>Ga0114979_10000594_pt1 | contig 23764 bp, 35 predicted proteins | sample S_140625_EF_Meta_FD_87315 | JGI IMG/M metagenome (GOLD analysis project Ga0114979, IMG submission 87315) | Freshwater microbial communities from Lake Simoncouche, Canada to study carbon cycling - S_140625_EF_MetaG | ecosystem: Environmental > Aquatic > Freshwater > Lake | place: Lake...
AACAGAAGTCAACAATGGCGTTGAGCTTCTTATTGTCTGTAACTAGATTAGGACAATACCTAATGACACCGGGCAAGTAAGTATGCTCTAGCTCCTTTAAGAGAAGCTCTGCAGCCTCAGGCTCACTCATGGGAGCATCCTGCAGAGTTACCTTAGTACCGTTAGCGTAGTAAGTACTGCCATAACCTATCGTAGCTACATTGGCAGGACATAAGTAGGGCTTACTTCTAAACCCTTCAAACTTCTTGCATAGTTCAGCTGCAATACTCAGATCCATCACAGACCTCGTTTAGCCAGTGTACGGTCTAGGAACCAGTAGTTCAAAGTACCTGATACCAAGGCTGCAAAGTCAGCTGACATCATGACTTTAAAGACATCCAGTGGAGGCATACCTGTAATCCAAGCATTGTATGATAGCCAGATGTGCACAAATGACCACAAGGCTAGAATCCAGTAAGTCACGACAGGACGTACTGAGGCAGACAGAGAAGCTACCCATCCTCCAGCAGCCTTAACCATCTCAGTCTGTTGCTCAATAGCTGACTGGAAGGCATCCATAACACCAACATCAATAGCAGCTTCACGTTGAGCACTAATCTCAGATAACTTCTGAGCACCTCGTTGAGCCTCTAACTGACACTGGAACTGAAACATACTCAGTTCATGCTCACGCTCATTCTTCTTATCCATCCACTTCAGGACTTCCGGAGCCAGTCTGAATAGACCTCCGAAGATACTACCTAATAAACCACCACCTAACATTTCTAACATATTTAATCCTCTTTATGACAACAATGTTTCTTATGGTGATCGTCATGAGATAACTTAACACCAGCTAATAGCCCAATAAATCCACCGACAATGGTTTGGAATGCAGGGCTAATGAGTTTGAAGATCTCGTGATTATCAACCTGTTTTGCCCATAATCCGAGCATGAAAGCTGTAACCATTGCTATAATAGATATACACAATGTAGCACTCACCATCATTGTGACGTTAAAAGTTAGTTTACCTTTAATATCTTCCATAATTATTGTTTCTCTCTTAATACAGCATTCTTATAAGCAATAACAACCTTGTGTCTTAGTTCTGCACTATCTGCACTACCAGCCCACTCACTCAAATTGTTCCATATTACGACCATGTCGGTACTTTTACACAATGTCTGATGATTTGTAAGCCACCTAGACATCTGTTGGTGACGCTCAGTAGGATTATGTACTGTGTAGGCTATGCCATAGAACTCACGTACACTGCAGTTATCAGAGGAACTAGATGGAGTAGAAGCTACAAGTCCTAGACTTAGTAGGACTACTATTAGCTTTCTCATAGTTATTATTGTTGTTGCTGAGGTATGCTTGAAAGTAAGCCTCTAAATGTAGAACTAGGAGGAGTTTCTGGCATATTTCCAGACAGTAGATTAGATATTAAACCTTCAGTCTGTTTTCTACGTAATAAACCTTGTAGTTTATCTGCTGTAAAGCCAGCGGCAGCAGTACCACCAGCAGCCAGCGGATTAGCAATAGCACCAGCACCTAAAGCACCAGCTGTAATCTGACTACGCTGAGGATTAAACCTAGCAACTAAAGATAATAAAGGATCTGTAGCACCCCCAGCAGCAACACTCTTAATAGCGTTCTGTTCACGTGAGGAAAAGGACTTCATCTTGTCTTTATCAGCTGCAAGATTAATAAGTTGTCTACGAATCAGCTCACCCTCAGAAGCTTTAGGATCAATAGCTTTAGCTTCCGCAGTATTGAGAGCATCTTCAAGTATAGAGGCACGAGATAGGTTTCTCCAATCTTTTCTAGCATTTTGTACACTTTCTACAGCTTTACCAACATCACCTTTGGCAGCAATAACATCGCCAGAACCTAGGGTACTTAAATAGTCATCTAACTTAGTTACTACTTGACCTGCAAACTTACGAGTAGCTGGGTCTGTAGCTGTTTTAAGATCTGTAGCAGCTGAACGCATTTGTTCTAATTTAGTAAACGATACACGTTGAGTTCCTGTCATGTCTCTAAGTTGTTCGAGCAACTGAGCCACAGGCTTATGGGCATCCATCTTAGGATTAAAGTTCTTATTAACTAAACTTTCTTCAACACCGTTTAGCATATCTAAGACACTTTTAGGTTTAACATAGACACCTTGATCTTCCATTGCTGTGTAGGAACGCTGAGCACGTTGCTTAACATCGGAAATAGTCAGTGGTTCAGATGGCTGAGCACCCATCTTTTGAGCACCTCCAATAGCTTTACCTGTCACTCCACCTGCAATAGTACCTGCCAGAATACCCATCACTGTAGCACCTACATCACTATCAGTTTCAGCTTTAGTTTTCTCAGCCATCGCCTGAGAAGCCATACCAGCTACACCAGATACAGGAACTTGCTGTACTAGGTTCTGTGATAAAGGAGCTGCAGCTTGACCAATACCTTTAGCGATGGTAGCTTGAGAGCCAGTACCAGCCATTGCTTGAGTACCTGCTTGTACAGCTCTTTCAAGGCCAGTCTCAGGAGTTGGTACGCCCATCTTAGTAAGTGCTTGACTTTGTGCTTGTGACATTAAAGGCATACGACTTTCAGAGCCTAATGCACTAGCCCCTAAATTGTATGCACCACTTAAGAAGTCACCTACTGCATTGACAGGTGCTGATACACCTTCAACAATAGCACGACCTGTAAGTCCTAACTGCCTACTTAAATCTTGACCCACACTTCTTTGTGGTGGAGTTTGTGTAGCTTTAGAACCTTTTAATGCAGATGCAATTTGAGCATCAGACATACCATCAGGAAACTCTACAGTTTCTCCATTAAACTCAATGTACTGAGGCATAAGTATCCTTAAATTGCTTCAAGTTGCCCTGTTGCAGGGTTAAATCGTTTAGTAGCTTTAGGTGTAGAAGGTGTCTCTGTAGGTGCAACACCACCAGTAACACGAGCACGAGCCTTGTTCAAGTCATTCTTAATGATAGCCACTTGAGAATCAAACTCAGCAGGTTTCATCTTCTGATCTAAAGCACCAATAGAAGCTGTTAGTTTCTTACCTTCAGCATCAGACAATGCACCCATACCTTTAAGGTTTTGTACTTGAGGCAAGAATACCTGAGCTTTGAATGTCTCAAGCTGTGAAGCAAAACCTGCAGCATTAGTACCGGGAATCATTGAAGCTGTTGTACCACCAAAGCCCACAGCACTAGACTTACCGGGGTGAGTAGCAATACGATTAAGAGTGTCTAAAGCACTGTCAAAGGAAGCTACTACACCTTGTTTCTGTGCTTCTTCTTTAGCTTGTTTTTCAGTGCGCTTATCATCTAGTGTTTGCTGACGAATACTAGCCATCATTCCAGCAATAACTTGGCTTGAATCAATACGCATTTGAGCAATTTCTTTAGCTGTAGCACCACGTTCTTTAGCAGCTTCCATCTGTGCATCAAGACGTTCACGTTGAGCTTGTACTTGTGAATCTAGACGTTCACGTTGAAGTTGTGCAGCTTGCTCACGTTGAATATTCTTATCAGCAGCTGACTGCAATACAGTCATAACCTTATCAGCAGAACCATACTTAGTTACAGCTTTAAGAATATCCTCTTGAGTTGCATCAGGGCCAAGGGCAGCTAGTTCATTACGCAAAGCAGCTTCTTGTTGGACTGATAGCTCTTTCTTCTGTGCTTCAGCAGTAGCTCCTTTTGTCTTAGCCATCTGCTCTTCCATAGCCTGAGCTTGCTGCATAACTCGCATACCAAGTTCAGGATTAGTAGATTGCAGAGCTTGAGCCATCTGCTTCAAACCCTCAGGCGTGTTAGTATCAAACTGTGAAGCCAGTTGACGAAGCATTGTAGCTTGACGTACTGCAGGGTCTTGAACATCAACACCCATAGCACCTGCTAAGCCACGACCTAAGTTACCTGTGTTCTTGTAGATGTTATAGGATGTCTGTTGCTGAGGAGACATCTGTGAAAACTGCAAAGCCTTCTGCTCTACAGCTTGACGTTGCATTTCCTCAGGAGTACCCATGCCTCCAAATAAACCTTGAATTCCTTGAGTAGCCATGTTATTCCTTAAGATGTCTGGAAGTAGGGATTAATAACAGCATTGTAGTTAACACCGCCAGTACCACCACTAGATAGACCACTAATCAACTGACTAATAGGGTCTGTTAAACCACCTACTACAGCATTGTTACGTCCAAGTTGCAAAGCTGCTGCTTGTTGTGCTGCTGCATTCTGCATATTAGCTGCATTAGTAGCACCTGCTGTACTGGCTGCACCCAAAGCTGAACCTTGAGTCAAAGCATTCTGACCTAAGTTCTCCAAGTTAACAGCACCTTGAGCATACTGAGTATATGGAGCCAGAGCTTGTGTCTGCAATCCAAAACCTTGACCTGCTAAGTTCAATCCACCAGTCATTAGACCCTGACCAAACTGTACTTGCTGCTGTCCAGCTAGTTGAGCATTAGCAGCCAACTGAGCATCTTGTTGTGCTCTAGCATTGTACATAGCTGCAAACTGAGGATTTGAAGCTGCTAAGCCGGGAGCATTTGCAGTATATCCTGCATTAGTTGCACCTGTAGCTAGACCCATACGTCCTTGCTGTTGTTGCATATTACTCAACTGTGCAAGCTGTTGTTCACGACCGGGAGCCAGCAGTTGTTGCTGTTGATTCAAATAGTTCTGAGCTACTTGTTGAGGATTCTGAGCTGTGTAGCCAGCACCTAAATTAAACAGTCCTGCAGCTTGGGCATTGACAGTAGGTTGATATGCTTGAATCTGCTGAGCCTGCCCTAAGCCAGTACCAGCCATTCCCATCAAGCCTTCACGGGCTGCAGCTACATCAGGGGCTACCTGATAACCTGCACCGATAAGCTTTCCATTCTCATCATAGTTAAAGCCTGACTTACCAAACCTAGTAGTAACTCCTACAGGTCTGAATTGAGCCATCTGTGCAGCTTGTGCAGCAGCATCTGTGGTAGCATTAGCAGCTTGGTTAGAAGCGTAGACACTACCTGCAGTGCCGATTAGTGGGCCAAGTAAACTTGTCCAGTCAAAGGGATCAGCCATTAGTATGTACCTCCATCAATAGTAGCCGTTAAAGTACCAGAGACAGTAAGATTCACTGCAGTGGCTGTTCCAGTAAGAGCACCATTATTAGCATCAGGTTTAGAACTTATTGCCGAAGAAATATTATCAAACTCAGTGTTAATCTCAGTACCTTTAATGATCTTGTTTGCATTGCCAGTTGAAAGGCTATCTTTAACTGCAAAGTTAGTTGCTTTAGTATAGTTACTCATCGTGTCTTCCCTGTCTTAACATAGACATCAAGTTTCTGAATGGATATTGATTTATTAAATACATTGGTTTCAAAGCCTAATTGAATAACCTTACCTGAGCCACCAATATTAATAATCTTGTTATCAAAAGCTGAACCACCATACTCACCAATGTTGTACTCAGCTATGTTGTATTCTGCAATGGCTGCATTAGCCAAAGCAAACTGTCTGGTGTTCAAGATGTCGCTGTAATCAAAGCCAAACTTTAAAGTAACTGCATAGCCTTGACCACCAATAACTGTTACGCCTACTTTCTTCATGATCTTAATCACAGTAGGTGACTGGAAGTCAAAGTAGTTAGTGTAGTATCTCATTAAGTATGAATTAGCATTGTCTTTGTAACCTGAGTAAGTACCGATAGTACCTACCTTACCAAATAACAAGTCTTTATTACGAGTGTACTTAAATGATGTTGGAACCAGACCATCCCATGTTGTAACCCTGTTGGCTCCATTAGGAAGCTGTGATCTCATATCAAAACAGTACACCAACTGACGAGCTGGCAGAGACAACAGATAGAAGGCTTCTTTGTCTGAGTATACGGCTTTAATGTCAGCTGCAGTTTCTAAGCTAACTTCAAGTACAATGTCATCACGTACATTGGAGCTAATATCTCTCATTGGTGCTGACTTCTCTTGAATGGTACGCATCAATGAACGTACACCTGAGTCAGATAGGAATAGAATATCACTACCAGTGGCTACTACTGAGTCTCTAGCTACACAGCCCATGCCTGTAATAGCATCAGACAATGTAAGATTATTGGGGTCTGTAGCATTAGAGTAGATAAGAATCTGTCTACGACCAAAGACAATTAAGAAGTTATTGTGAGCAGCTAATGCAATAATCTCATCAGCACCATTAGGCCACACCTGAGCTACATCCAGTGTACCAGCTGTACCAGTACTTAAGACATGACCTGCAAGTAAGTCTGAGAACTGAATGGTACTCTTAGTTGTAGAATTATTAGCACTCCATGTACGACCATAGGCACTGATAACTGTATTGTTACTAGCCACTGTAGCTACATAACCAGTCTTCTCAGATACTCGTTTAAAGGTTGTTGTACTGACCGCAGGATCGAACACTAAAGGATCATGACCAGCTTGGTATAGATACAGGACACCATTCAAAGGAGCCATCTGCCAGTTACTGTCTGTAATGGTAGGAGCTGTTCCACCACCACCATATGTTAAAGTTGTAAGAGTAGTACCTACAAGCTTAAACAGTTTATTGTTACCACCAGCAATAATGTATGAGTTACCAGCGTTGTCAATTAACTCACCAAGAGCTTTGACATTAGCACTGGCTAAGTCAGTATTAGTTGTATGAGACAGTATCCATCCCTTACGAGCACCAATACGTCCAAACTTATCAATCACACAATTATTAGCCACAGTAGCATAGCCAGCCTCAAGAGAGACTGAACTATCTTGTGTATTCAGCCCCATGAATCCCGGAGCTGCCACAGTAGTGGTTAAAAGCTTAGCTACCATTAGATGTCAACCCAAGTGTTTTCATCGTCATAACGATTCTTCTCAATAGCAATAGAATCTGCTAAAGCTAGACGATACTGTTGATAAATCTCACTAAAGCCTGAACCACCGTCCTCACCACGTTCACCAACAGCTTTAGCGTATGCTAACATCTGTACTAAGTGTGGAGGAACCTTTAATAGATCAGCATTGGCAGATAAGTCAATCTGAGGGATAACTACTTCAAACCTTAACTGATATACTTTATCAGGTCTAGGCCACACATCTACATTAGTATCATCATTTGTGATACCTGAGTAGTTATAATATGATGGAGCTGAACTCTGTACTGTACCTAAATAATACTGTCTATTCATCCAGTTAGTAGGAACAGATTGCATTGGATAGTCTTGAGTATCATTTAAGACATCCAAGGTACGGAATCTTTGACCTGAACCTGTCAATGTGTAGTTACGAGTACCTGCTACTGTTGGAACTACAATGGTAGTAGTTAAACAATTCCAATCATAAGCATCCTCAACCTCTCTCTTAGCATCATTAACGAAGACACCAATAAGAGAGCTATAAGGAGTATCACCTACTGCCGACACTTCAGTCTCTCTTAACCGTATCAATACGTTATTGACCAACTGTAAATAAGTCGTAGCCATTAATATTCCTTATATCTATAATACTATATTAACACACTTTTAAAGTAATGTCAAGCTTTTTTAGGCTTCTTCTTAGCCATATTAGCCTCAGACATGGCAATAGCAATGGCTTGTTTACGTGACTTAACTACTGGGCCGCCCTTGCCACTGTGCAGAGTACCTGTCTTGTATTCGTGCATTACTTTGCCCATCTTCTTCATACCAGTTGTAGGTTTAGTAGCCATGTTTATTTCACTCCATTAAATTTACTATCAATAACTAAATAAATAGTCCCGAAGAAAGCACCTATAATAATGATAGGCTTGACTGCTTTAGCAATCCATTCAAGTACTAAGAAAGCACCTGAAGCAGCGTTAAAGGCTTTGATTACGTGTTCTGTATTCTTATCTATGTTGTCTACTTTAGACTCTACAGCCAGTAGACGCTCATAGATTTGTTCATGAGATACTTCTTGTGTCATACTGTTTCAACCCAAGCTAATTGCTCTTCATTCCAAGAATAGTATTTGTCATCTTGTGGGTAAGGTGTAGGGGCTTCCCATGTCATTGTTTCTTCGTTGCCAATCCAACTTGGATAAGGCTTACGGGCTAAATATTCAGCAGTCTTTAATGCTTGGTATTCTTCAGCCGTGTAAGTAGCTACAACACCAGCAACATTTAAATCAGCATCATCATCGCAAGTTCCAAAGAACAAAGGCGCTCTTGTATGTGCGCCTGTTGATGCAGTAGCAATAGGCCAAGTTGATTTGTCGCACCAAACCATATTGCAGTTTTTAATCTGTGGATACGATGGGCCAGTTCTCATTGGCTCTGCTGTGCAAATAATGCCTGTAGATGCATCAATTTGAGTAATAGATAGGTAAATCATGTTATTCCTTACGCTAAAACTCTGCGAATGGCACGAGCATAATTACTTACAGTAGTTTTAACTGGTGCGCCAATGTCACCAGTATTAAAGTCTCTAATTCTTGCTCTATCAGCATTAAATTCTGTGCTTGTCCAATAATTACTTGGAGGAAGTGCAAACTCTTGACTACTTGCACCAGTTTGAAAACTAGTCGCAGTTGTTTGTGCAGGGTCACCAGCGGTAAAATTGGTGCTAATTGGTTGAGGACTTACTGCATTTGCAGTTGAACCTGTGCCTGTATTATTTGCAGTAGTTCCAGGCTTTAAGTAATAATATATAGTTGTTAGTTCATTAAGTGCGGGAAGATACCAATCGGTGTATCCACCAGTATTTAAACCTTCGCAAAATGTTGCCGCTTGATAAGTTATACCAAGTGCGGCTAATCCTGCTGAATTTGTAGGGCCATCAATAACAGAAGTAAATCCAGTATCAACCCCTTGAGGGCCCCATAATTTAACAGCCTCACCAACACTTTTATCAGCAACAACTAAGTTATATTTAGTCCCACTAACATCAATTTGACCCGCAAAGTAACCGCCACCAAAAGCATCGCCAATGAGTGCTGGCCAACCATTAGGAAAGCCTGCACTTCTATGGTTTTGATAGACAGCTTGTAATGCACCACTCATGTCAAAGCACTCCCAGAAATGAGCCAGTTTGTAGAGGTAATCTTCAATGCCGTTGCTGAACCATATTGAGCAAGACTGCGTGAACCAGTAGTTCCATCTTTTGTTAAATACATTGTGTCTGTATTAATAGCAATCGTCACCACTTGGCTTGTCATGTTCACAAAAGTTATTGCTGTTCCAATCGGGTAAGCGACAGAACTATTTGCAGGGATTGTGTATGTCCTTGCATTGGCATCACCAGAGGGATGGAAGATGTGCTTACCAGCATCAGCTAAAACCAATGTGTAGGCAGCAGATTGACTATTCTGTGGAATGTTTCTAAAACCTACAGAGTCTGTACCATCAACTGTACAAGCAGACAATGTTCCGCTTGATGGAGTACCTAATTGAGGGGTTGTTAATATAGGGCTTGTAAGAGTCTTATTTGTCAGGGTTTCAGTACCTGTCAAAGTAGCATAACCTGATGTAGGTAGGTAAGCAGCTGCCCATGCAGAGCCAGTATATACTCTCATCTCAGGAACTGTAGTGTTGTAATACAAGTCACCAGCACCAATAGCTGCACCTAAAGGATCTAATGAAGGATTAGACGATGCTGATCCATAGTACTGACCTTTAAAGGCATTTAAGTAACCTAAAGCACTTGTAGCACTTCCAGAGGCTGCTGTAGCTGAGTTAGCTGCATTAGTCTCTGAAGTTGCTGCATTGGACGCTGAAGTAGCTGCTGAAGTTGCACTACCAAGGATACTGTCAACATAAGCCTTACGTGTAAGGTCATCGTTAGTTGTTGGAGTAGCTGTAGATGTAACCTTGTTAGCTCCCATGACAATGTTACCTGTCATGGTTCCACCTGAAGTAGGTAGTCCTGCCGCTGCTGAGTTATCTACATAAGTCTTAGTTGCAGCATCAGTACCTGCAGTTGGAGTACCAAGACCTGTAATCTTATTCGTACCCATTGCAATAGCACCACTCATTGTACCACCAGCTAAGGGAAGCTTAGCAGCAATAGAGTTAGTTACAGTGGTTGAAAATGAAGCATCATTACCAAGAGCTGCTGCAAGTTCATTAAGTGTGTCTAATGCTCCGGGAGCTGAAGCCACTACAGCAGCTACTGAGGTATCTACGTAGCCTTTAGTGGCTGCATCTGTACTATTAGTTGGTGTTGCAAGACCTGTGATGGTTGCTGCAGTACCTGAGTTCATGTCCAATGAACCGTTAATGGTTACATTGTTGAACGATGAAGAACCTGTGGAAGCTGTTACGTTACCAGTCAAGTTACCTGTGACGTTACCAGTTACATTTCCTGTCACGTTACCAGTCACGTTACCAGTAACAGCACCTGTAATAGCACCAACAAAAGCAGTAGTAGCAGTTACTGTAGTACCTGTTACAGCAGCTGCAGTGGTTGCTCCAATGGGTGTATTATTGATAGTACCACCAGTGATGGCTACACCAGCTGCTGTACCACCTGTGACAGCCAGTGCTGAAGCTTCTTGATTACCAAGTGAGCCAACAACTTTAACAACTGTACCACCACTGTCTTTGGTAAACAGTTTCTTGTCTGTAGTGTTTACAGCTAACTCACCAGCAACTAAGTCACCTGCAGCAGGAACTGCAGAGGCTGTGCTACTGTTCTTTGTAATGATTGTATTTGCCATTTAAGTTCCTGTGGGATTATTTGTTGTAAGCAGCTAAGACTTCATCTAGAGTAAGACCACCAGAAGGAGCAAACAAGCTATAAGCTTTTGAGACATCTCCGGGGCTTACACCATATTGTCTCATTTGCGCTACAGCGTCAGCTGCTGAAATACCTGATTTAGCTTGGTTTGCAATGTTCTGATAGTATTGATTCAGCCCCATGTCATTGATAACAGCATACTCTTTAGCTGGTGAAGAGTTCAGAGCTGTCATAGCACGAGCTATATCTTCATCTGAAATACCATACTGAGTTTGTTGTGCTTGAATTTGAGCATTAGTAGCTGTAGGATTCTGTGCAATATAGTTAGTAATAATATTGTTTAAATCACCAGTGCTTCCACCATGTGTCAGTGCATACTTAGTAGCATCTGAGAATGTTGAGGTACGTAAAGCCTCTTGCAAGTCAGCTTGGCTAACACCAGCTTGAGCCATTACAGCATCAATCTGATCTCTAGAGGCTCTAGGATTATCAAGAATCCACTGGTTAATGTTGTTTAAATATGCTGCGGGTGTTAAACCTAATTGTGTCGTAGCATACTGATAACCAGCTGAGCCGGGATTAACAACTGTAGCTGGTGTTGTTGTTGTGGGTGCTGTAGTAGTTGGAACAGTAGTGGTAGGTATAGTCGTTGTAGGAACGGTTGTTGTAGGTATAGTAGTAACAGGCTTAACAATAGGAGCTGTTACGGGCTTAACACCTGTATTAGGAGTCATTCCACCTGCTGTAGTACCACCACCGCCAGTCATGTCACCAAACAAACCAGCAACTGAAGCTCCGCCGGGATTGAATTGAGTTGAGTACCAGTTCTGCAATGGGCTTGCAACGTCACGAGGTACGTTAGGCATCAAGCTATTGTAGTTGCTCTGTAGTTGGCTGAAGTAGTCAGGAGAGTAACCACCTCCACCGCCACCTGAGTATGTGATAGGAGCTGCAGTTGTCTTAGTTGACGTAGCTGGATTACTAATTAATTTATTAGCTGCTGTAAGACCTGCTAAGCTAATACCAGCCTTAGCTAAGTTAGCAATCTGTGCTGCTGTAAGACCTGTAGAGGCTGCATTAGCTGCTGCGGTTGCTGCTGCAACTTCAGAGGCTGGAGCTGCTGCTGCCATCTCAGCTGCCCATACATCAGCTGGAATACCATACAAAGCTGCAGCTTCAGCAGCTGTTAAAGCACCCGTACCTGCTGGAATACCGCTTAAACCAGCTAAGTCACTACCTACTACACCTGCAGCTCCTGCAGCACCGCCACCTAACAAACCTGCATAACCAGCACCACCTAAAGCTGCTAGAAACACTGGGTCTGAAAACATTTCTCCAAGGCCACCAAAGAATGAGCCTACTTTCTGCTGACTTCCTGTACGGGTATAAGCACCTGTCGGATCATATTGATAGTAAGGAAGACCCTCACCTACTTGACCTGAAGAGCCATAGATGTTCTGTAGTGCTCCTTCTTGGAAAGTCTCACCAGAACCAGTATCAGCATAGTCAGCACCATACAAAGTACCACCAATATTGACTGTATTACCACGACCTGCGGCTACAATTTGGGCAACCTGTTCAGGTGTCAGTGATTGAGGAGTAGTTGCCATGATTATTACTCGCCTTTTCTGTATAACTCAAACGTAGCTACGATTGACATTGTTGCACCTGCTTCTGTAATAGATGTAATGTAGTCACCTTCTTCCATTACAAAACATTGGCTATTAGTTAGCAAGTCCAGTGTTGTTCTAGCTGCTAGTACTTGTTCAGATACCAAAACAATCGTTGTAGCTGTAGAAGCTCTATACCAACTAAAACTTATGTGTTTACTAGGGGATGTATTACAAGTATGCAATAGGATACATTTAGCGTAATAACCTGTAGGTACTGTATATACAGTAGTCAGGGTAGCAGCTGTTAGGTTATACCCCGTTGATAGTGTCTTCATCTTGCTTTACTACTGTTTTCTTAGTTGCTTTAGGTGCTACCACAGGCTCAGATTCAACTACTTCCTCGTAGTCAGGATGCTCTTTCATAGATACAATATCAACTTGATGTTCAAACCTGTATACAAGATCAGTTGTTTTACATTTAAATTTCATAATATGTTACCTTTCTGATATGCTTTATGAAGCACATTAAAAAGGCTCCCACCTTGTGAGTGGGAACCCTTATATTACTTAAGCTGGAACAGCCAAAGCAACTGCTGAACCGTCACGCAGTTCTTTAATACCGTACAGTGTATCAGCTGTGAACAATGTACCGAGGTACTCTTGTTTGTACTGAGTCTGTGAACGTACACCCATTTGTTCAACGAAGACTGCGAAGTCTTTATGAGCCAACAATGCAATACGGCAAGCGGTAGAACCAGATGTTGTATCAGCATTAGAAGTAACAAACACGGGAACACCATACAAGTTACCAATTTCACCGTTACGGATGGTGTTGTTATTACCAACTTCACCAACAAAGGCTTGTTCAGTATAACGAGCCAAGCCCATCAAAGTGTTACGTGTTGAAGGTGGGATGGCAAGGAAACGACCGTCCATAGGAACGTCATTGTCATCCAAACGCTGAATGGAACGACGAATCGCTGCATCAGTGATAGCACCCAAACCTGTATTAGCGGAAGCAACATAAGCTGTTGTACCGTCAGCACCTGAGAAAGCACCTGAGTTGGCAGATGTACCTGTACCGCCTTGAACGCCACGACCCAACTGGATCAATGATGTGTCAACTTGACGAGCCAAAGCATAACCTGCATCTTCAGTGTAGAAGGTACGCAGTGAAGACAAAGCTTGAGCTTCGACAATATCCTCGATCAAGCGGCTGTACTCATAGTGCTTGTCGATTGTAACAACAACATCACCCTCAGTAGCTGCAATCAGTGTTACCTGAGTTGAAGCTGCTTTAACTGAAGCATCGCCACGTGTAGGTGAAGGAATGCGAACTGTATCGCCTTTCTTACCTTTGAAGGACATCTTCTTAACCAAGTTTGCCAACACCAAGTTCTTCTTGTATGTTGCAACGATTTCATCACTCCAGATTTCGGGGATGAATGTATTAGCGGTCGTAACCGTTACGTGAGCTGTACCTAAAGCCATTTTTAATTCTCCTAAAGAATATTATTAATTTAAATTATCTAACCCTTCCCTCAGCATAGGCAGCTCGAATTTCAGGTTCAAGTGCTTCATAGCGGTTGGGATCTGTCATACGTAGCCGGATAAGGTCGGCACGACGATATACTTTCTTAGATGATTCTCCAGTCCCTCCAACATCTACAGATGCTGCTGACAAGTTTTGCTTGCGTACAGCATTTCCGGCATCAGTGGTTTGTTGTGTCTTAGATGTGCGGATCTGTTTAAATGTCGTGAGTAATTCATCTGCTGCTGCAAAATCATAGTTAGCATCAGCCATTGCATAGATATTAAGTCTCATGGGAGAGGCTTTAACCCATTCAATAAACTCACCATCACGTACTACATCTGCAAAGTCAGGATGCTTCTTGTTGAGCATTGCTTGTGTCTGAATCTGCCTAAGTTGCTGTGAGGCTTGTTTAGCGGCTAATACATCAGGATGATTTGTAACTGCTTTACGAATCGCTGACTGAGGATCTTCAAAGAAGTCTACCTCATTCTCTACTACTGGTGGCTGTACTGGTTTCGAGGAGAGTTGCTGTTTCAAAAGCTCATCTGCTAGTCTACGAACTTCCCCAACTTCTTGAGCTTGCCTTCCAATTAGCTTTTCAGCCTCTTGGTGCATTGTCACGATGTCTTCTAAGCTTTTACCCCGATACTTGTCGGGAACATTAGAGACTTGCTGTGGTTCTTCAGGTGCTTGTTGTCTAGCTGCCTGTTGTTCATCTACTGCATCAAATTCGCTTTGTCCCAATTCTTCTTGGTCAATGAGAGCCATACCTACCTTTCGTCCTGCCCTATACGGGTTTTAGGAGTGTTATAAATGAATTCAGAGTTAGTCACCCACATGGGATGCGTTCTGCTTCTTTTCCTGCCTGAGCTTTTCAGCTCGTACTTGTACCCACCTATCGGAAGCTGAAGGGAAATCGCCTGAGCAACCATCCAGCTTTATCCTTGGGGAGGATACAACCCTGATAGCGTCCTTACTACATACCTTACATTTAGCAGTGATATGATCGCTATCAACCAGCGATTCAGTTACGTGGTCATTGGGACATAAGAAGTCATATAGACGATTACTCATCTTCTAACTCCTCAAATACCTTCTCACACGTAGCCTTACGCCCTAAGATTAATTCAATAATGTCTAACTGTCCTTGACGATAAAAGAGTGTTTGTGTATCGTTGACAGTAGAAAGATTGTTTAAACTAACCTTAATCTCTTCTAAGTCCTCTAAGAGGTACTTCCAACCCTCAGTACTCATGGTATTGAAGGTTTCTTCGTAATAACGTTGCAAATCAGGGGCCATAAGGCTTATCCTTCTATTAATAACTTATATAAGTGTTATTGTAGCATAAAAACAACACTTTGTCAAGTCTTTTATGAATAAATTAGCGAAACGCTGAAATCAGGTGCTGTTGCTGTGGTTGTTACATCACTATTTGCTACACCACAAGTCATCGTGTATCCAATGCCATTAGAAAAAAGCAGACCTTCAACTGGTAAGGGGAAAGACATTGTTCCCCCTGCTGGAAGACTACATACCATAACTGGAGTTCCAACCCCTGCTGATGGTGTACTTGCTGTGTTGTACAATTTAAAGTGCCTTCCACCTGCCGTGTAGTTGGTAAAAGCAATAGACCTTAAAGTTCCAGCAGAAGCTTTTACACTTCCTGAGTTAACATCGATTGCCCCTGCTGCTCCCACTACTATCTTGCTCAATAAAGTAGAGCCTGAGCCAATAACAACTGTACCAACAGTAGAAATTTGACCTGTATTGGCATCTTCTTTGTATCCAAAAGCAGTACCAGTAACAGAGCCAGATGTGTAGGAAGTTACTCGAATACGCAGAAATTTAAATAGAATAGGAATCTTTACGCCAGCATTAGCAGTTAAACTTGTTACATAAGGCTCTAAAACTATACCTGTGTTTTGAACCACGAGGTCTTCAAAAGTACCATTGTTGTTTGAGCCTTGAAACTTAACTGTTCCAGCCCAAGTGCCTGTTAGCTGAAGTGATACATATTTGTAAGCACTTACATCTGTAGAGGCAAAGATATCATTGTTTACAACTGTAACGGGGTTTATCGAAAGAGCCACAGGCACTTTTGTGTCTAAAACAGACCCATCAGTGTTGTATTGAGTAACACGTAGTGCCTTACTTACTGGGTCGATTGTGCCTAAGTCCGAGCTTGCACCACTTTTTAGTTCTACTGCCATTTAATTCTCCTGTTAATTTTGTAGTGACCAATCGACTTTATAAAGGCCGTTAGCTTTTGCATTGTCCATCTCGCCATATATTGTAAAGCCAACTCCAGCCACAAGGCTCTTGATAGCCAGCCGAATAGGGTCAACAAGCAAGTCATCTTCGCTATGGTCTGCTGTTGCTTCAATTCGCATTGTTGCAAAAACCCTTGATGTAGTTAGTACACTTACTACTTCAGTAACTACTACTGTGGCTGTTTTATTACCCGTATTAAAATCTAATTGAGCTGTTCCACTAGAAACACTGCTACTAGAATCTCCCGATGCACCGGGAATACCACGAGGGCCTTGAGCGCCAACAACCTCTGTTGTAGTCTTAATAATGCTACCATCAGATAACTCAAAAGATAAAGTACCATCTATATCTACTTCAGCGTCTACAATGGATACACCTTTTTTTCCTTCCTCTCCCTCTTTACCTTGTTTACCAGTAGCACCAGCAAGTCCGTCTTTACCGTCTTTACCATCCTTGCCGTCCTTACCAGTTTTACCAATAAGTCCTTGTGCTCCAGTAGAACCTGCAACTGGAAGAGGAATAGCCGCTAAAGATGCCAGCTTAGTCTTTACTTTCCTAAGCTCTTTAGCAAGTATTATAATTTCTTCCATTTAATCTCCAAGTGCAGCCTTAAAATCAGCCTGTTGTTGGTTTTTATTGTGCATTTGCATCATGGTAATACGTTCATTTCTAACACTATCATTCTCTTTTATGTTTAAATCACGCTCTTTAAGAGCAAGTTCGGTCATTCTAGCCCGTCTTTCAAAGTCTTTGCTTTCATTATTTTCATCTAAATTGGTAGAAATGGCTGCTGTAAGCTTTGCTTGAGCCAGTTGAGGGGCTAACTGAGTTTCAACCATAGTTTTCTGAGCCTCAGCTGACTGTTTCTGAGCTTTGGACTGCAGATCAGCCACTTGAGCCTGTGCAAGTTGCATTGCAGCCTGTTGTTGCATCTGTTGAGCCTCAGCAGCCTGTGGATTAGGCTGTGACATCTGCTCTAGAGCTTGCATTAGTTCACCACGGTTAGATAATGAGCTATTCTGCAAGATACCTTTAAGAATCAATGGCAATACTGGAGTATTAGGGCCAAGTGTCTGCAACAAACCAATCATCTGTTGTTGTTCAAACTCTCTAGCCAAGATACCCAAGGTAGCTGTTGGGATAAAGGTCATGTCAACTGAAGGATAACGCTCACTGTCAAACTGCATATACCTGAATGCAGCCTTGTTAATGAACGGGATCATGAAGTCTTCTTGGAAGTTACTCAATGTACGCTTGTACTTCTTGATGATGCCAGCCATAGCCATTGACATACCACCAGCACCAGCATCACGAGGTACGTTAGATGGCATACCTGCGCTGTCAACTGTGCCTGTAGCTTGCAGGAGCATACGTTCAAAGTTCTGCGCTGCAGCTGCTGAGTTACCATCAGTCTGACCGAACTTGAATGGATACAAGATCTCAGAAGGTGCACCATTGGTCAAGATAGCCTTACCGGGCTTAATCTCAAACTTAGCACCACGAGGAAGCCTTGTAGCATCCATAGCAATCATTGGTGCTGTGGTGAGGGCTAGAGAGTCCATGTGAGCACGAAGCTGACCATCAATAGCCTTCTGCATATTGTAGGCTTTCTCCATCGTACCTCGACCCCAGAAGCGTCCGGGAACTGTATCGTCTTGGTAGGCAATAACAGGTCTGTCCTTCATCATGTAAGGATTAGCTTCAGCCTTCAACAGTACTGAGTCATTGGCAATCACAATGATAGCCTCAACTAAGTCAGAATGGTTATCAGCTACTGAGTCATCTGGGAACAGGTCTGTGATTTCACTGTCGCTCTCTTCCATGCCTTCTAAGTACTCACGAGGAACCAATCCATAATAAGTTAACAACTTAACTTTATCATCTTCAAAGGTACGTAGATCTTGAGTAGGCTCAAGCTTATCATCATCAAACTGAGGTGTGATGTCTACTTTCTTGTAAATCCCACTTTCGATACCTGCCACAACCTTATGAATGGAAACGTACTTCTCAATAGCAACGCCCAGAGCATCGTCAATGGAATCAGCATTAGGATCAATGAGGAAGTTCTTAGGATTGATAGGCTTGATCTTAACTGAAATCCTATCCTTCTCTTGAACACCAATAGCTGCTGCATTGGCAATACCGGGAATGGCTTGAGTAGACGGAGTATATTCTTTCTCAGTCTTAACAATAATCTCACCAATACCTGTACCATATATTTCAGCCATTAACTCAACATGGTCAACTGACTTCTTAATCTTATCTCGCTTGAAGTCTTCGTGTAGTTGAACCTTGATCTGTTCAACATCAAAAGGATTACCATTGACATCTTTAACGTCATCTTGGATGTCAAAGAACTCGCCCTGACCAAAGATGGCTTCCATGATCTCAGCATGGCGAGTCTCAACAGCTTGCTGAGAAGCTGGAGAGATTATACGGCTACGCTCTGACTCACGTTGTTTATCTTCTACAGCCCACTGACCTCGGAAGATACGCTCATACTCTTCCCACAGGTCAATGTAGTTAGCATCTCGGTGGTCACGCCAGCGATCTGTATGCTCTATCACCCAAGAAGTTAATTCCTTCTCAGACTCTGTAGGTTCCTCAAAGGGACTGTCTTTACCAATTTCATCCATAATCACATATCCTTAGTTGAATCATCCAGAGCATTGTCATCAATCTCAACTTTACTGGATGTTATTGGGCCACCTACTAACCATGCACTACAAGTTCTCTCAGCTGCACACTTGAAGTCAAATAACTCACAGAAGCCTAGCTTAGCTGAATCTACGACATCACCAGCATAGCTATCAGTCTCTTGGTCTATGCCTGAACGTATACACTCCATCATCTGAGGTGTCTGAATAAAGGCTGAGCAGTTACCACAACGCATTGATTTAGCCTGTGAGAGACTTGTTTGCCACTCATTAGCTTTAGCATTCCAGAAGGCTCCATTGGAGAGTTCAGGATTAGCTGGGCCATAACCTACATTCTTAAAAGCCCAGTCACGCTTCTTAAGGTTCTCTTTAACGTCTTGTGTTTCAATAGGGCATTGCATATTTAATATCCTGATATTTTATCATAAACTTCCCACTCATCTTCTTCGTAGTCAGCATTGTAGGAAGCTATAGCCAGTTGGTCAATGTAACTTAGAGCATCTACTAAGTCATCATGTACACCAGCTGTGGGAAACATAATCAGTTGATCCTTAAACTCACTCCAGTCCTCTGACTCATTGAAGGATACCCTTCCATGTTCCATACGACCTTGTAAGCTCCAGACAACCCTATCAGCTTTCTTCTTATTACCGTGAGTCAAGTCCTGAATGTGTGAGTAGATGTTATTCTTCCTCATCAAGTCAGTCAGGTAAGGCAGTACAGCATTCTTTAGTGCTCCTCGCTCAATACCTACAGCTGTTGGTTGATAGTCTCTTACAATCTTTAAGATGTTCACAGCAGTCTCTCTGATGTCCCATCTACCATGCTGTATCTTATCTACCCACCAATCACCATTATCTTTTAACTTAACAACTGCAATAGCTGTCTCATCCAATCTCTTCTTAGATGCACCTGCATTCTTGCCAACCTCTTCAAAGCCAGCTAAGTCAATGGCTACAATGTAGCTTCCATACTGAGGTTCCTTAGCAGTCTTGAACCATTCCTCTTTAAAGACATCTGCACCTGAGGTATCAAAGCTAGACAGGTATTCCTGCTTGAATGCAAAGGAACTCAATGTTCTCTTAGCAGCCTCAATCTCCTTAGGATCAATAGTCTCATTGTCCTGAGTGGTGAAGTGCCATGCCTTCCACTCCTCATCAATCCTATCCTCTTCATCTTCAAAGCTACCTAGCTTAAAGACATCATAGAACCAATTACGGCCTGAGGGAGTAGATATAAATAAGGCTCTACCCTTCTTATCAGACAGTGAAGCTCGTATGATCTTCTGCCATACATCTTCTTTAACGAAAGCACACTCATCAAGTACGACATAGACTAAGGACACTCCTCGAAGACTATCTGGGTTATCAGCACCTCGTACTAGAATCTTCTTACCATTGATTAGAGTAATCTCTAAGTTATTCACATGGCTGGACTTAATGACTGGTCTGCCTAGCTCATGCAGCAAGTCCCACATAATAGTTCTAGCTTGTCCTAGGGTAGGTGCTATGTACATCACAGCTGACCCATCAGGACAATTCAAACCTTCAATCAATAACGACACAGCTGACAGCCTTGACTTACCACAACGCCTACCAGCTGCAACTACCTTAAACCTTGTAGTATCTTTAAAGACACTCTGCTGCCACTTAAGCAGTTGGAAGTTTAACTGTGTCATACGTCAATCACATCGTCTGAGGTAGACACAATAGGACTATTAAGACCACTAATGTTAATACTAATCTGAGGCATACTACCACCACTCTTAGCTGCATCAAACACTGAGGCTGGTAATATCCTATCCATTGCTAACTTAATTGCTGCCATCTGTCCGGGATGCTCATCATCCAAAGCTATCTGAATCATCTTATCAAGTATTCTAGTACCGCCTGTGGCTAGTAATCTTTCCTTGAACTCTTGAAGTCTACCTGCATCACCTACAGGTCTACCTACCTTATTCTTAGTTCTGTTCTTAACTGCTTGAAGGTCAGTCTTTGGAGGTCTGCCCTTACCACGTAGTTTAGGCGACATAACCATTGAGACATTATCATCTTTTACTTCCATCGTCTTTATCCTCTATAGGGGAGACTTTTACATATAGTACTATAGAGTACTAAGACATTATATTTAAGTTATATAGACATATAAATATACTTACTAAGTAATTAATATTAATTTACTTATAATATTTAATTTAAGTGGTATTTAACTTATATGTTCCCCTACTAGGGTGTATGGATCAGACTACTTAGTCTTAACTTAGTAGTGGGGTCAGGCTACTTAGTAAACATAGTTATTTGCTATAGAGAATATTGTATCATACTTATATCTATTTGTCAAGCTTTTATTGTCGTATACACATATATTTTTACTTTTATGTGATTGTAGTCACACTTATGTTTACTTTAACGCTACGCTGAAGTTCCCTTGCTAAGGTGTACACTGCCTACATTTTAAGCACTTTGTAGTCTACACTACTTTTACTTTATAAATCAAGTACTTATGGTTACTTCATCTGTCCCTAATTAGTCCTTTTTAGTTTTACTTTTTTGTGTACTTCAGAGGCTCCTGCAAAAGTAATTCCATAGGCCATGACCCTCCCCCCATCAATGTTCAGCGTCAGCGTAAGTTAGTGCTTACTTCGCAGTACCTCTGAAGTCTAAGTTAGTTGGTACTCACTTCGTAGTTACATTGTAGATCTAAATAGGAATCATTCGCATTTAGGATCATGTGAGGGGCGATGTAGCACCCTCTGAAGTACCTTTGAAGTCCTATCCAGTATCACCAACATGGTGCATTTAAGGGTATCAGTGCATCATTATAGTGCATATTATCACCGTTATGGTGCACCCTGTGGATAACTCTGAGAATTGTGAATAACTATTTAGCCTGTGGATAACTACAGAGTTACACTATAGAAGTGCCTGTGGATAACCTGTTAGTCACGGGTAAACTGTAGAGTTGGCACAGTGTTTGCATGGTGTATTGTGTCTCTCAAGACAACTAACCAATCTAAGGAACCATTACCATGAAACCTGACTATATCTTCTTCGCACTCAAACGGAGGCCGTATGACTAAAAAAGAAATTGACTTTGTGGAAACAGTAAACTGGATTCAACATAGCCTCGAAATAGATTTAGCTGAGGGTGAAGTAGAAGATTATAAAAAGCGTCTACATGAAACAGCGGGTGAGCTTGCTAAAGCCCTCAAAGATTTAAACGATTCATATTAAGGAAGCAGCATGAAACAACAACTCATTCACATCACATATAAAGACCAATACGGGATCCATTCATATTCACTGGAGGGTTTTGTAGACGGTGACTATGTAGGCTTTGCCAGTGCCTCTAAAGACAGGGTACAACATGAGCTTGCATGGTACACTGACAACTTCGACGGTTTACCAGTATCATTCACCACAATCACAGAGGAACTTAAATGATAGATAAGATTATAGATGTATGCTTCGCAGTACTTATCGGCCTCATGTTGGCTGGGGGTGCTCTCGCATACTTTGATGTCCTGTATCAGTGAGTCACATTAGTGACAGACTATTGTGTAGCAGTGTGACAGACTGCTATGCACTGCACTGTTGCAGTAACACGCTAAGGCGTAACTTTAAAGAGGTTAAACAATGAATACTAAACTATTAAAACACTCACGTGAACTATTCAAGTCTTATGATGTACCGGAACACGTAAGGCGAAGTTATAGGCTTAAATGGGTGAGATCAATTAGACACTTAGGCGATAATTGGCTATTGGCTAACCATGTGCAAAGAAAGGAACAAACACAATGACAATCGACACAATAACCTTTCACTTTGTAGGTCAATTAGAGGACTCAGGGGCTATCGTCACTGTTCAATGTCAGATTGACGAAGACGGAGATTGCAGGGACTTAGATTCTGCAATGTATCAGGGCATCGATGTACTTGAGGTGATCTCAAACGATCAACGTGAGAATCTTCAATGGGAGGCATCAAAAGCCTATAAAGCTGAGAATTATGAGCAGTTGACCATTGCTCACGATCACGAACACACTTTAGAGGCTATCTATGGCCTCTCTAAGCCATCATTTAACATTAGGTAAGGGGTAGGTAGCCATGTACTACACAAAAGCTTTAATTAGAGGATATTCTCAAGATAAGACTAAAACTCTTGTATCGCTGAAACTTAACTGTTTTATAAGCGAGGATGACTTAGATGAAATGTTAGAGAAGTTTAGATCATCCTTTAATGCTATTGGAGAACCTTTACACTTTAAAATAACCTTAGAAAGTGAGGATGTTTAAATGATTAAGAATGAATATTGCTATCAGGTAAGCCCAACACGTACAGTTTGGGTATGTGCTATTGACGAAGAAGCTGCAGAGGTTATGGTCTATGAAGAATTAGGCTATGATCCTGATGACATGGATTTAATTGAAATAAGGGAGAATGTATGAAATGCCTATGTTGTGATCGATTATTGACAGACTATGAATCGACAAGGAAACACGCTGTAACAAGTGCCTTTATTGATCTCTGTCAGCAATGTTTTAAAGCTGTACAGGCTGACTCACACTTGCCTACAAAGGATCGTAAAGACCTTATATCTTCGGATGACATAGATGACAGTGCTGAGGCTGAAGAGGATAGTGACTGTCACGTTAGCGACAACAACACTGAAGGAGACCATTGACAATCTGTACTTTGTGTGCTACCCTAACTTTAAAGATACTACAAAGTATCTAGGATGATTCATAGAAGTTAAATACACTATATAAGTATTATTTAAGTAATATACTTATAAAGACTTTAAAGTGCCGTAGGCACGTAAGTGTAAAAGTTGGACAATAAACCCATTGAAAGGATAATTTATGTCTATAGAACTGTTTGATGAGGATGACATGGACTTGGTACAGTATGAATGCTGGTATTGGTCTGTCATTGATAGCATGGCTGAATTAGTCATGAACAATGGTCGTGATAAGGTTATGTCTCACGTATCTGAGGCTG
>Ga0114979_10000595_pt1 | contig 23747 bp, 27 predicted proteins | sample S_140625_EF_Meta_FD_87315 | JGI IMG/M metagenome (GOLD analysis project Ga0114979, IMG submission 87315) | Freshwater microbial communities from Lake Simoncouche, Canada to study carbon cycling - S_140625_EF_MetaG | ecosystem: Environmental > Aquatic > Freshwater > Lake | place: Lake...
AAAAACGAGTTATTCTTGGTATAACAACGGTCTCACTCGTCGTCCCTAAAACCACTTGATTACTTGCGGTTATTATCGCACCAGAACCAAGTGCGGTTGAGTTTGAATAGTTAGTAGCGTCTGCTTTTGCTTGATAACCAACGTATGTATTATTTGAACCAGTTGTATTCGCAGTTCCTGCTTGCCCTGCTTGCCAACCAAGTGCTACATTATTTGACCCTGTTGTATTTGATGATAAAGCACCATTACCAATAGCAGTGTTATAATTACCGTTAGATGTGGTTGCCGCACTACCGTATAAAGCACCAACACCAATCGCTATATTATCACCCCCTACGATATTATACCCTGCTGACGACCCTATTGCTATATTTTTATATAGAATAGAAAGATTAGATAGTGCCCCTGCCCCTATTGCTATATTTTCATATCCAGACGTCAAAGCGGGTAGAGCTTGATACCCAATTGCTATATTTTGTAAAGCGTTAAATGCGTCTCCACCATTATTTGCTATTGATGTTAAACTTTGATACCCTAATACTACATTCGTGCTTGTATCTGTTGAACCCTTACCAACGCTTATTGTGTTTATCGTAGCATCATTATTAACAACTAAAGAGGGAATTGTTTCTGTTGCTGATTGTGCAGTAGGGTATTTTAAATAATGCGTATCTGCGTAGGTTTGTGTAATATTCTCACTCGTAGAAGTAAATAATGAACTATTAAATACCCCAATCGTTTCACTTGGAGGGTCATAAGCCGACATTTATATTATTCATAGATTTTAATTTTAATCTAATTTAACATAATTTTGTGCTACATTAGTCGAAGAACCCATTTCTTTCATCGTATTTTCCATTTCTTTCATTTCTTTCATTGTATTCGCATATTTGGTTGTCAAAAAACTATGTCGTAAAGCATTTACCGAGATTTTCTTTCCACCAAATAATTTATTTAATCGTTGATTCATTTTTACTGCAGTTAATGGTTGGGAATTTGTATCGGTAAATAAGTAATCAACATTAGGATTCATTTTAATCCATTTTTGTATTATATTTTTACATTTCGTTGGTATAGCAACGGTTTGCTTTCCATACGTCTTGGCTGTTTTATATGAATTAAACACTAAATTTGATTTGTCTAAATAATTACCCTTCTCTTTGTCTATATTCCTCACCCTAAAATCACACCAATCTTTACTGCGTCTTACTGGAAAGAATAATCCACTACATACTGTTAATAACACAAAGTTTTGGACGCTTTGTCTATCATTTTCACTCCATATTAATTTTTTATACAATAAATCCACATCCTTTTTCATTTTTTCCCATAAATCTTTGATTTCATTCGATTCTACCCAGTTGGCTTGTTGGCTAGGTGTTTTCTCTTGTTTCGCAATGTCTGCATTATAGGTTTGAATATCGGTCATCATTAAATCTCGATAATGTTTATTATCAGGACACAAAACGACCAAAGAACTCAACAATGTTTTTCGTTTGTTCGCTGGAATATTCTGAAGATAAGTTAATACTTTCTCATAATGCTTGTCAAAGAGTTCAGCAGTAAAAGTATCTTCATTACTAAATATTTTCTTATACAAGTTTTTTAAAATACTGCTGTATGTATTCAAAGAATTGGTAGATAAAGTTGGACGTTTTAATTTAATAATGTCTTGAACGGTCGCCATTATTATATATTAAGTTAAGATTTTATTTACGTTTGTTTAGGCGAAAATTAAATGCTCCCTTAATATATAAAAATGTTCGATTGTGGCGGAAATTATATTCCCGAAAGGTCGTTGCGAAATGATTTATCTTTTGGTTTAGCAAATGAAAGTTTTGTTATTGACAAATTAAATGTTTATTTTGAAGGAGAGGAAATAAAATCGAGTAAAGAATTAGGACTAGGTGCTTATTGTGGTTATGATGCTGAAAGCGAGAACACTATTTATGAAATCAAATCTCGGCGATGTAAATATGCGACGTATCTAACGACCTTATTACCAGTGCATAAGATTAAAGAAGGGAATAAACGATTGGTATTTGTATTTCATTTTACCGATGGTTTGTATTATATCGAATATAAAAAAGAATTGTTTGATACTTTTGAAACCAAAATATTAAAAATAAATAGAGCAGGTATAAATGATAAACCTACACCACATTATTATATTTCTATTCATCATCTTACTAAAATTTATATATAGGAGGATACAAACATAGGAAAATAGATGTATAGGTTATATTTTCATTTTATAAAACTTTATAAAATGGGCATTTTTTTTCAGTTTTTTATTCACTTATATTATGGTATATAAAATTGAATTACTTTTTTTACTATTTATTTTATCCAACAAAAACAAAACAAATGGAACAACAACAATTAAATATGTCTTATTTAGAATTTTTAAACAATGAATTAATTAAAATTAACAAGTATGATAATAGAATAAGTTGCAATATAAAATATCACGCTTGTTCTTGTTGCATTGAATATTATAATGTGTTATTAGATTTGAAGAATGAAATAAAACTGCTATGTTTAACTAAAATAAAAAAACAAAAACAAGGTTGTAGTGAATCAATTACTCAACTGGAGACTAAGATATTAAACAATATTAACACCAAACTAGGAGTTGTACAAGAAAAAGCGAAAGAAGGTGATTCAAGCGGTTATAAAAATAAAATGAAAGAATGGTGTATATTATTTGATATGATGGTGATGTTGTTACTAAAACCTTGGTAGAAGGAAGTGTAGAATATAGAAGGTAAGCAGATAAATTTTAATTTATAAACAAAACGAAAAAGGGGCGACTCCTCTTTTTTCGCCAAGGGATATAAAATTGAATTACTTTTTAAAATAATATATGGTTACAATGAACAAAAATAAATGAATATAATAGATTCTTGTCCCGTATGTTTAAATGAAGAAAATGCATTGCGTAAATTGAATGGTTGTGACCACCCTATTTGTACTGATTGTGAAAACCAAATTAAAGCAACCCCTAATCAATTTACGGAATTAAAAACGAAAATAAAATTAATTAAATGTCCGTTATGTCGAGCATTTGAAAAGCCACATTATCACCATTTGGAAGAAGAATTAAATTGGTATAGGAATAATCGAAATATTAATAATTTTAGTAATTTTAATCTAAGAACTTTACAACGAATAAGAGATAATGTGCTTCAAGCAGAGCACTATAATCAACAAAGTAGGACATATTTGACTGATTTAAATAGATTGTTAGTAAATTTATCGACGGCTACAGTTCAGCCCCAATCCACCGCACCAGCTGATTTAGATAGATTGTTAGAAATTTTATCGACGGCTACAGTTACTACCACACCAGCACCAGTGCAACGACCAATAACAAGAAGGCGAGTAGTTAGAGGACAATGCACTCGATGTCATAAAAGAACAACAAGAAAATGTAGTTATTATCCAGATAGACGGGTCAGATGTTCTACCTATTGTTGCCGTAATTGTGACCAATGCAATGCTTGTGTTCAACGAAGGCTTGAAGCAAGGGCAACGAACAATAATCCTCAAATATAAATGCTGAAAAACTGAAAAAAAAGACTAGTTTTATAAAGTCCTATAAAATCAAAAAATCATCTATATTCCTATTTTCCTATCTTTACTATCTTATAGATAAAAAATAATTTATAATATGTAATTAATTAAAATAAATAATTTTTTCTTTCAGTGAATTAATTCTCAACCTCTTCGGTTTCATCTTCTTCGTTATCATTTTCTTGAAATTGACGAAGTGATTCAAGAGCATCAGTTATTGGTAATGAAGGTCTAACAACATTTACTCTGGCGACTTCTTGTTGTTGCGGATTACGATACCTGCAAATCATACATTGCCCACCATATAAATTATGACCGCAATTTTCACATTGACCACTTAATCCAATCATTTTTACAGGTGATGAATAAGCAGTTTTACATTTTGCTTTTAATAAGGAAGTGCATTTACTTCGAATTCTCTTATTATTCACCTTGTCAGAATAGTCTAATTTATTTGTTTTTTCATTGACGAAACAACCAATAAATTGCTTGACACTTTCAGGATAATTTTCCAAACGATAGTCATTTGGAATAGTTGAAATAAAATGTTGCACATTTTGTTCGAAATAAGTATCAATGAATAAAGTTAAATCTCTAACAATATTTTCATCAAATACAAATGAGTCGGGTTTTCTTAACACCAATTCTTCTTTATACTTATCAAAATAATATTGTTTTAATTCTTGGCTAAACTTTTCTCCAGTACCATTAAAAGCACCAACTACTTTTGCTTTGTTATAATAATCTTTTACAATAGGCTTTTGAGGGAAAGCAACTTCTCCAATATTTAATATTCTTCTATACGTTTCCAAACTTAAGCAAAATGCTTCAAATAATTGATGCTTGATTTTATCATTTTCTACATTAGTAATGTCGGCACTACTCATCTTGTTATTTTGGCGGAAAAGATAAGATACTTTTTTTTGATGGTTTCGCAAAAAAAATCGTTTTTGTTTTGTTAGGGTTTATTTAATTACATTGGAATAAATTATTTATTAAGCTATATTAATTCATTAGGTAAAAGACTGTTGAAAATCGTTATAATAACAAAGTTTAAAAATTCTACTGTACTTAGTGTCACTAATTTTTTCATTTTTTAAATATTCAATGCGATAACTAAGTAACTCCGAGTGTTCTTCAAAAATAATGTTACCATTATTTTCTTCATTATCATCAAGATTATTTTCTACATAAAAATCCAATTCGTCTTCAGCAATTTCTACGAAACACATTATTAGTTTTCGTTCAATAAGATTATTAACACCACATTTATTTTTAGTATAGTTTTCAATTTCAACTAGCATACTGTGATTGTCAGTATCCTCAATTGTATATTCAATAAATAGATTACATATCTTTATTTGATATAAAAGAGTGTTGTATTCGATATCCCAATCATAGCATTCACATTCATCACTTGTTTCTTCATTTTGTTGATGTTCAATACTTTCTTCACTATGAATTCCCATTTTGTTTTATTAATGAAATATTTTGCTTTTAAATTGTTATCTTTATTTTCTTCAGAAAAAGTAATTCAATTTTATCAAACTACTTATTCACTTTTTTAATACTTGCTATATAAGTAAAGGGAATAAATATTCTTTCATTATTCTTTTAATTTTTGCCTTTTCATTTTTCTTTTTTTTAAATTCATTATATAATTCTGGATTTGCTTTTATCGATTCCATACGTCTTTTAGCAAACATTCTTTGTCTTTTACTAAATGTTGGGTCAGTTTTTTTATAAATTTGATACCTTATTGCGTTGTATTCTGATGACCCTGATTTTACTAATTGTCTCTTTTGTTTCTTTAAAAAGTGTAATAAAAAGAATGTGATTTCATTATAATCATTAGTATTAATATTATTAGATTGAAGTAAGTTTAATAGTTGTTCCATTTGTTTTGCTTTTTTGTTCGATAAAATAAATAGCAAAGCAAAAAAGTAATTCAATTTTATAGCCTAAATATAAGAAACGCAGAGAAACTGAAAAAAACAGTCATATTTCATAAACTTGTGCAATCTAGAAACCCTTCCTATACATCTACTTTGATACCCTTGGATATAGGAAAATAGGAACATAGATGATTTTTTGATTTTTGGGAACTTTACAGAATCAGGATTTTTTTTCAGTTTTTCAGTGGGTCAAAAAATGTGGGAACAGTAGAACAGGAATTTTGTAACGGTTGTTAATTAGTGGAATCTGTGCCGTTCTAACCCAGACCCGCTGACCCGAGGTCTGAGTAAAACCTTTACGCCTGTGTAACGCCTATCGAGTGGCCTTGTCCAGAGCCCTTGTCCAGAGGTTTTGACAGGTGTGGAACGGGACAGGTATTTAATATATATAACCGTTATGCTTGTTCCCTAATTTTTTGACCCACTGAAAAACTGAGAAAAAAGACTGATTTTATAAAGTCCCCAAAAATCAAAAAATTATCTATCTTCCTATTTTCCTATATCCATAATGACACAGAAGAAAGAGAAAGAAAAATGGACTGATTGGATTAAGAAACGGTATTTAGCTTTTATTGGAACAGTTGGCGTTATCATAAGTTTTTTTAAATCAGTCAAAGATAATTTGCAAAATGAATTAAATAAGTTTATTGTTGTCCCACTTATTCATTTGTTGGTGCAAAATAAAGAAAAGTATTGTGAAGATGTTTCTACAATATCTTCTGTCTATTGGAAACAAAATAGTGAAGAATGCGATAGTATTATTAATTTTATATTTACTGGTTATATTTTTAGTGCATTCATATTTTTAATAATATTATTGTTAAATTCATCACAGATTTATATACTCTTTGTCGATTTGTTGCAAAATAATAATCAAGCCAAAGAAACAAGAGGTCGTAGTGAAGAAGCTAAATTAAACACAGTAATAACTACAAAAATAAATAAATTTCAAAAAGAAGCAAATGAAGACTTAGCGAAGATATTGCAAGATTTATTACACTCTTTATCAAACATTAAGAAGTTACCAACACAAATCGCTTCTATCGTTTCATTATATCAAAGTAAAGTGGATAAAATTATTGACCATCTAGCATATGAAATTAAAAAGTTAGAATTAAAAAGAGAAGCATCAATGGAAATCTTACACAGAAAAGCTATTGAATAATCTTATATTATAGGATACTTTTATATTATTTAATCAAATATGTTTCAGCGATTTTAATTAAAAATTAATATCTATCTATAAAATATAAATGCTTTCGAATCATCAATTATGGGATTTAGCAGGGCGTATGAATATACCTCTTACGTTTGTCGGTTTTAAAGACCAATTAAAAGATGAAATATTAGAATATAATAAATCTTATATTATTAATTTAGACAATGAATTTGATGATGAAGGAAATAGAAATGAAGGGTCACATTGGACTTGTTTTCAAATAAATAAAGATGAGAAAGGTAAGGTGCAAGGGATTTATATGGACAGTTATGGAACAATTTATCCCGAAGCAGTGAAACAATTTATTGGACGAGATATACCTTATACCACAAAAGATATACAGTCTCTCGCCGGAAATTTCTGTGGGTTCGCTTGTCTCGCCTTTCTACATTACATTAACGCCTATGGTGATAGAACAAGAAATTTATATGAGGATACTGAAGATTTTTTAGAATTATTTGAAGATTTAAATACATCTGTAGATTGGAAACAAAATGAATATATGTTAAAAATGTTTTTCCGTAGTAGTGACCCAACAAAAAGAAAACCTATTGAAGTGTTCGGTAATGTAGAGAATATACGTAATTAACCCCCCCTGAAAAACTGAGAAAAAAGCCTGATTTTATAAAGTCCTAGAAATTACTAAAATTATCTATGTTCCTATTTTGCTATACTATTAAGAGCAGTATAGGACAAAATTTCTAATTAATCCACTTTAATGTTTTCACTATTTTTTTCAGATTTTACTGCGTCTAGAACAAATGGATAATTCGATTGGTTACCAATTAAATCACATACAATATCTCTTTTCACAATCGGATTGGAACAACAGATAAATTTTTTAATAGCCTCTATTTTATGTTCATTTTCTGCTGGAAAAGTTATCACATCACAAATGGCTTGTAATAATCTTCTTGTTTCTTTATTTATCGCTTCAGTGGCTTTTCTTCTTTCATTCGTATCTTCATTCTTTTTTATAGGAGAATCAAGATGTTTTTTCTTATTGACTTCATTAATAATTGTGATAGTTTGTGATTTACCACCTAATTTAGCAACAATAATGGTATAAAGGATGGTATAAATTTGATACAATGAGAAACCAAACCATAAAGCTAATACAACCCAACAATAAGAAGTGATTTTTTCTTGAAACATTGGAATACAAGTATTGATAAAAACATCATTATTAATTTCATATAATGGACGACGCAATAAATTAGCACAGATTTGTCCTCTGTCTAAATTTTCATTACCACCTAATGAAGTAGGCATACGAAAATACCATATTTCTAAACTTGCGTAAAGTATATTCCACAAAGGTTTGGTAATCACATCAAAATAGCCCATATTTTTTTATTTTCCAAAAAATAAAGAAAGGAATCCGTAGTCGGTCTGGGTTGTTTTTTTTGTGGTATCCAAAAATTAAAGCAAAGACTTAATTATTATTTAAGAAAAGGATATAAAGAAAAGTCCTTATATATAGTATCCTCTTATATATAAGATGACAGACCCTATGAGTGCATTAAATGCTAGTATGAATGATGTATCGATAAACGAAGAAAATGTGGAAGTAGAAATAATTTCAAAAACAGTAGATGCCCAGGACGATATTTACTTAGATGGAATGACATTTATCGAATATATTCCATTAGACCGTTTAAATTCATTATTGCAATCGACGTACTTGGTTGAAAAATGGGACGATAAAATTTATTCACAAAGAAATGCAAAATATTATTATGAAAATGAAAAACAACAATTGTTAGCATATAAGAAAACATTTGATAAAAATCTAAATGGGTTTAAAGTGACTTATCATAAAGGCTCAAAACATAAATGGGGACGAGTCTATCCTTCCAAAAGTTTAGGATTAACTACCTTTCGTCGTCAAATTCGGAATACATTAGTGAAAGATTTATATTATGACATTGATTTATCAACTGCTCAACAACAAATATTACGCAATATTTGTAAGGATAACAATATTCCTTGCCCTGCGATTACCCATTATTGTGCTAATCGCAGTCAAATATTAAATGAAGTTATGGCGACCTATTCGGTTGAAAAATGGGTGGCGAAACAATTGTTTATTCGTTTAATGTTTTATGGTTCGTTTCATAGTTGGATAGTTGATAATAATATTTCGAATACATTACCAACTGAGTTTATTGATAATTTTATTAATGAATTGCATAATATTTGTGAAATTTTGTGGAAATGTAATGAAGCTATTGCAAATACATCGAAACAATTAGGCGAAGAAAAGAAAAAAGAATTATCCCCTGATAAAGCGAATCGTAAAAGCAAATACATTAATACAAAGGGTTCATTTTTTTCGTTATATTTACAAGAATATGAATATCGTATTGTGTCCAAAGTAATAGAATGGTTGAAGACTAAAACGTCTGTAATGAAACACCCAACAATGAAAACTGACTATAGTGTTGGTACTTACGAATATGATGGTATGAAACTATTAAAATCTAATGTAGATGCTTATGGTTTAGAAAAATTATTGGAAGACCTAAATGCAAAAACATTAGAATTAACTTCGTTTGAATTAAATTGGGAAGTTAAAGAAATTGACGAAGTATATGATTTATCTTCTATGGAGAAATTACCTGATAGTTATATTGCTGAAATCAATGAAATGAATGAATGCATAGCAATGATGAAATCTAATTTGGATAGTGATACAAAGATTTGTGATTTTATTAAAAAAGAATTAAAACCAAATCACTTTATGTACTTATTAGAAAGTGATGAAAAAGGTATGTGGTATGGCTGGAATGGTTCTCGATGGGTTAAAAATGCAACTCCATTAAGAGATTGTATTCAGTATGAAATTTATAATTACTATAAACAAAAATTGTCTTATTATCAAAGTATTATTCCTTCAAGCGATGCATTAAACGAAGAAATTATTAATAAAGCATTCATCGCATTAGAAGATGTAAGAACAAAAGTGCTTCAAAAAAATGGTGCTATAAATGCAATTGTTTCTCTTGCTACATCAAATTTACAAAAAACAAATGAAGAAGTCAAATTTGATATGAATACTAATCTTTTGGGAATGAAAAATGGCGTATATGATTTTAGTGAAAAAGTATTTCGTCCTTATCGTTTTAATGATTACGTTACGTTTTCAGTTGGTTATGATTTTACACCTACAGACCCTCGAATAAATTATATTGCTTTGGAAAAAGTAGAGGGTAAAGATGAATTGCAAGAAGTATTAAAACAACCAGAAGAAATGATTGATGGTAGCGATGAATGGAATTTTAATCAAGATATTTTAAATTTATTGGTTCAACTTTTTCCTGATGAAGATGTGAGAAAATTAATTCTAGATATTGTATCATCAGGATTACTCGGTCATATTGAAAAATTTTTTATTTTTAATGGTTCGGGTGGTAATGGTAAAGGTGTTTTAAATGAATTTGTATCCTCAACTTTAGGTGATTATTATTTAGATGCATCAAATAAATTAATCATAGAAAATATCGCAGAGCAAGATAGTTCTAAACCAAATCCTGCTTTATGTCAATTAGATAAAAAGCGTTATGTGGTTATGAAAGAATTACCTGCGAAAGCATTACTTCAAAATTCTCTGATTAAACATTTAACAGGTGGTGGAACGATTTCAGCAAGAGACTTGTATTCAAAACAAAAGCCAATCAATTTATTTATGACCCTGGTATGTGAAGTCAATGAAAAACCACCCTTTGCAGAAGAACCAACAGGTGCAGATATTCGAAGATATACTGATATTTTATTTGGTAGTAAATTTGTGAATGATGAAGCATTAGTAGATGAAACAAAACATATTTATTTAGCAAATTTATCTATTAAGGAAACGGAATGGAAAACAAAACGAAGAAATGCTTTTTTGAATATTTTAATAGATAGAGCGAATCAATTACGAGATAATAACTATGATATTGTTGAACCTCAAAGTGTTAAAGATAGAACTGCGTCTTATATGAATAGTCAATTTCCAATATATGCTATATTTTTAGAATTGTTTGAAGAAAGAAATCCTGATAACGCCAAAATGTATCGAGGTATTGATGGTAAAGAAAACGATACAGATTGGAGTTTAGCTAGTGTTGTGAAAGTAATAAAAGCCTCAAATAAATTTACACAAGAATTGCCTAAGAATGTTAAAAAATCATATGAAAAATCGTCCGCTATTAAAGATTTTTTCAACAAATTTGCACCATTAAAAAAATTAATGTATAGTGACTCAAAAAATCAACATTATATTAAAGGTTGGCGTAAAATTATACCCGATGATGAATAATTCATTTTTTTATATGTAAAATAAACAGGCTGATATGCAAAATTTTGGTACCCCTCTCTATATTAAAGGATTGAAACATAGGAAAATAGGAAGATAGATGATTTTTTAATTTTACAGAACTTTATAAAATCGTTGTTTTTTTTCAGTTTTTCAGTTACGTATCTTCATTAATTTTAGGAGCCATATAAAAAGTTATTTTTGATTCATTATCATCTAATATATAAGTAAGTTTCATTGGATAATCATTGGTTAATTTTATTTCCACATTTTTTGACATTTTTGAGTACATACACATTTTATTCAGATAGGTTAAAGTATATGATACATTAACTTTTTCATCATAAATTGCAAAAGTGTCAATATCTTCCATAGGAATAGTAACTGTCATTTTCCCAGTTTCCTGGCTAATAGAACATAATGTTATTTCTTCTTCGCTACATATAAATTGTACATTATTCCCAAACATTTGCAGTTGTCCTATAATATTAGCAAAACTTATAGAATTTAATAATAGTTTGGCTTGACAATCTAATTCGGGAATACCCATCATATCGGTTTCAATGTCCATTAAAGGTATCTCAAAACTTTTATTAAAAAGTTCTTTATTCTGACTAGTAAAATGAATGCATAAAATATTGTTGTTGTCTTCATTGTAAGTAATATTAAGCGATTGACCAATATCTCGAGCATTTAATACTTTATATAATATAGTTGAATGAACGCCGATTCGCACATTTTGTGAAACCTCATATGTATCAAACCAACCTTTTAATAATTGTATTTCGAAAATAGATATGCTAGATGCATCCATTCCTTGTACATACATTCGTTCAGTTTCAAACATTATGTTGATATGTTCTGTGAATAATTTTATATGTTGAAATAATCCCGCAAATGTATTCGCTTTTTCTTCGTTATCAATAACAATATTCATTTTATATTATAGGATTGCAATATAGGAAAATAGGAAGATAGATGATTTTTTGATTTTTGGAAACTTTATAAAATCAGTCTTTTTTCTCAGTTTTTCAGGAAACAAGAAAAAAAGATGATATCTTAAAAATCGATTCCTATAAAATTGATTTACTTTTTTCATTAAGGTATTAGGACAAATGTAACAAATGACTACTATCCCAACCCCATTAAAGGAAGATAAGAATGTTTGGGTTATCTCTATTGACGACGCAGTCAAGACTGAAAGTTTCCCCATAGGTCAAGATAATATCCTAACTCCTGACGAGGCAATCGCACAAGGTTGTCCTATTATGAAACACACCTCTAACAAGAAAATTGGTATTTGGTGTGGTGGAATAGGCAAACGATTTGCGGAGTATGTAGTCGTTTCTACTCCCAACGAGATTGAACACAGTCGCAAGATGGCCGAAGAGCAAACTGAAGAAGACCGCAATAGAGTTTGGGTAGGAATCCTACGAGAACTCAACCGCTACACAGACGCAGAACTGAAAGCACACTACGAAGTAATGAGTGAAGAATGGAGGGAATGGTGTGATAACGCTATGTTGTTCTATGCCTACAACTCCGTCATTTACAAAAAGGGTATTCCTTGCTTTGAACTATCCAAAGAGGAAATCGCAAATGCACACTAAACGATAAAAATTATAAAAAATTAGTAAAAAAGATAAAAAAATATCCTGTGTATATTGTATATTTTTTTCCTTAGGCGACCTAAATTGCCCTAAAAAGGTATTCATTTCGATTGTTAAGATATAACTTAAGAATAATATAATATAAATATCATTATTTGATTGTTAAGATATAACTTAAGAATAATATAATATAGTTTGTTCTTAATTATATTAATATAATTAAGAAAAGCATTAAGCAAAGAGAATTTATTTGATTTTTAAGATTAATTATTGATTATTTTTGTTTATTTTAAATACATTGCTTAATAATTAGATAATGTCTTGAATAAATTACTAGCCATTGATACTGCCTTGTGTGGATGATTAATGGTAAAACGGTCACACATATTTTCTGGTGCTATAAAATCATTAAAGGTGCTAAATTTTTTATTTCCCGATAACCAGAATGTTATAGAGCCATCATCACTATCTATCCCTATTGAACCAAACTTTACAATTCCACCATTTCTTTTGGATTTTATGAGAGCATTAAACATACAACTGTTTTTCATTGGTTCGACCCAACATTCATCTAACAATTGTAAGGATGTTTCAAAATTACCCGTTAGCACCGATACGGATTGCTCAATTTTTTTCATAATTACTTTTATGGTAAGAGGGTTAGAGCATTCGTAATAATTTATTTTTCTATTTTTTATTTTCATAGCACTACGGCATTCATCTGCGTAATGGTCTTCATCATCTATTGTTCCATCGGGTCTTTCACTCCAACAATGACCGTTAAGACCAGCGTCTCCACCAAATATATTAGGAGCAGTCGAAAAACGAACAAGTGCCTCCGCAACTTCGCAATTTGGTATTTTAAGTGTATTTGTTTCAGGAATAACTAACGACATTTATTTGTTTGCTTACTATCATTTTATAATTAAATCATTCAATTTTTTATCCTTTAATATAGATACTGAAAAACTGAGAAAAAAGACTGATTTTATAAAGTCCCCAAAAATCAAAAAATTATCTATGTTCCTATTTTCCTATATTGCAATCCTCTAATATATATTCCACTTTCTTAATTTGTAATTTAAATAAATTAAGAAATTATTCGTTTAACGATGTAATTTGGCGTATTCAGGTGGTAATGTACTTCCCCACATAAAATTTTCACCGTATGGTTGTGACCTTAATGCTGGTATTAACATATTGTTGGCTACATTTGTTTTCTTCGAAACTAATCCATAACCTCTAGAACCAGCCCATAACCCACTACCTGCATATAAACCATTTCCAGAAGGCATTAATACATTATTTAATTCATTTGTTGCTTGTTCTTTCACTACATCCGTTAAAGCATTGATACCTGCTCTTTTTAAATTTCTACCTTTCTTTTTTTGATAATAGGTAGGTCTATCTAAATAATCTGTAGCTAAAGCTGTAGCAGGAGCAATCAAAGGTGCTAATCCTGGGTTTGTTAAAGCTAATGCAGAAGCTCCAGTTCGTATGACATCTTTTGCAACTGGTTTTAATTTATCACCTGCTTTATACAATGCTTTTTTAACACCTGCTTTCTTCAATACTTTATCAAACTTCTTCCCAAAGATACCTTCACCATTGGCTGTAATTTCCTCTGAACTTAATGCTAATTGATGACCTTTATTTTTGGTAAATGCTTTTGAAATCCCCGAAAGTCGATGAGGAGAAACCATCAAATTGTTACTCCCTTTCATAATTCGAACGGGCATACCTTTATTCATTTTTGCTAAACTTCGTTTAGACAGAGGGGCAATACCTACTCCTTCCATATTTATACATTAGACAAAGAATTTAATTCAACGTAAGAATGATATAATGTCAAACAATACATTAAACTTTTGCACCAGAAAGCACATCTATATTAATTTGATTGGAGAAACATACAAAGACATATAAATCTACTGCTAATTGATTTAAACTAGTGCCTATAATGGATATCGATTTTGGAACATCTTTCTCAATAGGCAGAGACCTGGATATATCTACATAATAATAGTTGTAAAGTGTTTCAAAATCTAATTGAGTGATTAGACTACTAGTGATACCATCTGTTTCACCCGCATTAATAGCATTGCATCCTGCTAATTGATTTAAAAAGAAACTGTAACTTCTGGAGTCATTGTTATAAATTGCATTACTGCCCGAAACAACGCAATTGAAGTTCGAAAGCAAACATAAAGGTGATGATGTTGCACCAGCAGTGTCAAAGGGTGATTGAATAGGTATTAATGTAGATGGTGTTCCTTTGGAATAAAATGGAATGACCAGCACTGATTTAAGATTACTAATACCATTTGTAACAAGGAAATTAAAAGAACTTGAACCGCCACTTGCAATTGAATTGACATAGTTATAGTTATAAATATCATCATATACAACTGTTTTTACGGGATTCGACAAATATGCACTTTCAAAAATTGGATTAAAAGTATAAAGTGGTACTGTTAATAAAATATTTGCTAATTGTGCTGTGGTATTATTGGTAAAAGCAGAATGGGTGCTATCTAATACTTTTTGGCCTACACAAATCGATGCATAATAATCACCTGTTACAAATGGGGCTGAACTACCATTCGTTGCCGTACCACTTGCAATCATCATCGGATTAACACCACCGTAAGCTGAGGTTACTGAAACCGAACTAAAGGTACAAGCACCTGCAGATGTTGTGGCGGTAAAGCCTACACCTGTATGATTTAAATTGCAAGTAATTCTCATAAAAGCACCTTTTAGCAAAGGTAACTTATCAAAAAATGAATGTAAATGTTTTAACATTACATTCGCCATTACTTGAATTTGGAAAGAACCTGATAATGAACTACCACCATTTATTTTATTAATAATACAAGATTTATAAGCTAATTTTGCATTGGTTTTGGTTAATAATGTTTTAAATTGACTTTGAGTTCCACTTGCACCAGTGTAGCCATCTTCGTCGTAATTTATATATTGCTGTCGTTTTAAAAAGCCTTCATTAAAGTTAGTATAAGTATTATCAATTGCTGTGACTGGTGCAAAATTACCCGCATTTAAATTATTTGATGTTCCAATGCTACCATTGGTATTATCTGCGGTGTTGTAAGTAAAGGAGGTAGATGTATCTGGCCAAAATCCAATGGAAGCTCCTTGCGTAATGACATCGTTCCAACTTAAAGTCGTCATTAATTTAAAATGGTTCCAAATAGAAGAATAAGGAACAATTTGAGTCACCGAAGTTCCATTATATTCTATTTGTAAGGAATGAATAATGTGTAAGAATGAATTTTTTAATCCTAAAGCATAATCTGCAGAAGTAGCTGGTGTATTTGGGGCAAATACAGTTGCCGTTGATGTTTTAGAGGTTAAAGTCATTAATAATGGTATGGTTAAATAGGCTTCTCGATAATTTGCATACTTATTACTATTTGAAATTTGTGAAGTATCAATGACTGCATTTGCACCCGAATAATTACCATTTTGTATATCTAATATACTAATCCATTCCTTCCTGGTAAAGATAGATGGGGTTGTTTCGTTTTCACTAGCGATATTATAAACGAGTTGGTCTCCCGACATTTATATAATTTCCGAAGATAAAAAAATGGAAATTATATTTACATATGAAATTGGATATTTTCTAATTTCTTCATAGGTTTCATAGGTTTTACATTTAAAGTACTTAATTTATTTACAATAGATTTTCCTAAACCTTGACCTTTGGTATCTTTCACATATGTATCATAGTCAATATAAGAATTTTGATGCCCTTTTCCACCATCTAATAAAAAACCACTACCCATTCCAGTTCCTGCAATTGCTAAACCTTTCTTGGATACTATTTTATTTCGTAAGGTATGCGGATAAAATATTCGATTCACCATATTATATACTTCATTAAGAATTTTTTTTCATTTGCAATTGCTTTTTAATATTTCGAATTCGTAATATTTGTTGCAAAAATTGAGAGATAATTTTTAATTCATTTTGACGGGATTTATCTGTCTCCATATCTTTATGCTCTTTTAAATCATTTGATAATCGTTGCTGTTCTCTTACAAAATCATCATATAATCGATTATAATAACTTTCATTTAATTCATTATTCATCTTTTTAAAGTATCTAACGAAAATATTTTATTCATTTTCACTATTCTCTTTTATACTTAACATTAAAGTAATTGCAGGGTCTAATATAGTAATAGGTGTCAAATCACTACCTAAAAATTTAAACGTTAATTGATTATATGTTCCGTCTGTTAATTTTGCGTATGATTTTTCATTTGGTTTATCTTCAATAATTTGTCCTAAAGCAACTGTAGGTGTAGTTGAATGTAATATAGTTGATGGTGTTGCATATTTATTTGATATACCCGAACAAGTCAAAAAGATAACTGGATTAGGTTGTACTTGTGGTGTTGTAGAAGAGGAATAGGTTAATGTCGTTCCTACTCCTAAATTACGAGCCGTTGCATATCCTGCTGTATAACCCAATATATTATTAAAATTAGCTGGTAATGTAATGACTGGATTAAATTTAGAGGCGGGGAATGCTACACTTGCTGGATTGGTATATCCCGATGGTAATGATGTTGGAAATGGATATGTGACAATATTTACTGAATATGTTGTTGGATTGATTAAAAATTCTGCATAATAAACATTTTGGGAACTCGAATTGACTAAATAATGACCATTGGCTATAAATTTATATTGCAAATAAGAATTTAAATCACTCACTTCATACAAACCATCTGGAATAGTAATCGAATAAGTTGTTTGGGTATTGGTAGCATTTTCCCAAGTATAACTAAATGTATTATTTGTTAAGGGAGAACTATTAATATTTGTCCAACTATAATACATTGTCAAACTATTCACCGCAATGGAATTATTTTTAAAGGTGACTGAATTAGGAAATTTATAAGTCAAAGTATTATTGGTGCTAGTATTATCAATATTATTCTTATTCAATACGATTGTTTGAGGCATCTTTATATATTCCAACAATATTATTTTTTCATAAACTTCATCATTTTGGTAGAACAAATAGCACATTTTCCACTCATAGCTTTGCGACCATTTTTCGTTGTGATTTCTTTTGCATCAACCATTGGTTCTTTTCTTCTACATTTCACACAATAAGCTTCCATTTCATTTTTCTGTAAGCCACTACCATTGGTAGGTGGTGGTTGATTTTCTTTGTTTCCTTCCCTTTCTTCACTATTACTAGGACGAGGTCTGACTCTACGATTTCTAGAAGGTCTAATTACCGATGTAATATCACCTAAAACTCTATCTGTTTCCTCATTTGTTAAATCAATCACTTCAGGTTGTCTTCTCCTTCTATTTGACGATTCATTATCACTATCGCTATGAGTTAAATCTACGATAAAAACAAATGCTCGATTGCCGTAAATGGTTGGTTGTTGTGAATTCGTAGGCATATAACATTATTGTAGATAATTTCTTAATCAGCATATAGGAAAATAGGAACATAGGAAGAAATTTTACTTTTCAGAACTTTATAAAATTATCTTTTTTTCTCAGTTTTTCAGTGGGTCAAAAAATAGGGGACTGAAAAACTGAGAAAAAACAACGATTTTTAAAAGTCCCCAAAAATCAAAAAATCATCTATGTTCCTATTTTCCTATATTGCAATCCTATAATATATCCGTTAATAACCCAACGCAACTAAATCTATTAAGATTTCCTGTGCTTGACGACGAGGTAATTTGTTTTTATGAATAAATTTTAACAATAATAATTTAAATTCTTTTATCATTTCCTTATTATCATTACCAGCATTGATTTCACCTTTTAAAACTTCAAAACGGTGATTATCTTGTTGGTCTTTATCTAAATTAGGTGTGGGTATATTTAATTTATCTAAAATATGACATATTTTCGCTATTTTGTGTAATAATTCTTTATCATCATTAGATAAATGGCTAATCATATCATATGTTGGTGGTAATTGCGATTCAATAAATTGTTGTATGGTTTTACTTAAAGAATCTGAAATATGGGTTGTGGGTATGGTAGAAACAGAACCGCCTTTCATATGCTTCAACATCAATATATTATCATTTAATTTATGGCGATTAATAACATAACGACCAAAAGGAATATACGATTTCATTGGTTCGATTGTTTTTGAAGTATCAATATTATGAGGGGTAACTTTATTTAAACCTTTTCCTTTTATTTGTGTTTCACTTAAAAATGTTCTATATATTTGTTCATTTTCTGCTTTTGTTCTTCCTATTTCTAAACTTCTCTTTTGTAAATATTCGTCTTGTTTTGCTTTGGTTAATTTTGTAAAATTAGTAATGTTTTTAGTGGGAGATGCTGGTGTAGAAGGGGTCTTAAGTGGTGTAAAAGGTGGTTCTTCATCATCATCATTAGCAGTCGTAAAAGAGGTAGGTGAAATATTTTTTAAATCTTTTGTTACAGGTGGTAAAAAATCACTTTTATCATAGATGCTATCATTTCCTGTAAATTCCCTATAATCTCTATATTGAAACTTTTTTAAATCACTAATAATATTTCTTACAATAGCACCTGGAATAGCATATTGATAACGATATTTAATTAATTCAATAATTGTATTTATATTTTGAGCCACAAAAATTAAATCATCTTTGCCTATGTTCTGGACAATACTATTCGCATCTTTTGTTACTGGTTTTAAAGCATTATACACAAATTTTTTCATATTTTCTTCATCTTCTAATTTTTCTTCAGCACTTAATGTTTCAATAGGTTCTAATAGTTCCATAGTATTGCGGTCATATGACTGATTGGCTTTCATATTTAGTTTATCATTGGCTATCGATAGCTGTAACGTATCCATATATTGCTTTCTAGCTAATTGTCTATTGGCGAAACTCGTTGATGGATTCATATATATTATTAATGTAGATAAAAATAATAATATTTATGCTTCAAATACCATAAATTTTTCAGGACAAAAGTTTTCATTAAAGATTTCATCATTACACATTAATTCAAAATCCGTAGCTATTTTATTTTCCCATTCTTCAGGCAATTGATGGATATATTCATTTAATTTTTCATTAAATATGCGTTTTTCTTTATTTAATAATTGAGAAAATCTTGTTAAAGGTTGTTTTCCTATTAAGTTCATTACCATACAACATATTTTTAACTTATTGTCTCCAATAAAATCATCTTTGCTAAACATCTATATCATAGAAACATATTTTTTTTATTTTATTTTGGCGAAAGTAAGTTTTTATTCCAAGGTTTGGAATAAAAATGAAAAAAGTAAGTTTCAATTCCAATTCTTGAAATAAAAGTCAGAAAACTAAGTTTTTATTCCAATTCTTGGAATAAAAATGAAAAAAGTGATTTTTATTCCAATAGATTGGAATAAAAGTTCCGCAACTGATTTTTTTCTAAAAAAAGTAATAAAAGAATGCAAGAAACAGACTATTCTATCAAAATACTGCGTAATCGCTGACATTCTTGATGAAATTTGGCTCTTTTGACCCGTTGTGTATTCATTGCCGTTTTATTTTTATAATAATATTCTAACGTTTTGCCTTTAATATATTCGTTGTATTGTTCTTTATGTGTTTGTCGCCATTTATAAATAGAATTTCGCACATTTAAATTATAAGCCATTGGTAGATAATGATATATATAAGGATACTATTATATCTTTAAATAGTTTTGATAAATATATTAAATAATATCATTCATCGTAGATTGAGAAGAAGAAGCAATGGATGGTGTTTTGACAGATTGTAAAGGTAAAGGAGTTAAATAATCAGTAATTGTCTTGGTTAATAAATTAGAATTTTCTACTAACTTGATATAAGTTTGGTATTTTTCATCCAAATACGATTTCCCATCTACATTACGATTGTCAGGTGTTAAGGATAGGATTTTATAAATATCAATCGCCAACAAGTAAAAATCTTTTGAACAAACTAATTCATCTTCCATTTGAGATTGAATACCTAGAAATAATTCGACTGAACCAATCAAACCACAAACTAATGCTAATAAACAAGTAATAGCAGAAATTAATTGTTGTTCGCAATAATTTTGCAGTCCAACTGAAATGACAGAATTGGCTCCAGAAATGATGATGACGGGAAGTCGGAAATACAATAATAAATGTTTTAAATATAAATATCTTTTTTTATGAAGAGAAGAGAACAAGATGCTATTTACTCGGATATTTTCCGCAGTGCTTTCAATATCCGCAGTCCAATCCATTTTATTTTATATATTTAGCTAATATATTTATTTTCAATACATAGAATATAGAATAGATGCCCCGCAAGAAAAAAGAAGAAGAAATTACTAATAAAATTATTAATTGGTATGAAAAAATACCAGAAGAATTATTAGATAAAACACCTAATCCTAATTATCATTTACATCATTTAAAACTACCGATGAGAGGTGTAATAGTCGCCCCATCGGGTGGTTTTAAATCGAATCTCATTTGTAACTTGTTATATTTATTTGGTGCAGGAGAAGGAACATTTCAAACAATTCATTTAATATGTAAAACAGCTGATGAACCCCTATATAAATTCTTGCAACTAAAATGTCCCCGTATTGTGATTAAAGAAGGAATGGAAAATATACCTGATTTAAATAAAATGGATAAAACAGAAAATCATTTGGTTATTTTTGATGATATGTGTTTAGAAAAGAACCAAAAACCAATTGAACATTTTTATCAACGTTGTCGTAAAAAGAATTGTTCGGTATTGTATTTAAGTCAATCTTATTATATGACACCTATATTTATTCGAAAAAATCTAAATTATTTATTTATATTAAAATTAAATGGTTTAAGAGATATTAAATCAATCTTAAGTGAAAATGGTTTAGGCATAACAAATGAACAATTATTAAAAATGTATCAGTACTGTGTGGAAACGCCAATGACCCCGTTAATTGTTGATTTTGCGGAACAACCAGAGAAACGATTTCGTAAAGGGTTTGATGAAATATTAAATCCTAGTTTGTATTAAAGGATTGAAACATAGGAAAATAGGAACATAGATGATTTTTTGATTTTTGGGGACTTTATAAAATCAGTCTTTTTTTTCAGTTTTTCAGTCCCTTATATTATAGGATTCTATTTACTCTACACAACGAACACAAAATTGTCTATTGCGACATTGTTCGCATACAATATGTTCGCATAAAAGAATTGTAGGAAATATTATACCACATTTACAACATATACCAACGCATTTTAAACAAGTTTCATCATTTAAAATGTATATATTCGGTGGGTTCATTTCTCCACAAACAGAACAATTACCAATATATTTAATTCGAGACCAGTAATGTAAAAATTTTGGATTTGTTAATGATAAAGATTCTGGTTTTTTTTCAACAATGCATAATGATTGATATTCATTTTGTCTTTGTAACATATGAAAATAACTGTATGCCGTTTCTACATTTTTGGTCATAAAAAAATCTTCATCTACATTTTCGGTTGTTGCATCGTATCCTTTCACACAATACATACTATTTAAAAAATCGCTAGGATTTACCCAATACCAGCCATCTCCTAATTGTGATGGTTCCACATTTTGTTGTAAATCACTCACAACAAATAAAACTCTATAATGATTTAATGCTTTTAATTCTTGGAAATGAGCCACTGCTGAATGAAAATTTGTAAATTGTGTTTCACCATTAATAGTAGGAATAATATCATTACTTGAAATATCATAACCACCTCGTACTTCAAATGTTTCTTCTACATATTCAATATACTCATCATTTTCCTCAATTGTATAATGATTACGAGGACTTCTTAATTCTTTACGACATAACGGACAACTAAAATTATCATTTTGTTCCAATCGAATAGCACAAGTAAAACAACATAAATGTCCGCACTTAAAAAGAGTTATATTCTTGTTCGCTAAAACTTCAAAGCATATAACACATTCCCTTTTATAATATGAAGCCAATACTCGCTTTTGAAGCTTAAAAAACTTTGGAGTATCACTCAGAATTTCAGTTTCTTGTGACATATTTTTTATATTCCAAGGAAGCAGTATCCCCCTATCCTTACTTGCTCAGGATTCATTCTGGGGTAGGAACCACAAAAAAAAGTATCCAAAATATGGCGACCATTGCAAAGAAAGCAAGAATTGAAGGAGGTTCTCGTCCTTCCTCACCTATTACTGTGGAAGATGATGAAAAATTAGTCAAAGAATTAACTGGTTCATTACGCCAATATGGTGCTTCTACGGATTTAATGAAAAATGTAAATTCTTCATCCAAATTGGTATTAGATAAAGCAAAAACGGTGGTCAATTCAACCAACTTAAATGCTGTGAATAATAAATTTAACCCTTCTTTAACATCCTTAGATGATACCCAAAAGTTTTGGATAAATTCTATTCGGGCAAATATTAAAAGTGGAAACCCTATGGCTACTTTCAGTAAAGTTGATGCTGATAATAACAAACAATTAAATTTTGAAGAATTTTCTGCTCTTTTGTTTGGTTATAATTCTGTATTAGAAGTCCAAGCAAGAGAATTATTTAATCTTATTGATATGGATGGTGATGGTTCTATTGATTATGGAGAATTCTTATTAATTATTGAAGACCCTGAGAAAATGAAAAGAGATATTTATACCAAAATTGAAAATATGTATGAAGCTGATGGTATTGTTGTTGATTATTCTAATGTGACTGAAATTGTAACAATGTATTTCAACAAAAATATTAATTCCAATGCGGAAATACAAAAAGGATATTCGAAATTAAAAGAAGTGATTGGGAAAAGTTTATTTAGAACCAATACTAAATATATTGATGAATTGGATAGTATGTCTCGTTTTAATTATGCCGAATTAGATGAATTTATTCAATATTCAAAGGTTGCTATTATTTATGCTAACTTTTTAAAGCGAGTAATGAACCCTGATAAACCAGTGGAAGATTTCTTAAATACTTATTTCAATTCAAAGAAAAGTGAAATGGAAAAATCAATTTCATCATCTACGAAATTAAAGTAATTTGTTTGTTGTTTTCATATAAATTAAAATAAAATATCTATGC
>Ga0114979_10000598_pt1 | contig 23678 bp, 25 predicted proteins | sample S_140625_EF_Meta_FD_87315 | JGI IMG/M metagenome (GOLD analysis project Ga0114979, IMG submission 87315) | Freshwater microbial communities from Lake Simoncouche, Canada to study carbon cycling - S_140625_EF_MetaG | ecosystem: Environmental > Aquatic > Freshwater > Lake | place: Lake...
AACAACGACAAAAGAAACACAAAAAGCAACACCTAAAGCAACGCCTAAAGCAACGCCTAAAGCAACGCCTAAAGCAACGCCTAAAGCAACGCCTAAAGCAACGCCTAAAGCAACGCCTAAAGCAACGCCTAAAGCAACGCCACAAGGTCCATATGGCAAAAAAGCACCTAAAATTAAAAAACCGGAATGCTTAAACGACAGTGATAAATATGTTTGGGTTATTGGAAAAGGATGTTTTGAAAAATTAAAAACCTCCGCGCAACCTCCGCCCGTAGTCCAACCACAACCTCCGCCCGTAGTCCAACCGCAACCTCCAGTAGTAGTCCAGCCGCAACCTCCGCCCGTATTCCAACCGCAACCTCCAGTATTCCAACCGCAACCTTCGCCTTCACTATTCGAAAAGACTTGTCAAAAAAATCCACTTTATAGTGAAGCTTTTTCCTACGAAAGACAAGAAGTAAAAGATTTAAACTGTTACGAGCTTCTCTTGAGGGATGTCAAATATATTTTAGGACCTTGTTCTCTTCATTATTTTAAAATAGGAGAAAGAAACTTTTATCTTTTTGGGGAACAGCATGACAACATTGACAGAAACTGGCCTTTAATGTCCGGAAAAGTCAACAAATTTAACACCTTGAGATTTCCGTCGTTTGTTCATTGTCTTGCAAAACAAAACCCTACAAAGACCTATGACTTGATGTTTGAAAGCTGGACTCTTCCCAAGAAAATCGAACCAACAGATAGTAACGTCTTAACCGATTTAAGAGCGTTTTTCGAAGAATGCATTCGTCCTGAACAACGGTTCAATTGTGAATATCGAAACTTACGAACCCATTATGTAGACTATAGAAAAAGTGACGCTGGTAAAATTTTAAGAACAAATCTTGATAGTCAAGCAGTCGAAGCACTTTTGACAACCGGAAAAACAGCAAAGCAAATTGCCGCAATAAAAGACCCTTTCATTAGAACCCAACTTGAGCTTTACTTTAGAGAGTCGATACTTAAACGTAAAGATGATGCGACATCTTCTGCTCTTATCATTATGGACATATATGCCATTGCCAGAATCTTTAGAGATTTTGATTCGTCTGTCGTGAAAAGGGACTACGACCCGTCGTTTTCCAAGTATAATGTCTTTCCTTTTAAAGGTACCTCACAGAATGTTATTTATTATGCCGGATTGAATCACATAAAAACTTTAGTCGTATTTCTTTATCAGTACCTGAGAATAATCGAAACTTACAGAGCTGGTACGGGTTTTTTGGGAGAGTGTATAAGTTTTTTACCGATAGATACGAAAAAAGCAGAGTTTATAAACTAAGCTTCCCAAGGTCGACACTCTCTGTTCCGTCGTAGTCACTCAGTTTTTCTTCCACATCGTCTTCGTAGTCGGCCTCGTTCAGCATAAGTGCCTGAATGTGACCAATTGCACCCTTCTCGTCAAACCCGCACATTCGCTTCACCAAGTCGACGTAGTTGCTTTGTAGGCCCATAATACGTTCTGGCGACGTGTAGTCGGGAATATACTCGTACTTATAAAAACACTCGTTGAGGTTTGTGTCAAAACAGAAAATCTTGTTTCCGTATCTGTCGCCCACTTGAGACCAGAACTCCAACCCTCGCATTCGCGCTTCTTGAATGTCGATGAACCCTTTCACACCCTTGTTCTCGCATCGCTCAGGCGTGTTGAGGATGTTGAACTTGCGGTTGAAGTTGATGACACCGAGACCGTTGCGTGTGATGTGAGAGATGCAAAAGACCTTGTAGTGACCTTGGTAAGGCACATACTTACCCCAGTTGATTCTCATCAACATATGTCCCTTGTGACCATATGTTGCACGGACGAAATGTGTCGACGGGGTGGACGAGTTCGACATTCGTTCAATGTACCTGCCAGACTCGTTGAGAAGCTGTGTGAACAACTCGACCGGAAACTCTGGGGTGTTGATGTGGTACTTTAACGCCGAAAGTACAATCTCTTCCGGTACAAACCCATCTTGGTCTGAGAACCGTACAAGCCCGTCGTCAGAACGAAGTATGTTTAGAAGAACGTTTCGCAAGTAGAACGTGTCCATAGTTGAGTGAAATGATTTACAGGCGTATCATTTCAAAAAAAATCAATTATTTTCGATTGCATTCCCTCCGAAAATCCCTTCAACCTTTCCTTTGATTACATTCAGGGGGTACTTGAACTTGTCATACGTAGTTTCTACAAAGGTGATGTGTGAGTCCATTCTGGAACAAATCTCACACAAACGTTTGATTTCTTTTTCCAAACTTTCAATCTTATTTTCCAAGTTTTGTATTTGTTGTTCCATTTTTTTTATAGAAAAGTCTTTTTAAACATTCTTAAAATTTTCCTTTGAAAGCATTCTCTCGACGTTCGTCCAAATCCTCAAACACAAGTCTGAGGGGATTTTTCTTATCGTGAATATCAGATACGTCGTCAAAGTAGACAGTCCCCCGAAAATAAAACGGTATATAGGATTGAAACTCGTTGATGACACGAACATAGTCGTCGTCTAAAAACAGGGGGTTAAAATTTTCTATGAGTTTAGAAAAACCGAAATCGATAAACTGGAGTTCGCCCTTATCTTCATTATACATAACGTTGCTCAAATGTAAGTCTTTGTGTTCAATTCCGGCGGAATGAAGTCTTTTTATCGCATCGAACATATCGTTTACAAGAGAATTAATCGTTTTGGACAACCTTTTGAAATTTGGCTTACCTGACACAATTTCTTTTTTGATTATATTTTCTACAATATCCTTTACGGTTTCACCTCTAATCTTTTCCATCACGATATACTCCTTGTTTGTCTTACCGACAAAGTACTGAAAGATTTTAGGAGCGATACCGGCTTCGGATGCACGGACTTGCAAGTCAACCTCTTCAGACATATCATCATCCCCAATCTTGACGATATACTCGCAATTTGATTCTTTATCACAGAGATTAAAGATTTCTCCGTACATTCCTTTTCCAAGCGGTTCTTTCATAGTCCACGGTCCCTTGCACTTCTCTCCGAGAACCCTCAAACTCTTGCAGAAAATATCGTCTACCCGACAGTCGGGATGTTCTGTACAATGGTCTTTCACCCGTTTCCGACCCTTATGAGATGCAACTTCCTTTGGAGACTTGGGAGAAGTCGCGGGAGACAATGCTTCTTCTTCGCACATTTTCAACAACCGGTTATAAGTAGGTTTCCCCTTTTGAATTGGCTTCCCAGTTTCTGGGTTAATTCCAGGATTTTCTAAAAATTTTTTACATATCTCGCTTTTTTTCATTTTATTAAAGCAACTCTTTTAATAAATGCAAAAGACTTATCATTTTGGAGTCCCTGCGATGTTGGTCTGGATTTCTCACATACTTATGGGCATTCTTTTTGTCTACCTTGGTTATCTTATCATAGAAGGTAAGAAATTAAATAAATGGCTTGGGATTTCACTGTTAATAATTGGAATTATCGGAGCTCTGTACCACTTGCACATCTGGATGTATGAGGCGGGGCAAAAATCCAGTTAAAATAGACTTAAAGAATTGCACCCTACATATGAGCCTCCGTAGCTCAGTCGGTCAGAGCATGTGACTTTTAATCACAGGGTCGCGGGTTCGAGCCCCGCTGGAGGCTGTACTTCAATATACTGGCGAGTATATTGAAATTGAATTAATCGAACATTTATCGTCCATTAATCATTACTTCAAGATGAACGTTCTTAAAATTGCCGTCGTTGAGGGAGACCTTCTCGCCATTTCAAGAAACATCGACCTTTACCTAATGGAAAACGTGTTCGAGCTTTTCAAAGACGCGTGTTCGTTGGGGCAACTCCGCATTGTGAAATGGTTCGTCGAGGAGCTAAACATTTTGGATGAACCGTACCTTGTTCCAAAATACGAGTTTTTCGAAGACCCTGACGGATGTGGATATGTAGGGCATGTAGCGCTGTCCCTTGCAGCTCGTGAAAAACACTATGGCATTTTGAATTACCTTTTGTCTCAAAACGTGGATTTGAACTTGCGGGCTGAATTCCCGAGTGCGTTGGTACAGTCTATCAAGAACGATGACTATTGCACGTTCAGCTTGTTGCTTGCACAAGGGATGCGTGATGTAAACGACAAATGCATTCGCGAGGCGTTGAAAAAAGAAGACGCCAGGTTTTTCAAAATTCTGTTTTCAAACAAAGACGCATTTGAAGACATTACCATAGAGTCTTTCTTTTCGGTTGCTGCAAACCGTGGTAATTATGAAATTGTGTTTCTACTACACGAAAAACACGGTCTTACTTTGAGCGACGACCACCATTTTTACGAGGCGTTTATGGTGTACAAAGCGCTCATGGAAAAGGCTCGCACGAAAGCTGCAAACAAAATCAGAAACTGGTGGGGTCCTCGTCTTCGGCGTATCAACCCAGAGTTTGTGATGAGAGAAGCTGAGGAGAGTTGGAAAAGAGTAGAAAAGATGTACGAGGAGCAAAACTTATAATAAATCTACTTATAAATGGCTCGCAGACGTCCACCTCTAACATTGACAATACCAATGGATTTAGAACCAAAATTCTTTTACGAAAAACTTAAAAAGGTTGATGACACAATTACCAATTACAAAGAAACAGAAAATCGTATAGAAAAAACCGTACTACGCCTCCGATTTATGAACATTAAAGACGTGGAAGAAATTTTTTCTCTTGTGAACGACAAATTGCCTTTGGAGTTTGAAAAGGTCGCTGACCCAGACAGAGAAGTCATTCGCATCATAAAACCGATAGAAAAAGCAGGACAGCTTTTTTACAAGTCGAGCGGTTCGTCAAGAGGAGATAAGAGTATTGCTGGTATATGGTTTCCTTTTGTCTCCAAAAAAGAGAGATTTGTAAAACTCGAGGACAAATACATAAATTCGTATAACAATTTTGAAGGTGGTGTCGGGTTCAAAGATTTGAGCGACGAAGACAAGTCGTCGATGTTGGATTTAATCCGAAATCCCGACCTCTTCAAGTATGGGAGATTCATAGACTACACCAATGCGTCTATTTCAGCACGCCTTCATCGTTTGTAAAAATTGATTTTTTCATCAATTTTCACACTGTAAAGCATTTCTTTCCTTTACTATGACTTCTTTCTGCGAAATCAACGGTCAACGTGTACGCGAGGTCTACGATGAGAAGCTCGGCTTTTCTCGCCTCTACACTGACGTTGACGAGCAGCTTCTCGTCCTCATCGCCCCAAACTTCGGTGCTGGGTGGAGCACTTGGAACGGAGGCGACGACAGCGAGAAACTTCTCGCGGACTCTCGCATCATCCGCTTCTACCACGACACCTACCTAAAAACCAAGACGCGCGAAGTCGGTCCTTTCCAGGAGTTTCTGGAGTCCTTGGGTATCCACAACGTGTACATCACCACTCTCCGCCCCTTAAAAGACTACCTGAAAATCCACCAAATCCCCAAAGGGTCTCGCTTCCGGGTAGACGAATACGACGGAAGCGAGACCATTGTGTACTTCCAGGAGGAAAGCTGGGCGACTGCGTGAGTGAGCGCTGGATTCCCAAAGTCTGAAAAGAGAAAAAGAGTGCTGTAATTTATTCCAAAATTAATTTAAACTGATCTTTTCAAAAATGAGAAAGAAAAAAACATGCAACTATTAGACGAAGAGTTTACAAAAAAAGTTTTGAACAAGATTGCCTTTATAGATCGAGTTGTTGACGATTGGCTTAAAACAGAACGCTGGGAGTTTGTGTACTTTTTAGGAAATCTTTACAAGCCAAATATTGTATACGAAGTTGGGCTTGCAACAATGAAGAAAGTCCTCCAAAACAGTCTGTTGGTTGAAGGAGAGAAAAATCCAAAACTTCTCGCCATTGTTATGTATCTACTTTCTGGGGAAAGAGAAGAGATTGAGGTAATGAAATATCAGTCGCTAACTCTAGACAATATTTCATTGACAGACGTTTCGCTTCTTCTCAACGCAAATCTTTCTCGGGATTTTTTTGATCAGGTCCGTACTATATTAGAGGAGAAGTTCTTGAACCTGTAAACTATGTTCGCCAAATACACATAGCTCAAGTCAGTTCGTAATTTTCCAAAAAATGATTTTTTTGGAAAACTTTTTTTAGAGACGGTATTGTTTGAAAAAGATGTCTATCTGGAAGTCTGCGTGTTCCGGAAAGTATTTCCAGTTCGAGGTCCTCGTCGAAGGTACCAAGGAAAACAAGAGCACGACGTGTATGTTCCTGTTACGACGAGGTGTCAAAAAGGGTGAGTGTTGTGGGCAGAAGACGGTCGACGGGATGCCTGTGTGTGCACGCCATCGGCATTTTTTCGAGATTGAGGTGGACCGACATGGCATCTCGGACGACGAGTTTCCAGAGATGCCGCAGGAAGTTATCGAAAGGTTCTACCAACAGTATGCGTAGATGGGTGTGTCGTGTCGTGTCGTGTCGTGTCGTGTCGTGTCGTGTCGTGTCGTGTCGTGTTTGATATTGTTTGTGTTTGCAACTTTTAATATCAAGTTGAAAGTTTCATTAAATGAACGCACTTCGCACGTTTGGAATCGCTGGGTTTACTTACACCTTTGGAGAAACATTTGTTGATATGGCGACCGAGAGGCTACAAAAAGCATCAAACACGCGAATTTCAAGTCTTGTAGAAGGAGTTTTGTTCACTTGGCAGTAAATTATATAGTTATAATTGATTTTTTTTGGAAGATTCCACTTTAGCTTTAGCTTCAAAGATGTCTCAGAAAATCTTTCTTCCAGTTTTCAACAACGTGTTCATCATCGACGCGCGAGACGACGTCGACATGCTCAAGACTTACAAGACAGCGTCCGAAGGCACTCTCTTATACAAAACCTCGTGCGTTGGAAAACTGTCAAAGAATGACTTCAGTGAGGTTCTGTTTGAAAGCACGAGCACAGTATCACGTCCGTGCGTTCATATGACTGGCGTCTTCAACATGTCCGAGATTCTATGCCTCTTTCCCGAATTCCCGTCAGGTGCAACGATCTTGAACATATGGCAAAACTTTGATTCCTGTTTCATAGAAGTAGAGTGTTGATATCTATTTTTTTAAAATTCCTTAAATAAAATGGACAGATGTAATGCGATTTGCAAAACTACAGGAAAGAGATGCAAGAACTCCGCAGCGTGTCACATGCACGCTAACAAGAAAAAACACTTTAAATTTAGTTCTCTCAATTGGAAATCATAACGCCGATTATGAAGAAATGCAGGATGTTATGAACAACTTAGAAAAGATGGATATACGTAGTCGTTCAGACTGCAATAGATGGTTGATTAAAAACCATCCGGATAAGATCCGTAACCTGAGGGCCAGAGAAGTGTTTGATATCCAAAAGTTCACCGACGTGATAAAGTGGTGTAAAAAATTGAAGGCAAATGAAGCAAAAAATAGACGGAGATAATTGATTTTGAGATGTCTACTTGGAAGTCTGAGTGTTCTGGAACGTACAAAGTGCTCGTCGACGGTATGACGAACGTGTATGTTTCTTTTTGCGACGAAAGGTGGGTGTTGTGGGCAGAAAACGGTCGTCGGGGAAGCCTGTGTGCTCACCCCACAAGCACTTCTTTGAGATAGAAGTCGGGCGACACGGTGTGTTGGATGAGTTTAATGCGTAAAATATCTTCAAAAAGTATCGAAGATATGTTACTCAAGCTGACAAACATTTAACTTTGGAAAATTGATTTTTTTAGGCGACAAATGAATAAAATACATCTTCACACACGCACACGCAAAATGAGTCTTTCACATCTTTTTGACATGATTGTCGAGGTCTTTGTCGACAAGCTCGTCGAGAATCAGAAACCTTCAAACCCGTCAAAGCTCAAAGAAACGTTTATGGGCATCTGGCGCGACTGCAATCAGAGCATGCATGTCCATGTAGACTGCCCGACGGACGAGAAGCACGACACAGTGAAGAAGTGCAAGAAGACGGACATCGAAAAAACGGCAAAGGGAAAGACAGAGAAGAAAGGAGAGAACGGGACATGCACATTCATCTTGACAAAGGGGTCGGTGCAAAGGGCAAAGGGGTCTGTGTGTGGAAAAAAGGCTGTGAGCGGAAAGGACATGTGTTCAGCCCATATCAAAAAGATGGGCGAAACAAACCGTGTCTTATCGGAAGAGAAGGTTGCGGAGTCTGCGGAGGATGATGACGTTGACGAGGAGGTTGTAGTTCCCAAGAAGAAGAGCGGAAAGGGTTGCATTTACACTCTCAGCGGGGGCAAGTGCAACTGTCAAGTCAGTGACAACGAGCTTTGCAAGAAGCACCTTGAGTTGGTCAACAAGCATGAAAGCACCCGTTTGCACCACCGTTCCTCGGGCTTTGTCCAAACTTACCGATTCAATTCTGAGACTGGCAAGTTGGATCTTGTGGCTGTCGGAAAAATGGTGAAGAAGTCTGACGGCGAAGAGGTTGTCGTGAACCTCCTTCCATATGACATTCCAGCACTGAACAAGTGGGAGTTGAAGTATGACACTCCAATGGACTTGTTCAAGTTTTCAGACAACGATCTGAAAACTCTCAGGGACGCATTTAAGTCTGAACTTGAAGCGTATGCAGAGGCGTTTGAACAGGATTCGGAAGATGGAAAGAAAATCCCCCAAGAGTATGTGGAGAAGTGTCTGACAACTGCGATGGAGAAGGCTGTTTTGGATGAAGAGCTTATTCAAATCTTTGCAGATAATGGATACGACTTCACAACCTTTGAAAAAGATTTGTTCAGAGAATGTTTGTTTCTCGAGTACGTAGGCATACACGAAGACTATCCTTTAGATGTTGAGACAGAGTGATGTTCGTTTTGTACGCATGTTGATGTGTCGTCTGTCGTCTACATTTCACAACTTTTAATTTGATATTAAAAGTTGAAAGTTTCATTAAATGAACACACTTCGAACGTTTGGAATCGCTGTTTACGGTACTGGGTTTACTTACACCTTTAGAGAAACATTTGTTGATGCTATTCAAAAAGAGCGACTTCAAAAACCCTCAAACACACGAATTTCAAGTCTTGTGGAAGGAGTCGTTTTGTTCACTTGGTAACATAAATCTAATTAAATTTATGTTTTCTTCACTCCGACTTCACTCCGATATTCGAAAGCTCATCCGCCCGTTTGTTATGTTCTCTGTAAACGTGTTCTATAGTCTTAAACTGAAACTTCTTTGCCTTTTCATACAACTTCTTAATCCCCTCATTACGTGCTTTGTAGTTACCCGTCAGTTGCTTTACCATAAGCTGTGAATCAGCTCTGAGGTTTACATTTCGAGTGTCTATGTTAAGGCTTTGACATATTTCAATGCCTAACAACAACGCTTCATACTCGGCTTCATTATTCGTCTTGATACCCAAAAACTTAGACTCTGCTAAAATCTCCTTTCCATTTGAGGTTATCAACACAGCCCCTGCACCTGCTTTTCCAGGATTTCCTTTAGAAGCACCATCAGTGTAGAGAAAAAGTTCTTCGTCACCGTTAGATTTTTCTTCAACTTTTTTTTCATCACCAACAAAACTAATTTTTGGACGAAACATTTCTTTTAGTTGCGTAAGAACTTTTTCCTTGACAAGTTGTTGTTTGTAAATCTTATACGTAAAATCTTTTTCTCCAACTGTACATTCCAAAACTTGGTCAAGAGGATTTGCCAACGCTTTGAGGTAGTACATATGGTCGATTTCAAGTGTCCCAGAATGCTCCTTGTAGTAATCAGCACTCTCTATCTTATCATACTGCTTTGCTTTTACATTCTCGTGAGACAGCACCAAAAACTCGAGACGCGAACCGACATCAACACGTCCTCCACGTCTTCTAATCTTCTCTGCGAGTTGAACTTGTGCAGGAAGACACTTGGTATAAAACTCCTTGTCTGTCACCGCGTCTTTCTGAAGGATTTGCTTCTCCTTTTCTTTAGGGTCTTTGGACAAGAGAGGCACCGTATAGTTCCCAAGCATCCCCTTGTTTTTCTTGTCTGGGATAGGCTCTGGAACCAACGTCCCATCTCCCACCGAACCAACCGACTTTGTGATGATAAAGTCCTTGCAACCGAAACCATACGCACAGAGTTTGTTGATATGTTGAATCGCATCGTAAAGAATGTCGGCATTGTTTTTTCGGTCGAAAATCTTCATAATGATATCAGAGTAAACCGTCCTCACAAAGTTGCTATTATCTCGACGAGACAACAACACACCCTTCTTCTCAATCTTGTGACTGACATTTCCTTCTTTGTCACACTTTAAACTCATGTACCGCTTCATCGTTAAAATCAAAAACCGCCAGTAAATTACACCTTCAAACTCCAGCTTCATCGGCTTCGGAAAGTGCTTACTCACCTCTTCACTCACCTTCTCTGCGTGTTCCCAAATCTCTTTTGGAGTTTTGAGGTCAGGAAACACTACGTAATTTGAATCGGTGTCTCCATACACAAGTTTGCCTCCGAATTGCTCAGGGATAAGCTTTGCAACCAACTCGATACTTTGCCTACCCTTTGCAGTGACACACATCGCACCTGGCATAAGAGGAAGGAATCCTTTACTCACGCCCATAGCACCATATCCAGAGTTGGCAGACACCTTGTAGCTAAGCTGTCGTTTATCAAGTACGTTGAGAAGAATGGCGAGTTCTTCTTTTTCTCGCTCGGTTATGTCACCCTTCATCTTCTTCTCAATCTCCTTGATTTCATTTCGAGTTTTCTTACGAGCTGCAAGCAAGTTCTCGAGGAGAGTAGGCAAGATACCCTTGTGAGTCTTTAGAAACCTAAACCTGCGATGTCCGCATAGAATGTGTTTCGGCTTTGAGTTCCTCTTCTTTGTTTCGTGTTCACATCCTATATGCTCTTCCCATTCGAAAATGTGACAGTCGCTGTCTGGGATAATGCTTTCATCTGGGACGAGCGTAGAATAGTCAATGTTGTACGCGATGATGATACTGGGATACAGACTCGCAAAATCAAAAGGTACAACACAGTCGTAGACACCGGGGACCGGGTCAAACACATGTGCACCCTGATAATGCTCGTCGTCCTTTGGAATGTATCCATCTCGTTCTACGACTACGTTCAAGCCCATACACTCTTTGTAGACTTGAGAAAACACTTTAAGCTGCTGACCACGAGTGAAAAGGTCGAAAACGGGAACATTGCAAATACTCGCCATTTCAGTCAGTCCAAACCAAATCTGAAACTTGTCAAAAAGTTTTAGCACAAGAGCCGAATCTTGTACGCAATACTTACCGACGATACCCATCGCTTTTGCTCCTCGTTCACCGCCTTTCTTTCCAAGGTCATAGCATTTGAAGATACCTTTGTGGGTGAGCGGGTCTTTTGTTTCACCGAGAAAGTTGGTAGAGACTGTTTTCAGTTGATAATCACTTAGCTTATAGTCTCGCTTTACGATGGGGAGCAAATCTACGAATAGGCGTCCTTCCGCATCGAGATACTGAAAGGATTGGTTCTTGTAAGCAGACGAAGACCAAGAAATCGTCTTCTCCTTTGCGTGACCATACTTGTCAAAACCCTGCTTGTCAAAGTCCGATAGGATAATGTGAAACTTTGAACGGTCGATCATATAGGGGATATCAAAGGTAAAAATGTTGTATCCACAAATCACGTTTGGTTGTCGCTCTTGAATGATGTCTGTAAATCCTTGAAGAAGTTGAAGTTCGTTTTCATAGAGATACAAGTTCACATCCTCTCCCACTGTTTCGTGATTTGGTTCAAACAGAGAGAGAAGATACTTTTCGTACTTGTCTTCACTGTCTCCGTTTCTGGCAAACACAAGTGAGATTTGAAACACAACATCTTTGGGATTAGACGCACTTGGCATCTTGTTTGGATTGGTTGAGTAGACTTCGATATCATAACTCATCACAAGAGGGTTGATGACTGTGTTGTTTCCTTTCATCGGGGTCATCGTTTTCCACTTGACAGTATACTCGTGTTGGCAATTTGTAAGCTTTTCCTCTTCTCCTACGAGTTCACCCTTGAACTGAATCCACCCTGCAGTTGGAATTTCTCGAGCGCACGTAAGCTGAAGTACAACCGGTGCATTGTTTTCGTGAAGTTTCAGCTTAATCATACCTATGCCTGAAATGTAGATGGGTTTGAATAGCTTTAAGTTGAGAAGTCGGATGTCGTTGAGCGATGAAAAGGAAAGGAATAGAAAAGGGAAAAGCTTTCGCTTATCACCTTCGATGTGGGCGTAATACAACTTCTTCTTGAAGACGAGCGATTTCTTGATGGGTCTTGCTTGACCGAGTAGTTCGTCGAGTTTGTTACACACGATTTGAGCACGTCCTTCGTTCCACACAATACCATCGGGAAGCTGAACGTAAACGTAGGGGGTGAAGTCATCTACGCGTATGCAAACATTTTCGTTTTTCTTATTTAGTCCGTATGCTCGGATTGAGGTGACTTCTTTTTCACTCTCATCGATGTGCCACGAATAGACAAAGAATGACTGTATTGACATTTTTGTAGTTAATTTGAAAACTTTAATTATTTAATCAGTTTCAAATTGTGAATCTACTGTATCTTCATGATATAGTAGACGGCAACGTAAGGGGGTGTTATCGAGATAGTATCTTCGGGACCACTGCCAGCGTCTGAAGTCTCTACAGCAAAGCTTGCGTCCGTTTGTGATGCGGTGTAGGAGATCATAACCGTGGGATTGTCGGTATTAACATTGACGGACGCCTTGTGTTCATCGTCGTATGTGTACACAAAGTGGCTATGAGTTGGCAGCGGACTGGTATTAGAGCCTCCGGTAGTTTTAACAGTTGTATCGCTATCTGAACCTCGTGGGAAATTATTATTACTCAAATTTGGAGTTCCGTTGTTACCGTCACATAGAACCCAGCCCACAGGTATGGAATTCTTTGGCCCATACCAAATGATGATAGCACCAATGGGAAGAGATGCACTCGAGCTGATATTTCCCATAGCATCAAACTCCAACATTAGCGAACCACCTTGCGCATAATTTGCTGAGCCCATAACTCCTGAACCCGGCGTATAGTCGTTGGTAACAAGGTTGGTGTAAGACCCCCAAGCATTAAACCCTTCTTTCTTCATCATTATAAAGACAATAATTATCACAACCACTACAGCAAGACCAATTCCTCCATAAAGAATCATCTTATTGTTATTAGAAATAGGCATTTATTTAATAGTTTTTTTATTTTTCAAAACCTTTCCTGTTTATTGTATCTTCATAATATAGTAGACGCCAACGTAAGGAGGTATTGTCGGGATATCTCCAGAACCACCACTGCCAGCGTTTGAAGTGTTTATAGCAAAGCTTGCGTCCGCGTACGGAAAATTTGGCGGCGCGTTGGACTGGTTTATGAAGGTGGTGTATATAGACGTGGTATTGCTACCTTGAGCCGGATAAGTGTTCACATTGTGGCTATGACTTGGTAGCGGAGCGCTATTAGAGCCTCCGATAGTTCCAATGGTTCCATCGACACCTACACCTACTGGAAAATTATTATTACTCAAATTTGGCGTTCCGTTATTACCGTCACATAGAACCCAGCCAACAGGTATGACATTCTTTGGCCCATACCAAATGATGATAGCACCAATGGGAAGAGATGCACTCGAGCTGATATTTCCCATAGTATCAGACTCCACCATAAAAGAACCGCTCTGTGCATAAGGAGCCGAGCCCATGACTGCGGTACCGTTAATATAGCTATTTGTACGATTTATAAGATTGGGGTTGGCTAAAGTTATATTGGAAGGTGCAGAAGCTGAAACAACACCGGAAGTTGAAACAATACTTTCAGGTAAAGAAGTGTATTTCGGTGGATTAGCCCAAGCATTAAACCCTTCTTTCTTCATCATTATAAAGGCGATAATTATCGCAACAACTACAGCAAGGCCAATTCCTCCATAAAGAATCTTATTGTTAGGCATTTATTAATGATTTTTATTTTCAAAAACTCCTAAAACTCTTCCTGAAGGATTATTTCCACAATCTATCCATTTTGGCATCCAGTAGTAATCTATGGGTTTTGGGTAATGTGCGAAATACCTATTATAAATCTCCCTATACCATTCGTCTTCCTTTCCGTTTGTGTATTCGGTTATATGCTGATACCAAGGTTTTGCTTTTCCAGACACGCCGTCTGAAAACCCGTCCTTTCGCCTATACAACACCTCGTCTGGAAGCATTCCCTTGAATGCATCTCTTAGCGCTCTCTTCTCAATGCCCCCATTAGGAGCTTTTAGCTCTGGACTAAGAGACTTTGCATACTCTAACACATCCGGGTCCAAAAACGGAACTCGTAGTTCTAATCCGTTACAAGAGATGCATCTGTCGGCTCTCAGTACGTCATACTTGTACATATCTGAAATCAAACGGAGACTCTCCTTGTGAGCCTCTTCTGAAGTGGGTGCGTAGTGGAAGTATAGGTAACCGCAGAAAAGTTCGTCCGACCCTTCGCCTGAAAAAATGACCTTATCATCTGAGTTTTGACTTATGTACTTTCCTAAGAGATACATACCCACACTTGCTCTCACAGTTGTTATATCGTAGGACTCAAGGTTGTATATGACTTCAGGAATCATACTTAGACCTTCTTCAGGTGTAAAAACTACTTCTGTATGAGACGTTCCCAAATAATCAGCAACCTTTTTCGCATACATCAAGTCAAGTGACCCTTCCATTCCAATCGAGTATGTCCGCACGTTCTTGGGTCCTATCAAAGAGCACAGAATCGCACAAATGACCGAACTATCCAGTCCGCCCGAAAGAAGACATCCAATAGGTCTTTCTGAGAGAAGGCGTTTACGTGTTGATTCTACCAACAACGTTTTCAAGTCGTTGTTTTTCGAAAATTGAGGTAAAGTCAACGTCAAATCGTAATAGAACTCGCATTCCGCTTCCAGCTTTTCGTTTATCCTTACGACACTCGACGGCTGGACGTGAAAAATGCGTTTGCATAGAGACATACACTTTACTTCGGATGCAATTATCACACTTCCATCTTCGGCATAACCGTAAAAAAGAGGTCTTACACCTACCCTATCTCTCCCCAGTAGAATTTCTCTTTTCTTCTTGTCAAAGATGATAAAGGCGAAATCGCCATTTAACTCTGCAACGTTCAAAGTCCTATTCTCGTAAAGGCGTAAAATCGTTTCACAATCTGAACCCGATACCGTCTTCAAACCATACTTGCTAATCAGCTCTTTGTAGTTGAAAATCTCACCGTTACACATCATAATAACGTTCCCATCATTAGAAACTATGGGCTGGTCTCCGTTTTCACTCAAGTCGTTTATACCAAGTCTTTGAAAGCCGAGAATGTACTTGTCTGAAATAATTTCCCGTCGTCGTTCGGGACCACGCTTTTGTAGCATGTCCATTCCAAGTTCAAAGTGAGACACATAACTGTTTATATCAGTGGAATTTAAAAACACTGCAACAATTCCACACATTTTAAAAATGTGTGGAATTCTTTAAAATGAACATAAGGCTAACTTAAAACCTCAAAAATCTACGCGCATATTTAAATTTGGGAGTTACTTTCCCGCCACGTTTGTAAATAAGAAAGTAATACGCAAGACCTCCACATATCAGTAAAACTATAACTAAAGCGATAATAATCAACCCAATGTTTGATTTCGGTGGAATAATAGGCGGCATCAAAGAATTTAAGTCAGTCCCTTTTAATGCAGACGTAAACGCGCTTGTTGCAATCGAGGTTGCCATGATATCAACGTAGATTTCTTGAGTTAAACTTCCACACGTTCCTAATGCCGGGCTAAAAACCACATTTCCAACGACATTAAGTGTATAAGTGTTTTCATTCATTACGGACTCGTTTATTGTCGAAATTACATCGCTTACCTGATTGCCTACAGAGTCTTGTGTCTCGCTTGAATTAATCCCATTAACGGCTTTGGTACCTTGACCATTTGCCGAATAACTCGGTTGTCCTTTGTACATATTTGTCAAATCTTTTGTAAAGTTTGTTATCTGGTTCTGAACAGCGTTCTGAATGTTAATTGCACAGTTCGGGCTTATATTTGATATCATTTGTATGGTTCCTGAAACCGTTTGATCAATTGGACATTCTGTAATCAGATTTCCCGTGATATTCAGTTGAATTATGTTTTTATCGGTAATAGAGATCGTTGCGTTTGTTGTATCTTCAGATATTATACAATTAAGTTGTTGTACAAGGTTGTCGTGATTTTGAAGGAGAATATTAAGTGCTGAACAGTTGGCTGTCGAGTTGTCCGTTCCAGTGCCTGCTGAATAATTACTTCCACTACTGCCGGTAAGAAAACCGCCACTGGAAGTAGCTAATGATACGGGCCCGGTGGTAATGTCGTCAGTTGTACAACTATTTAAATTCAAATTGCTCAAAAGAGATGCATTTTTTTGGACCAAGCTGTTAAATGGAAGTGATACGGGAGGTTGTCCCGCACAAGCTGCTGCAGTTAAAGCGGACGGATCTGAAGGAGTTGTCATTTATTAAACATTTTAATTATGTTTAATAAATGAACATGTTAGGTGTTTTTAACAAATTTGGTGAAAATGGACAAACCGTCAATTCACGATTTTTAAATCGTGATGGATTTTTAATAGTCAAGGTGTTAAGTTCGGACGAATCAGCACTTGTAGATACAGCTTTTTCTTCCGGCGGTATCGTATTTGATGAAATGGGAAATGTATGGGATGCAACTAAAAAAACTGTCATTGCGTTTAATTTAAGTTCTAATTTCGGTTCTAATTTAAGTTCTAATTTGGGTTCGGAAACCAGCCAACTCTCTTGGCAAAAAACTTTTGATGATAACATACTACTTATTTCCGGAATAAACTCTAATCTCACTTTAATAAGCGAAGCAGAGTATTTCGTTTCGCAACCAAACATAATAAACGCTGAGTTGGGAGGTTGGTTGCTTTTCAAAGAAAAGAATTCAAAAGGTCCGAATTCTTATTACATTCTTTACAACCCATTAAATAGAACGGGTATAACCACCGCCAATACTCCCGCCGATTTATACAAAAACTATTGTAATACCATTTCGTTACAAGATCCCAACTGTTATTGTTTGGCAGAGAACTTGACACCAAACGCTGACATTACTACCGGCGGTACAAATAACTATTGTTATTTTTCTTCGGTTGACCCGAGTTCTCCTAATCCTGTTACCACTGGGAGAACAATAGGTATAGATATGGATACACTTGCTCAATCAAACCTTCAATTGGCAAGTCAATTAAATACTTTCAAAACGGGATGCAACTGTTTGGGAACTTGTAAGAATGCCAATTCAAATAACAGTGCAAATCCTTTATGGAAGCCTTTTTTTGAAAACATGTTTCAGATTGGTCAAGGGAATTCTTGTGAACAGGTTAAGAATATGAATCTTACTGCTTGTTTGTCCAGTGTTGTAGCCGGCGGGTCGATTGAAGATACTGGAAATAATGCAACGATTTGTTTTGCCGGAGGAACTCCCACAGGTCCGATAGGCCCCACAGGTACGATAGGTCCTACAGGGACGATAATAGGTCCTACAGGGACGATAATAGGACCCACGGGCGCGATAATAGGTCCTACAGGCACGATAATAGGACCCACGGGTACGATAATAGGACCCACGGGTACAGGTCCGACGGGTCCGGTAAAAAAATCTAACACCCTTTACATAATAATTGGAGTTATCGCATTGATTGTCATCGGAATTATTCTATACTTTTTTATAGGCAAAAATAATTCTAAGCTTTCTTTTAGAACAAATATGAGAAAATCAACTGGAAGACGTTGACGGTATTGTTGTATCACCCGCGTAGTTGAAATCGGACAAATTACCAGCTCCTCCCATTATACTACTCGGTCTTTTTAAAATTTGAGGTTTTTGAGAAAGAAGTGCTATACCTGCAATTACCGCGACAATTACTGTCAGTGCTATAAGAAGGAAAATAGAGTAATTCATTTATTATACGGAAAATTATTTTCTTCTAAACCCTGTTTTCGCGTTTATGGTCGGTTTTATGTTTGTGCTTACTTTTCCTTTTGAAAAAACGTCGCGTTCGATAAATTTGAACGCTACAAATCCGATTATCAAAATCAAAACAATTATGCCTCCATATATCGCGATATTTTTAAGTAATGAACTCACTCCTTTTCCAACTGGATCCAAAAGACCGCCTGCGATTATTCCAGGCAATCCGGCTAATGCCTGTAGAGCGCTTACGTTTTGCCAATAATAATTAGGACAACCAGCCCCATCACAGGTAGGGCTTGCACATGAAGTTGCTTTTACACCCGCACAACTGCATTCAGCGAATGTTTGATTTGGAACAGTGTCATTTGTACAAGTAACCATTACAGGGGATGACTCTGAACTCGAGCATGTCAATGTTTGATAACAACCAGTCATTGCATCTCCCATTTTTTTTAATTCTACCAAAGCAAGTACAAGCCCACCAACGACAGATGCAAACATCAGAGCTTTTGCTCCGTATTTTTCGAAAATGGTTTTTTGTGTTTTTGGAGAATCCTTGATATCTTTACCCGACTCTCCGTTTTCAGCTTGTATTTTTTCTACCGCTGCTCTTCCCTGTTTTTGCACACTGTCGGAAAATTCTCCTAACTTCTTTCCGTCTGCAGTGGTTCTGTCGCCGCTCGCGTCTTCTAGAACCTGATTAGTATAAGTTGGGTCTACACCGAACTTCGGGTCTAAGCCGAGTGTCTTTCCTATTTGTACGTTTGTATTTTCCACTGCGGCTTTGGCGTTTGCCTCCACTTCGGCAAAACCCGGGGCATCTGGAGCAGTTGTTGCAAGTTTTGCAACGGCCGCATCTGATTCCGCACTTAAATCACCTGCTTCAGCCCCTACATTTTCTATAGTGGTAGCAGAATCTACATCGACGACGTCTGGCATTTTATTATTAAATTAAAAAATAGAATGTAAGTTTATTTTAAATTAGTTAAAATAAATGGTTAGTTTCAGTGAATCAGCTAGTTGTGGAAAAGGAGGAGCTGCCGCCGGAATAGAGGGTGCGTTATCAGGATTTGCCAATATCGTTGGTCTCGGTTCGGTTGTTTCTGGAATCCCTGGTATGCACGACGAACAAGACGCGCAAAATGCTTTGGCGGCAGCGCAAGCAAATCTCTCAAAAGTTACCGGTCAATGGCAAGCAGTCATTACAAACGAAAAGATTAAAATTGCACAAGATGAAACTGTTTTTTTACAAGGTTTGATAAACACTTCTCAGCAACAGCAGTCTGTTATAAACGAAATTCTTAATGAGAAAGTGTCAACAAATTCGTTAATGATAGCAACATTAGCAGTGTTAGTAACATTTTTAATTCTTTATGATATAATATAAATGGCTATAATTATGATGGTAGGTTTAGGTGTGATTATGGGAGCCGTTGGTGGTGTAACTTCGGCACAAAATTACTGTAATTATGAGTCGCAACTTGCAAGCACTGTGACTCAGACAAACACATTCATTACAAACGCTCAAGCAAGTTTTGCAGCTCTTGGCGCACAGGACGCTAAGGTGGTCCAAGATACCAACGATCTCGCTACGGCGGCGGCGGCGGCAAGTAACAATCTTCTACAGCTTAGGCAAAACTATGTCGGGCAGATGAAGAAGTATCAGATCATCTCCCTTTTTGTAATTGTCATCGTGTTTGCGTTGCTTTTAGGTAAAAAATTAAAGTTGTATTAATAAATGATATCGAAAAAAACCATTTTCCAGGTTTTTCTGTTTCTTATTTTCATATTTTTTGCTTATCTGATTTATAAACTAACAATACCTTCGGTAACCGCTGTAAAGCAAAACTTTACGTCGGTTTCTTCAGCCATTGTATCGGACTCTATCAATGTATGGGTTGCAAATATGCTTCAGAACACAGTTGATAAGTTTGACACAAACGGCAAGTTCATTACAAGTTTTCCGGCTGGTCCTGGTACGCAACAACTGATTCTTGTGGGCCAATTTGTATGGGCAACTAACTACTATGACAACTGCGTCTTAAAAATAGACTCGGATAGCGGGCAATCTGCTAAAATTCAGGTAGGAAGCGCGCCTGTTGGAATGGCGTTTGATGGAACCAATGTATGGGTCTCAAATTATCAAAGTGGAACGTGTTCGGTTGTCTCTCAAAGTTCTGGTTCCGTTGTCGCTACTTTGAATGTAGGACAAGGTCCAACGGGTGTGTTGTTTGACGGTCTCAATGTATGGGTATGCTGCCTGGCGTCCTCAGAAGTCTATGTTTTTGATGTGACAAAATTGTCCCTCGTTAACAACTTCTCTGTTGGAAAAAATCCGTTCAGAATGACCTGTATGAATGACATTGTATATGTCTTAGATGCGTCTGAGCAGTCTTCCATATACCAAGTTGATACAAACGGTATCGTAAATGTTTATAAGCCGGGCATAGGTTTAAGTAACGATATTACGAACGACGGTCAAACCCTTTTCACTGCTTCCGAATTAGGAAACGTATACAACTTTGACCCGAATAAAAACGTACTTAAAAACGGGTTTAGCTCCGGGGTTCAAACTCAGTTTATACAGATAGTGAAAAAAAATATATTTCTTTTAAATCAAAAGGAAAATTCAGGTACGATTTTTGATAAATCGGGAAATGCCCTGAATAACATAAACTTTTAAAGACATAACGCAAGGAATAAATGAAGTTTATTCTAATTTTAGGAATGCCTCGTTCCGGTACTAGTATTTTTTCTGAAATAATTGAAAAAATTGGTTTTGATTTCGGGTTAAATAATCAAAATTCTCTTGACACCTTTTATCAAAACTCTACAAATAAATCGTTTTATCAAGACAAAACGATTCACTTGTATCTGATGAATGCAGGCGTGACAAATTTCCAACCACATTCTAAACCGATAGACACTTCGGTTTTTTTAAACCACAGAGTCATAAAGGAACCTTACATGGTGGGGATACTTAATCAGGTTAGGCATTTAATAGACAAGGTGGTTTTAGTCATTAGAAACCCAAACGATGTCATAGACTCTGACAATAATTTTTTTGCAGACAATGGCCACCCGGAAATTAAATTTAATATACAGGTTTGGAAGCAGTATTACATTACCTTTTTAAATCTCATAGGAGATTTACCCTACAAAGTTTTTAATTATGACATCCTTTTAAAATCCCCCGAAAAGGTAATAGATTCTTTATTTTCATTTTTATCGGTTGACAAAACTGATATTACAGTTACCATTAAAGAAAAATCCCAGGCGTCATTGTTAAACTTGGATATGGGTTCGATGACACTCTATAAATCCTTGACTGAAAATATGAGTTCAAAAATGATTATCAAGTTGATGGAAAAATCAAAGGAAAGTACTTGTTTCTGTGATTCTAAAAGGAAATATAAAAAATGTTGTAGAAACTACGTGGCTTCATAAATTATATAAATTATATAAATTTATGAACTCATAACTCGAACCACACCGTCTCACTTCTTCACCACTGTACCAATCTTGCGAACACCCTTGCGTGCAGGAACCTCTACAACTGCGGGAGGCGGTGTGGGAGGCTTTGCTGGAGTAGCATCATCCTCATCTTGGATTTGCTCGTCGTCCTCATCCTCCTCATCATTCTGAGCAAGAGGCGACTTGCTTTCCACGGAGACATTCATAGTCAGACTCGCTTCGGCCTTAGGACGCTGAAGAAGACGCTTCGCACCAGTCTCAACCAGTCGAACCTCAGCCTCGTAGACCTTGACCTGCATCGAAATCTTGGCACCCACATAGATAGACTCAATCTTAACGGCGGCCTTGACCCAGCAATACTTGCCGACAAGGCCCATAGGGTCAATCTCCTGACCACGGTCGTTGAAGATGCTTGTGATAATCTTGTTGTTCTTCTTGCTCTCAATCAGCTTGGGATACAACACCGGCCCAACACCCTCAATCACCTTACCCTTCTCCTTCTTACGATAGATGAACGAGTTCAGAGTCTTCAAGTCGTTGCGTTCAAGGGTGTACTTGCAAATCTCATCCTTGGTCTCGTCGAGAATCAGATGGTCCTTGCACTTCTCGACAACATCCTCGAGGATTTGAGTAAATGCCTTCTCGTTTTCAGTAGGGACATCCTTGTTCCACATGCAGAGGGGGAGGGTATAGCCGTTGACCTTACCTGTTGCCTGGTCCTTATTTTCACTCACACCAAACGAAAACAACTCTTCTGTCTGAAAAACGAGCTCCCCGAGAGAACCGTCTTTGTTCAGGGTGGAGATGGGGATACGATAGTACTTAATCGCAGGACCTGCACCGGGTGCACCAGCCGAGCCGACGATGACCTTTCCGAAGCGCATATTAGCCACATTGTAGCTTGAGGGAATAGACAGTTGCGTGTTCATGATGATTGATTTTATTATCCTTTTGTCTACTTTAAAATCAATTTATTTTTCTGGTATAAATAAATGCACACAATAGAAACTCTGATGAATATGCCTTTGTTGAACCTAAAACAGTTGTATCTGTCCGCTTTGGACGATGTTAATTATTTTAATGAACCGATGAAGCCCCGAAATTACAGGAACTTTATAGCCATTCCTAGATACCAAATGGTGCCTTGTATAAGCAATCCGTACTGTAAAAATCTTTATGGGGCATATAAGAATGCGTGTAAAGACAACGGAGAAAACGTTTACAAAGGTAAACCCATAAGTGTACTGAGAAATTTTAAAGATGATATGCACAACTGTATGACTCTCCGCGGCGATTACTCTTACGAGTGTTGCGGAGGAAGAAACGACAGAGGTCACATGACCACTGTCATATTAGCAAATGAAAACCGAAAGGGAAGTGCTCTCAGATTGAAATCGCACAAGTTTATAGAAGAAGCTGCAGCCAAGCTTAGTGTTGAACGGGGTATAAGAAAGAAGCTACAAGCCGATATGGACAAGTTCAAGCATCTTCCCGCGAAAAAGAAGCTGTTGCTTAAGCATCTGTTAGGCAGACCTCTGAAGCTGGAAACTCGCAAGTCTGTCAAACGTGCGTCTCCTGCGGGGAAATCTTCGATTGTCTTATCCTCTCGCAAATCTCAGAAACGCGCCTCGCCTAAACGCAAATCACAGAAACGTAAGTAAGTAGATATAAATTTTCATTATATCTACTCATTTTAAACCCAACAACATTTTTCATTATATCACGTGCTTTTTTACGAGTTTTTTGTAGACTTCACCTCCAACCTTTATTTTCCTTCCAGTTTCAGGATTTATAACCGATTTCTTCCCAGTCTTTCTGACAACCGATTTCTTCCCAGTCTTTCTGACAACCGATTTCTTCCCAGTCTTTCTGACAACCGATTTCTTCCCAGTCTTTCTGACAACCGATTTCTTCCCAGTCTTTCTGAAAGTAAATGAAGCTTCTCCGATGTTTTTCAGAGTTAAAAGCCAATTTTGTACTTCTATAAAAAACTTCGAGTCACCTCCTTTATCTGGATGGTTTCGAATAGCCCATAATTTTCCTTCTCTCTTATTTTTCAGACCAAGTTTTGCAAGACCCTCTCGGGCTTCTCTGATTTGCGCGTTTGTGTAAAGAGGCGTGTTGGTATAATCACCACCACCACTTGCACCACCACTTGCACCACCACTTGCACCACCACTTGCACCACCACTTGCACCACCACTTGCACCACCACTTGCACCACCACCACTCGCAC
>Ga0114979_10000599_pt1 | contig 23644 bp, 24 predicted proteins | sample S_140625_EF_Meta_FD_87315 | JGI IMG/M metagenome (GOLD analysis project Ga0114979, IMG submission 87315) | Freshwater microbial communities from Lake Simoncouche, Canada to study carbon cycling - S_140625_EF_MetaG | ecosystem: Environmental > Aquatic > Freshwater > Lake | place: Lake...
AGGATTTCTATTATTCAATCTAAGTAGGGAACCTACGGTTCCCCTACGACCCCTCCCTAATTTTTGTATTATTCAAACAAATAGTTTGCATACTACTAGGGCTATTCAGGGTTTGTTTATGTAACCATAAACCTCCTGCTCTACTTGGACGCACATGATTTACTGTTTGTCATGGCTCCTGTAACCGGATCAAATTTGGGACTACATATATTTGGATATCCCATCTTGTCTTTCAGCGTATAGACCGAGTCAGAGACGCCATACGCCATTGCATTCGCAACATTGTTACCGTAAGCCTCGCGATATTTGTAACCATTGTTGGTCATGGTATCATATTTCAATCGCGTAATATAAGAACTCGATGTCACTCCGCCCTGTTGAGCAAATTGCGAATTGTTGGGTTTATAATAGACAGGAACATAATTACGCTGAAGTCCGGCAACCATATTTGAAACCAAGACTTGATTTGTCAAGTACGCGGGACTTTGATAGCTATTTCCATCAAAATACTGATATGCTTTTCCTGTGCTTGTGCCAGGTGCATGTCGAATTACTTGACTTGGATAATTTCCCACTGAAAACCCAATCATGTTTTGAAATATATTTGCAGAAACTATGACAACCGGAACAATAGCATAATCAGGTGTACGCCAATTTGTGCTTATCCCATTTGGATATGCATATTGTGCAGAAGATGAGACTGTACTATATGTAAATCTATCGGTTTTAACACACGTTAGTTGTATCTTATTCGAAAGATATGCATAATCAAACTGAATCAAGAACACCTTTGTTTGAGTGGGAATATATAGATAATAATGTTGATTAGCAGCCATTGTATTTTGCAGTACAGCATTCAAGTCATTTACTGTATAATCACCTGCTAGAAGTGTTACTGTGTTATAAGTCAAATCGATCCATTGATATTGAAACGAAGTGTCAAAGGGAAGATTAAATTTTGTACAATGATTTGGAGTATTTGTAGCATATACATTTTGGACAGTGGCTGCATCACCAGGTTTGCCTGATGCATTACCCTGTCTAATGTAATTATATTGATTTTGCAAAAAGGTACGGTTACGGCTTATCATATATTGTGAAGACGATGTGTAGTATGTATCATTATTTTTTGATATATTAAAATTCTTTTTGATGTTTCCACTGCTGCGAACGCGACGACGCGCATTTATTTCCGGACCAAAACATACGCCATTGGTTGTTGTGGCGCTACATGTTCCTGGTGTTTCGTATGTATTATTTGTTAAATTGAAATCCAAGACATTGACTAAACCATGTATCTTATTTGTTACTGCAGAATTCACGATTGATCCTCCTGGCATATCCATTGTACCTAAAATAGTAGAAGAAGGGCGCACATTACAGTCAGATGGATTTATTGATGCAATTTCGCGACGATATATATTTAGTGGTCGCGCTGCAAAGATTTGATTACCTGATACGTTCTTCATGCTATTCTGTTTTAATGTAGTTGTGATTTGAGCAAATGTTTTGCCTTTCCATGAATAATATGCACGTTCATTGTGATTTAACAAAGCAGACATATTAAGGGTCTTCTATAATAAATATATACTATTATTATATTATAGAATGAAACTAAAATTTCCGGTTGTTCCTACATTATATAAAATTGTGATTATTGTCTCGTTGTTGGTGTTTTTTTCCATTTTATTAGTAAATTACTTTATCAAAATACGGGTATTTGAAGGTCTAGATGCTTCGGGATCCACTACATTGTCGACGGATGCATCAGGGTCAAGTGTCGATAAACCAATGACAGATGCATCAGGGTCAAGTGTAGGTAAACCAATGGCAGATTCTTCGGGTAGTACCATTACAGTGGTTCCCAAGCCAAATAGTCAAGTGAAATCGACTACACCCCCTAGTCCTTCTGATTCTTCTGCCAATATTATTACCGATTTACAAATAGCACAAGAGCGTGCCAAAACAGACAAGGCCCAAGCAGACGCTCAAACTGCACAAGCAAAAGCACAAGCTGCACAAACAGAAGCACAATCAATGAGATAATACACAAAGGCGTAAATAGATATTTCTAAACAAAGTAAATAAAATCATATTGATAAGAAGAATAAGATATATACGAATGAATATTGTAGTGAACATTCATCAATTTTCATTACAATCAGTCCATTGTCTAGACACACGACGAAATATTATGATGGAAGGGAATTTCACAAAAATACTTTATTCAGATGATGTTCTTATATCCAATGGTATTTATCTAAAATTTCCACTACAAAAAACACGGGCTATGCCTATGAATATTGTAGATGGGCGTCATATAAGAGATGTTAGGGAAACATCGTCCGTCTCTTTAAAAAATCAAGAACAGAACTCATCAAGATGTATATTTTATTTCAACCCACATACACAAGAAAACCAAATTTTATTTCAACAGCTTTCTTTTATCGAAATGAAATTAATCAATTATTATAAAAAACAAACCAACGTAAATAAATGTTCGGTGTATGGGTTGAAAAATCAATTGTATAGCGGAAATATTAAATATTATCAGGATAACGATTCTGTTGGTGAAAATATGATTTATGTGTTAAAAATCGCAGGGTTTTGGGAAACAAATGATTCAGTCGGAATTACATATAAGTTTTTGCAAACTAAAAGTATTTAGTGATTGCACATCATACTATAAAACCATGTTGATTCCTAAAATCATTCATCAAATATGGATTGGTTCCAAGGCACCGCCGACCAAGATGATGGAAACATGGAAACATAAACATCCTGATTTTGAATACATTCTATGGACGGAACAAGAGTGTTCTCGTCGAGGTATGATCTTTGAATGTCAAGAACAGATAGACACTATTCATGAAATTGTCGGAAAAGCGGATATTATGCGAATCGAGATCTTAAATCGATATGGCGGAGTCTATGTCGACGCAGATTCCATCTGTATTGAACCGCTTGATGATCGATTTATGTCAAAGCGTGCTTTTGCATTTTATGAAAATGAAAATGTGCGAAAAGGCCTTGTTATAAATTGTGCCATGGGGTTTGAACCCGGATATTTGCTCTGTCGTGATATGATGGATTGGATCAAATCCGCCGATTCCGCCAACTATATAAATAAATACAAAGCTTGGTATGCAGTAGGTCCCGGGCTACTTACGCGTTGTTTGAATACAGGCAAGTATCATGATTTTTCCGTGTTTCCAAGCCATTATTTTTTGCCGATTCATTTTACGGGTGCACGATATGATGGTCACAAAAAGGTGTATGCTTACCAAGAATGGGCCAATACAAAAGATTCATATGATACAATTGGCGACATTGCTCTACCTAGTGAGTTTTTGGAACCCATAGTTAAAGTATCGATTTTAATTACGAGCTACAATACCAAGGGTGAGTATATTAAACAATGTTTGGATTCAATCAAACAACAAGTGGGTCATATCGGATTCGAAGTAGTTTGGATCAATGACGGATCTGACGAAGAAAGTACAAAGATCTTAGAAACCTATCTTGATGAATTCCGTCGTGATACACGATTTTGCCAAGTTGTATATGAAAAACTTGCAGAAAATCGCGGTACGGCATATGCTTCAAATAGGGGGATTTCATTGTGTAATCACGATCTCATTTTTCGTATGAATTCAGATGATATTATGGTACCGGATCGCATCGTAAAACAATATGAATATATGAGGAGGCATCACGATGCCATGATTTGCGGAGGAAATATTCAATATTTTTCCCAAGATCCTGTAACAAAAAAACGCGTGCCCACATATACGACAAGCCATCCGGTCCAATTTACATGGGCCGAATTCCAAAAAAAAGAATCAGATTGGTTTATGAATCATTCCACAGTTTGTTTTCGAAAAACTGCGGTTCTACGTGTAGGAAATTATAATACGACAACATTTGGATCAGGTGATTTGATGGAAGACTATGATTTAGAATTGCGGTTTATGAAGATGTATGGACAAGTAGATAATTTATCAGATATATTGCTGTATTATCGATTGCATCCAGGTCAGTTGACGGCAAAAAATCAATCCCATAGTTTGGAGAATATTGCACGTCGATGCAAAATCATTGACGATGTAGTGTCTTGGAGTATTTGAACATGTGCCATAGACAAATCGGTATCTTTATTTATATAGACATTCTGAAAAGGTATATTATAAATGACAGATGGCCAATATACAAAACCCGATGGCCATTCATAGCATGTATGTGTGTGTATATATTTTGCATTGCTTACTATAAAGAATTCGATAAAACTATTCTTCACTAAACTATTTTCTTTATTGGAATCTGAAAATAATTCTCCTATATGTTCAATCTTGCATAAATTTCCATCACAATCAATTGTTTTTATACCCAATTTATCTTTTGCATATTGCTTAAAACGATTTGAATTACTTAACAAAACATCTGATTCTTTATATTCATATTTTAATAATTCGAAATATTTAATAAAGAGAAAATCGTTGCTGTTAATATCTTGCAAAAAGATATCGTCACGAAAACGAAAGTGTTTAATACCGTAATTTTTGGGCAATAATTTTATTTTTTCAGATACTTCTGCTTGTATTGAATCTGTTGGTGTACAAATATATTGTGCGAATTTTATGTCGTCTTCATTCAAATTGTTTGGATATGGATTACAATATACAAATATCGTGCTTTTCTTAGATAATTCATCATGTAATCGTTCTTTTGTTGCATCCGATTCTATATCATATAATGGAATCAATTCTTCATTTTTACAAATATCATAGTCTTTTGTTACTACATGTTTCAAATAGTCTCCACAAACATCATCTGTTCCGTCTATTTTAAAATTCACGTTATTTTCTTTGCAAAACTGGTATAGAAAAATTGCACCGCGTATTTTATCTCCCAATCCGTGTTTTGTGACATTTTTACCGGTTTTATTTCGCCAAACTAAATAGATTGTTTTGTCATGCTCCGTATCCAAATAAAATCCTTCTTTCTTCTGATCCAGGGTGTATAGAAAAAATATAGAGACGCAGAATATTACTGCAATAAAAATGATAATATAGGATCTTTTCATCGATCTATATTATCTTGTTATATAATTAGATGAGATATATTCACTTTCTTACTAGATCGTTTTGATAACAATCAGACATGAGCGTTTATAATATAGCTAGTTTCATAACTATATTATTATTCACATCTAAACTTGACGTATGTAAAATGCATCGCCCCAATTTCGAGTGTTATCGGGTTGCGAATTATTCCAAGACGTTTCAACACGTTTAAACCCATGTTTTTCAAGAAATTCGTCCATTTCACTAATGAGTGCACAATCCTGGTAAATGTAATCAGAATTGACTTCGCTGTAAATATAATCCACACTTGACAAGTATTCTTCCATTCCCTTTAATACCCTTAACTCCGCACCTTGAATATCCAAATTCAAAAAATTAAAAGAAATATCTTGATATTTACAAAGAATATTACGCAACAATACTGTATCAACCGGATAGGAGTGATCATAATAAATCCATGGGTGTAATTCTTTATGGATTCCGAGTTCCAAAATACTAGACGACTGTCCATCTTCACAAGACTGATTAAACATGACTGTTTCCTCGGTATCTGACACTACTGCATGTTCAATACGTACTCCTGGGAATCTCTTGCGATTTAAAATAACTAGATGTTGCATGGCCTCGACCCACAAAATTTTGGATCGATCAATATAGGTTTCATATGTGGTCAATTCTTGACATTCATGTGCACCCACGTGCAAAATACCCCGAAACTGAATACCGTATTTTTCTACAAGAGAATCCAAAGATATAAGCATTGTTATGGATATTTTACAAAAATTCTTTATGTAGTTTGATAATAACAAATATAAACTATTACAAAGTCATTCCCATGGTGGCACCGCGACGTTTTCCTGGCGGAAATGCCACTTTAAATGGCGAATTGCCTTTGCGTAAATCATATGCAAATGTTTCACTTACGTTTTCATGGGTTCCTGTAGAAAAACGCTCTACATTTATAAACCCCGTGGTTTCATCCACCGTATAAGAAATGTCGCGAATGGTATTCCAGCCCTCTTTCGTTTCTCTTATATATTTGTCAAATTCGGTGCGATTTACATTTCGCGTAATTCCATCGTTCAATTGAAGAATGTTTTTATCCAAGAGTGGGTAAAATTGATCTCTATCAATCATCAAATTTGTCGCAGCTAATACACGTTTTTGTAATGAATTGTCTTCAAACCCCCAAGCCCAAAAATTGGGATATCCGTTGATGCGTTCAAAATCAGCGCCTTTGATAGAAACGATTCCGCCCAATGCAAACTTGAATCCGTAAAAGTGTTTTACGCGTCCATGATTGGTTTCGTATTTTAAAAAATTCTTGGTAAATGGCATGGTATCTACGTCGTTAAAGACAAAGGTGATGTTTTGATAATCATTTGGATAGCGTTCTTTTGCTACCAAAAAACCAATGTTTTTCAAAGCCCCTCGATTAAATCCACGTGTATCACATTGATGAATATACCAAATTTTGTAGGCGTCATCGGGGACATCTTCCATGACAGTTTTCATGTGATTTGCAAAAAACTGTTGCTGCTGCTCACGGTCGCGATAGGGGACAATAAAAATGATTGATGGAATTGCACCTGATGTATCAATTGCATCTGACATTTTGTATATGTGCATATTTTTTCATTGTGAAAAATACATAATACATGGGTTATGTATTTTTCTTATTCTTTATCTATTCTATAGAAGAATCGCTAAACATGGACTCTCAATACGTCGAATTTAATCATAGTTCGTCTGATGATATAAAAATGACACATTTTTACTATAATACATCTTCTATATGGAGACGATGGCTGTGTTGTCTTGGATGTAACAAAACGCGATCCAAAACGACTAGGCATATTTATCCATGATACATTTGGGAATCAGATTTTCTTTCATATTGTCCAGTTTTTTATAACATTTGTTGATGGTGACTTCACTGACATCACAGATTTGTTTGATATCCGTTTTACTAATGGCCAAATTGGCTATTTGTGCGATGAAATAAATCACGCCTGCCGCAATAGAATGCGGCGTATTGTCACTGATTAGATTCGCATTTTCCACCTTTTTTGACACGAATTTAGAAAGCATTGTCAGTTCGTGATTCATATTCAATCGACTGCAATACCGGTCTATGAAAGAACTCGGTGTTGTATTGCAGAGCACCACATGGGATTCATTGGTGCTACGTTTGATATTATATAAAATATTGACTGCCATGGAACACCCGGTCGTTGCACTCGTTTTGTCAAGTCGGAAGATCTCGGCTATTTCGTGCGCTGTTCTTGGGCAGCCATTCAACCTGCACGATATATAAATCGATGCCGCCTTGATACCGTCGCGATTCAATCCGCGAAACATTTTTTGTTCTGAAATGTCCTTGTGAATCGCCATGGCATCGTCGATAAAGATCTTGGCAATCCCTGCATTTTGCGCCATAATGGTAATAAACTGGAATTCATCATAGAGCGATTTCTCGCGATGCGGCATGGCTTGCCATTCCGTCCACTTGCGGATACGTTTCATTTCGTAGGATGAATTGGGTAAACATAGGATTTTGCACCCCAATGACGATTCTGCTAAAAGCGGGTTCACCGGATTTCCGCATCGTGTGGGATCTTTTGCATTTTTATCATCTGCACCATAAAATCGCCATTCCGGCGAATAGTCGAGGACATCCTTGTACATGATTCCACACATGGGATTTGTACAGGTCGGAAATCCGTCTTCCATGATCATAAGAACACTCTCGCACTGTGTACAATTATGATATTCCATATATGCTGCCACATTTGACGGTTCAGTTGATAGTACTGACTCGACAACCTCGTGTTTATCCATGTCATAAATTTGCCACAATTTGTCCTTTTCTTCTGCGGACATGATCGTCTTCTTCTTTTTTGTTTTGGTATGTTCTACTATTGGCCCATTTGCGCTAGTTGCACATTTCATAGGCGGTTTCGTAATTGAATCTATAGTAGATGCGACATTCTTTTTAGGTCGTTTTATCAAAATAATTTTTTCCGAAAAGAAATAGTCGGTACGTGGTTCCATCGAGTGCGTAGGCAAGAGTCTATGAATACTCATGGGTCTCTTATGTCACGCGCTTTTCAATTTTTTCAAATATTTCGGGACTATAAACAAGATTGCCCGTCGGTTTATACTTGCCAATTGGCGTGTAATCTTTTCCCGTTTTTGAACTGGCGGAAGAAGCCGCTGCACCCGAACGTCCATAAAGCATCCGTGTCGTGGGATCTTCCGATTCAGCGGCAGCATTGGCTTCATCTTCCGCATCGCCTTTTTTTACAACATTGCCGCGTTCGTCTACGACAATGCCTGTTTTCTTTTTAAATTCACTTCTCACATAAGATGGAATCCAATTTTCCCAAGAGACAAACAATGTATTGGGGTGCAAATATTTCAATTGGAATCCATTGGTTTCTAATTTTGAAACAATATATCCAATGCAATCGCCCTGGTCGTAATTCGGTTCGCCAAAGATGTACTCCGGAATGGTAAACCAAATGTGTTTCGCATTTTTAGCCGATTTTCCAGTAGTGGTAATGCGTTTATGAATACGGTTCAAAATTTTATTAAAAATGGCGATTTGTTTTTGATCGCGTTTTTGGCGACGTTCGTATAATTCATCGATACTCACTTTGCCAGTCGTCTCTTCATCGTTATAAAATAATAAACTGGTCATTGAAGATTGTTTGTATTATACTCTATATACATTTTTACGAAAAAAAAGTATATAGTCTTCGCTATTGAAATAGTATAGCAAAAAGGTCTAATAATTATGGACGAAACTCAGGGTATTTCCGCAAAAGAAGAGGACGAAAAACCATTGCCGACCACCATGGTCATTGCGGGCGGTGGTGTTTCAGCACTCATAGCATACGGTGTATTGCGCGAAACAAATCAGCGCGGATTATGGAATATTGACCACATCGAGGACATGTATGGAACGTCGGCCGGTGCAGTTGCCTGCATCTGTATGGCGCTAAAGTATGATTGGACAAGCTTGGACGATTACTTTATCAAACGTCCATGGCATCAGTTATACAAGATGGATTTTTCGACCATGGTAATGGCATACAAAGATCGCGGTATCATTGGCGTCTCCTTTTTCGAAGATTTTTTCAAACCACTCTTTCTTGGAAAAGACATGACGTTGGACATTACCATGCAAGAATTTTTTGACAAGACGGGAATCGATGTTCATATTTATACAACGGAGTTGCATTCTTATGAAATGTGTGATATTTCTTATAAAACACATCCCGACTGGCGAGTGGTGGATGCAGTCTATGCCTCGTGTGCCATACCTTTGGTGTTTCAGCCATTGCTGAAAGATGATAAATGTTATGCCGATGGAGGTATTGTATTAAATTACCCGATCCAGGCAGCGATTCAAAATGGTCGACCTTTGGAAACAATCTTTGGAATGCCGCGTGTTTCAGAGGGATCCACTCTATCTCATATAGACGCATCGTCGAATCTTCTCGACTATATTTTGCATTTAATGAACAAAACCTTGGAAAAAGTGATTAATAAACAGAAACAAAATGCTACGACGGCGGGATTTGAAATACCTTTGCAATGTCCGGTGGTCTCTTTGTATGATTTGGCGGCGGCGGGAAATTCACCCGATGAACGCGCGAGATATATACAATGTGGTGTGGATCAAGCGCGGGCCTATATTGGTATCGGCGATTGCAGCGGCTCATTCATTTAGCTCTTTGGAAAGGAGTGTTTCCAAAGACGATTTTGTAATCTTGGAATCAAATGAAATAGTTTGTCCATTCTTCATCATCTTTACTGTAGGATATCCTTCAATGCCAAATTGTGAAATCAAGGACGCGATCTTGGGATCGCTATCATCGGTACAGTTTAGATCAATACATTTAATCGTGTATCCATTGTACTGTTGTCCATCATACTGCGCCATGAATTTTTGCCACTCAGGCACGGCGGTTTTACAGTGGGGGCACCAATCTACATGGAAAAAGAAGATTTCGACGGTCGGATCGCGACGATTTGCATTGGCAATATCTTTCATTTGTTTGTTTTCCATTTGTGGTTTGGCGTACCATTGATATCCGAAATATCCCAAGATGATAAAAACAACCATCAGAAATAAAATAAGAACGAGACGTTTATAGGGTACAAAATAATCGCGGTACAATACATCGATAATGTTGGCCATGATATTGGTTTATATAGTTAATCTATATATTTTTGGTCTAAATAAAACCGCGCCTTATTATAACCAAAGAGGGTGATCATGACCAAGAATACGACTAAAGGTCGTAAACGCGTCCGCAAAAGTAGGTCGCGCGTTTATACCCGTAAACATTTTTCTAGTAATGATGGAATGCTGACCACGGTATGGGGACCGAGTATGTGGCATGTCCTCCACACCATCAGTTTTAATTATCCCGTGAAACCGTCCTGCAATGACAAACAAAAATATAGAGAGTTTGTCTTGAATTTAGTCAATGTACTGCCTTGTGGAAAATGTCGCGAAAATTTGCACAAGAATTTTGCGAAATTGCCTCTCCGCATGAGTGATATGAAATCGCGCGATACCTTTTCTAGGTACATGTATCGTCTTCACGAATTGATCAATCGCATGCTGGGGAAGAAATCGGGCTTGAGTTACCAAGATGTGCGCGAACGATATGAACATTTCCGCGCACGGTGTGCCACACCCGCATCACCCGATGTCGTAGTTGCCACATTGGAAAAAGGATGTACTGAGCCATTGGTGGGCGAGAAATCCAAATGTGTCTTGCATATTGTGCCGCAAACGCAAAAGTGCGAGACATTCCGCATGGACAAACGATGCATCAAACGGCGTAGCAACAAAAATCAATAATATATGACCTAAAAGTATAAAGTCATATATAAATATATCATGTCTGAACAAAGTGAAATAAAATATACTTTGGAAACCCCCAAATTTATCAAAGGTTCGAATCCCACAATACCATTTTGGTCACAGGACCCCAATGTTTTGTTGCATCGTGATTTCATCTTTGAATTCTTTCCCGTGGATACTATGAGTTATAATCAAAAACTCAATGCTGTTACGCGAATGGTGGTTCTATTGACGGCGCTTTCCTTTATTGTGACACAAAATGTGCGCATCTTGATCATTGCCGGTATTACGATTTTTGCCATTTATTTGCTGCATGTTCACCAAGAGCGCGAGGCGGCAAAAGAAAAGAAGCGCCGAGAGGCGTTTGAAAGCCCTGCACTCACCTATTTAGACCAAAATGGCGTCGATCGACCAAGCAATGCTTTTACGGCGCCTGATTCGCACAATCCATTTAGCAATGTCTTGGTACCCGATATCCAATACAATCCGATGAAAAAACCGGCACCTCCTGCATACAATGAGAACGTGGCCAAGGATATTCTGACACAGGCAAAACAAATGGTGGTTGAAGCAAATCCTGACCAGCCGACCATTGCCGATAAATTGTTCCAGGATTTAGGCGATGAATTTGTCTTTGAACAATCCATGCGCCCGTTTCATTCAAACCCGGCCACCACGATTCCGAATGATCAGGGCGCCTTTGCTGATTTTTGTTATGGAAGCATGGTCTCGTGTAAAGAGGGCAATTTATTTGCTTGTGCACGCAATTTGTCTCGACACACAAACTAATAAGATTGACATCTACATGAAATAACACAATGTCGTAAGAGAAAGTATATGGGTTATAGTATATATAGTATATAGTAAAATGAGTTCGTACAATTTTTATAATAGTGACCGTATTGATTCAGATACGACTGATATGACTCAGCGTACTGTACAAAATACCAAGTTTGCAAACTACACGCTTTCCAACTATTTTAGCGAGAATGCCGGTGGTTCCAATGTTCAGTTTGCAACACAACAGCCGGTGATGATGTTTAGCGGAACGGCTCTTGGAAATGGTGTAGGTGCCAATGTTGACGTGGACTCGTACTTGATGATCAATACGGAACAAGAACGCGCATTGGAACGATTGCAATTGATGGAACGCCCCTTTTTAACAGTCCCTTATTTAGGAAGAGGATCTTGCGACCCTACTTTGGAATCGCAACTCCAACAGGGCGAAATTGTTTGGGACAAGAAGAGTGTCAGCACCGTGATGGATAAGAGCTTTTTGGGATATACCATGCACCCACAAGATGACAATATGAAGGAACGCGTACAGGATTCCAAATATACAGTCCAAGAAGCGGCTTTGGATGGATGGGTCAGGGGCGGTGCTGCATCTCGCGAAATGTCTCAAGATCCTTCTGTTTCCAAGGCACACAGACCTAGTGATGGATACTATTAGGGTCGGGCTAGCATTGCGGACAAGATTGTATTGTGCGTTTGAAATTAAAATCGATGTCTATTATATAAAAGACATCTATTACTATGGCTCTTTTCGATCTCTCTCCTGCGAAATATGGTGGCAAAAAACAAGAGGCCGGCAAGCGTCGTTCCAAGAAGTCTCGCAAGACCTCGAAGCGAGGCGGCAAACAGCAACAAAAGAAACAACAGGGTGGCAAAAGTCGCCGCACATACCGTAAATGAGGAGGGGTTTCCTCCGATGAACCTAACATCTTTTCATAAATTACTGCCTTTTCAAAGATTAATATAGTATCGGAATGACAAACAATCTATATGATTATTTTGACAATGATGTGATACTCTATAAAAGTATATAAATGTTTCTTTGGAATCATTTATATTTAGAGAGATAGGGATGTCCAACTCCAACCCTTTGCATTATAATACAAAAATAGACGTTGTTTATACAAACAATCGCGAATATCGCGCCTGTTTGAGAAACGTATTTCGTATGGAAACACGAATTGTTTCCAGTATGGAATATTATGATTCATCATTGAACAAAACGGTCGATGGATTTGAACTCGCTCCTTCTCCTGTCGTTGACCAAGATGCAGATATAATCATTGATGAAGAAACTGCAGATGAATGGGATTATGATGACGCTTCGACAATGGAAAGCATGGGCACAGTATATCAATATACCAAGGATCATCCATTATTGGCCCCGCTTTATTTAGCAGCCGCTGGAGTGATGTTTTCCCAAGATCCTGAAATTGGATTGTGTGTATTATTTTCATACGATTCTTTTGCTTTGTTTCATCAATGCATTGTTTGTTACGCCGAATTTCCGGAATTGTTTGATGAAAATAACCGTTGTTTCCAAGAATTGAAGAAACGTTTTCATTGCTAAGTTTGTACGAAAGAAGAAATATCTAGTGATAGAATAAAGTCGTTGGATAATAGTATCATGGCATCTACTCGAAACAAAAATACGCGCGATGATTATGCTTTGGAACAATGGTCGTATCGCCAAGGTCTGCAATATCCTACCTATATTCATAGTGCCTATGGTCGACCTATGGAATCCATGTACGCAGGTAACGGACTAGTCGGTGGAAAAATTATGAGTTCCGAATTGTGTACCAACCATAATGATGTGGAATCCTTTTTATTTGGCATTGATTCAACCAATTTGGTGAATCCTCGCGCTCCAGCTGTTCCCGAAACAAAGACGTTGTCAACATTGTCGATTGCGAATCGACTGCCTATCCTGATGCCGAAACCATTGGTTATAGAAAAGAATCAGCGTGAATACTTATCGTAATTTGGCAGTGTGTCGATGAGATGGTTTATCACGTTTTTTGAAAGTAATATCAAATGTTTGTTTGATCTTACGGTTATGCTGTTGTATTTCAGACTGTAATACATATAGAATCGATGGATTGGATTCATTTTCATGTATTTCGGCGTCTGCGTCTAGGTGACTATCGTCCTTGTCAGATTCATATTCGATTGAATCGGTTTCATCATTATCATCATCCTCATCATCCTCATCTTCATCATTATCAACTTCTTCTAATGTAACCTTTTTAAATACAGATTCTTGGTTTTCACTTGATTGATGTGTAAAACTGGAAAGAATACCGCGAAAATGTGCAGCAAACGCGGCTGTTTCCGACGAATTGGTCGTCTTGGGTAATACCTCACATGGTTCAAACGATATGTGAATACGATTATGCATAGGTTCACATGTTCCATTTGATGCAATTTCTATAGGTAAATGAACAAGTGCCATAATATATTGTTTCTTTTTCTCAGGAACTGACTCCATTATTGTTTTAATAAGAGAATTAATTGAATAATATAAAAATGCAATACTGTCTATATTATTTATACCTTTCCACATTTAGATCGAGACTAAATTTATGCGGTAGAACTATTAGGAAAACCTTGAAATTTAGTCTCAAGAATCTCCAGTTCATTTGATAGCAATTGTAGGTCGGGATTATTTAACAAAATTATTAATTCTGATATTTTTTTATTGTTGTATTTCTGTCCATCTACACATTTTGAAATATTTTTTATAAATTTTGCATAAGAATTTTCTACCTTTGCAATAATTCCAGCATTTTCTATAGATTTACAAAATTTTATTAATTCGATATTTTCACTATAAAAATTATAAAAATAGTCTTTATCTGTGCAAAATAACTTTATTTTTTCTTTTTCATTTGGTTGGAGACTTGTTGCAATTGTTTCATCATGGTTTATATCCAAATCTGTACTAAAAAAATCTTCAATGGTAAACAATTTTTTGTTTTGTAAAGAAAGCTGGCTTCCGTATTCTTGGAATGCAATTAACATTGCTAATGGTAGTATTGACATATTTTTATCAACAAACTCGTATATAGTTCCGTTTAATGACATCAATGATAAGGTTTTTGTAGGTATTTCATCGATTGCTAATAAACTAATTTGATCCTCGCCAATATATGTATAATGCTCTAGAGTCAATAATGTAATGACTGGTTTCATACCATCATATATTTTATATACAACATGTATTTTATATTCGTCGGAATACTTACATAGAACTAACATACCTGGTGCATATGTAAAAAATAATTCATTATATTTTATATCCATTTTTGTAATTTCAGATTGGTTTATGTGGTCAAATACAGCATTAAATTCTTTATCGGTTTTGTTGGTGTAATCTAATAATGTAGGATTTATTGGAAATTTTTTGTCTCTTATACGTATAATTTGTTGACTTTTTAAATCTACATAGTAGATAGACTCATCTTTTATTTTTTTAGAACTTAGATCCAATAAACTATTTAATGTAGGTGCATTTATATTCGTATACCCCTGGCTAACTAATGTATTATCTTCTTCTTTTTTATAAAAAAAATCTAAAATTTTTTTGAATATGTCAAAACAGATCTTTTCATTTATATTATCAAAAATGGCGTTTAACCACTCAATGGCTTCTTTTGAATTAGAAAATATCTTTGTATTTTGATCTTGACTTTTTAATAAAGAAAGTATGTATTTTGTTTGAAAAATATTTTTGTGAAAATGTTCAATATTATAAGATAATTCATGTAATGCAATATTTTTTAACATTGTTATTATGAATTGTTTTACATGATTTTTAAATTCATCTGATACTAGACTGCTAGTTCTTTTACCCTTATTTGAAATATTATACATATTTTCAAATGTACCTTCCGGTACATCCTTAACCGGGTCAATAAATTTAATTACTTTAATATCATTTTCAGTCGGAAAACATTTTTTGTTATAATTATTTAGTTTAATTGTTCTACCAAAGTCAATTAAATAACATTTATGGTCGTAATTTTGTTCTTTATTTATCATTATATTGCTATTATGTAAGTCACAGTTAACATATTGAGTAGTCATTGCTGCAATAATGATATTTGCAAAAATATTAGGCATATTATCATTGATTAATTTTTGATTCTGACTATTATTGATTATTACGTTGGAATAAGTATCATAATTACTTGCATATTCCATTGCAATAATACCTAATCTATATTTTGTATTAACACTATCTTTCAAATAATCAATTATATCTTGTGTTTTCTTTGAAGTTTTTTTATATTTATTTAAATCTTCTTCCACGAGTGTTAAAAAAGCTTTAACATTTTCTTCATTCGCTTGACTGAGTTTTTTTTTTGAAAGAACAAATTCACCATTTTTATACTCTCTCTTATAAAAATCAGGTATTATATGTATTCTAGTTATGTATGCATACTGGTCGGTTAGTTCTTTTCCAAGAATATTGAATCGTTTAACTACATCAAGGAATAGATTTAATTTATCACTATAATATTTTTCTTTATTTGCTTCATTTGCCTTGTATAAATTTTGTATTTTTTCAACAAACAACTCATCTTGTTGACGTTTATCTTGATTCATAACAAACGAATTATTATTTTCAGGATTATTTTGATTCACTAATAATTTTTCTATAAAGTTTATATATCTTTTTTTTGTAGGTTCGTTACTCATAGGTATATATTCAAAATTGTCTGCATCATTTAAAAATTTTTTTTCTATTTTAAAATTACAAATTATTTGAATAGAAATATTATACAATTTATTTACAATTATTCGAGCTTTCAAGTTAGAAACGTTTTTTTCAGAATTATTACTTACTATCCCAAAAAAATCTACAGCGTCTTTAAACAGATCCATTTTATCTAATAGATTCATAGAAGCGAGGTTTGACATATGAAAAAAGCTCATAACAGCAGGACATACTGGGATTTCTGTTTTATTTAATGTATTTCTATATATGTCTTGTTGTATCTTTGCTTCATTAAATAAATTACTTACAGTTTCTGATTCTTTTTTTGTATTTTCAAATGCGGGTAATTTATCTATTTTCGTATCATCATTTGATAATATTACCATTTTTATTAAAAAAGTGCTAATTGGTTGATACCTACCGATATCACCTGTACCTGTACTTTTGTACGAACGTAAAAAATATGGTTTTTTTGTCTCTATTTTAAATATGAACCCTTTTAATGAATGATATGCAATACAATCTATAAAAGTTGAATTTATTATCATGTCTATAACTGCATGTGTGTGAATAACACAACGTTTGTCATCGCTTTTTATATACTGTCGTAATCTTAAATTATTTATATTTTCTATATCGTTTGGTTGAATATATCCACTAATATCCATAATATTGCCAACCGAAAAATCAGATTCATCAAATGTTTTATTATCCAGCGTAATTTTTTCAAAATATGCACCTTTTATATAAGCACCTCCCTCTTGTGTATCTACTAACTCAATATCGCTACTATTTACTATATCTTCATCTTCAAATGCCAACATTATCTATACTATAGGTGATTGTACTACTATACTATAGATATACTTCTTACCCGATTTTTCGTCAAATCGTCTAATTAAATTTCACCACAATTTGGACCGTTTCTTTCTTAATGCATTTGCAGGCGGAAATCGACAATTCTTCGCGGCGTTTGCGTGTCTTGGCATTGTCCCCACCGGCGACCGTTGTCTCGACCATTGTATTTGCCATACCTTCACATGTACCATTCGTAACTGAAGACGTGACCACGGGATACTTGCGTTTCGATGTACTATTGCGCGAATTCATATCCCCTTCAATGCTCTCATAGTTTGCCTCGATATATTCGATAATCCGGTGTTCAATCGCCCACTTGAAAAAATTCAACTGCCCAATCGTCGTCTCCATATTCGAATCTTCGCCAAAGGGGATGAGCACGCGTTCCCAACGGCAAAATGGATCAAAACGGCGCTTAGAATATGCCTTCAATTTGAGTTTGTAATCGTGATAGACTTTGAATCTGTCGGTGTTTCTATGCGCCGTTTCGCCATAATCGGCTAAATGATAGACGGTATAGTACTTTTTCGCAAAATTGGTCACGAACCAATCGACGATTCTGAGCGAGATTTGTGATTCGCCATTGATAATTTTCATCATTTTCACGAGTTGTTGTTGGTCTTTGTAAAACTCGAGCAGGTTTTTCATGAGGACATCGTTTTGTGTATGCAGTTGCGTAGCATTATAGACTGCTGCTGCCATTGTTTTTGGATGAGATGGGTTAGAATGATAAAGAGAATGGGGTTTCATGTTTATATTGATTTTGAGGTGATGTTCTTTTTTGGGCGGCGGTCCCGTATTTTTCGAGAACGTGGCTTTTTCTGTTTTTTATGGGTTTTTCTTTTGCCTCCTTTCGGTCCATCGAAAACTCGTGTAGGACGACGAGTAGAAGGAGCAGCAGTAGAAGGAGCACTAGGAGTAACAGCAGGAGCAGCAGCAGTAGGAGCAGCAGCAGGAGCAGCAGCAGTAGGATGTCGAGCAAGGCCAAGGCGAGCGGCAAGCAGGCCAAGGCCAAGGCGAGTGGAGGTAGCAGCAGCAGGAGGACGAGTAGAAGCAGGAGTAAGAGCAGCAGAAGGAGCAGCAACACCATGATGACGCCGAGAAGATTTATTGCTGTTCATAGTAGCATGACCAGGAGGATGCGGAGAAAGCTTTTGGTTTTTCATAGTAGTAGCAGCAGAATGACGAGGACGAGTAGCAGCAGGGGGGTTAATAACTGTTATAGGATGTCTGCCTTCAGTATAAACAAACAAACAAAATATTCTCTCTCTCGGTAAATATTTAAAAAGACCATCTATTTTAGGAAAAAATAAAACTCTATCTCTTTTTACTGAATCGTGATATCTTATCATATTTCCATCTGATATTGCCGAAGTCCAATGATTATCTCCCAAATTAATTATTATTCTGTATTTAAAAGGTGGTTCTCCTAAAAATCCTGAGGTTTTTAATCGATTCACGAAGTCAATTGGATTACTATATGTTGCTTCTGTTGGGCTTGTGGATTTAAATGGATTACCTGGAACTATTCTTAATCGAAAAACACTTTTTTCTCCTTTTAAACTTGGTAACATAACTTTTATTCTTTCTACTGGAGCCCACAAGTCATATCGTTCACACTGATTGAATGTGTCTTTTCCCACATCATCGTATGCTTTTATCGCAAGTTGTATTGCTGTATCATCAAAATTATTATAATCTCTTCGATGAGGTTCATTGATTGAAAATTGACGCATATCAAAAAGAGCGCCGTCTCTACCATTACCAACAACTTTAACCTGAAATGCATTGTTAATGGCATGCATTGCACATTGATCGTCTACTTGTGGTTCATGAAACAATAAACCACCTGGTTTTACTCTGATAATTTCATCACTATCTTCTATGACATTTGTAGATGCTTCACCGTTGAATGGTGGTTGAGGTTCTTTTTGAAGTTTACTTGCTGCTAATACTGCATGATCCAATTCTTGTTGAGCGGTTTCACTAAGTGCCTCTGCTGGATTCTTCAATACTTGTTGATCGGTTTCACTAAGTGCTTTTGCTAATGCTGCATCATCCAATACTTGTTCTTTCCCTCTACGTTCAAGTTCTTTTTTAAATATATCACATCCAATTCTCAGATCACGTAAATTATTCACTTTTGTACTATACTTTTTATTAATTTCCTTTATTAAGAACTCAGCTGGATTACTAGGTAATCGGTTAAATTGTTTATCTAATTCTACTATTTCGGTATTGGTTTTATTAATTTCATTGTCATAACTTTTTATTAGTTCTTTTAAATCGTTATCATTTAAAGTTTCTAAAAAATCGTTATCATTTAAAGTTTCTAAATTTGATTCTTTAATCATACAAAAAATTATACAGTATCATGAGAAAAATTGATTCCTCTATTATTAAAACGAGATAAACTTATACATTCATCATGGTTTTCGCTTTTATCATTGTACTCGTCCTAGCAATCGCAAGTTACGCCTACCTCACACCTCAGCAGCAATTGTACATACGCAAAATTATGGCTCATTCACAAACTCCACCACCGATTCGCTCGAAAGTCCGAGATATACTCATCCATCATTACTTGGACTGGACGATTCACATGGCTAAACGATTCGCCACGACGCATCAAAAACGTTTGCAACACGTTTCCAAACAAGATTTGCAAGAATATGCGATTCATGGTCTTGTCCGGGCTGTTGCCAAGTATGATGGTCGATGCAATTTGCCCATCTATGCCGAAAAATACATCATGGGGTCTCTCTATTATGGTCTGACCGAATTGACGCCGCTCAAGCCTCTCAATCATTATGAACGGTTTGTCAAGAAAATTCGTTTGCCCCTGGCCTCGTTTCAAAGCGATGCGTGGTTTTATGATGCCGTCTGCGAACAAACCGAGGGTTTGTCGCCTATTGTTGCGGTGGACAAAGGGTTGGATCTTTCGGAAAAGCTGGCCACCCTGCCTCCCATCTATAAACACACCTTTTATTACCGGTATGATCCAGTAACCTATGCGAAAGTGCGAACGATTCGCGAGGTTGGCGAGTTGACGGGGGTTTCGAGTGAAACGGCGCGCCAACGCCTTATACAAATCAAACGGTACTTGATCAATACGGATGATGCTATTTGAAGCGATCGATTATCAATCATCGAGAATCGATTCTATATTTTCGCAATATTATGCTATTTTTAATATGGTAACGCGAATCATATATTCATTGGAATTTCCTGCGGTTGCAACGGCAGCTGTACCCACGACGGATGAAATCGCAAATACCAGGATTGTTGCGACAACTTCAAATGCGCGTCCATGAATCCATGTTGTTCCTGTAGATGATCCCGCCACAGTATTTGTATCAAGGGTTAACGATGCGGATGTAGGGCCTGTATAAATGGCCAAAGATCCTGCCGAGGACAAACTGACTTCGTAATCGATTGCATAGACGCCTTGCGATAGTGTAAACACGGTGCCTCCAGCGCCGGTACTTGCCACAATGAATGCGGGAATACTATTGTAGACTTCGGCATCGATGGTGAATGCGGTTCCTGGGGGGATGGAATCGTTTGGCTCTTGCGTTACATGTACATACTCTGCATAGCCTATAAATCCTTGTGGGCCTTGTGGTCCGGTCGATCCTGTGAATCCTTGGGTTCCTTGCGGGCCCGTTGATCCAGTGACTCCTTGTTGGCCTGTAAAACCTGTGAATCCTTGTGGACCTGTAAATCCCGTAAGTCCTTGTGGACCTGTAAATCCTGTGAATCCAGTTGATCCTAGAGGGCCGGTAAAACCCGTAAGTCCTAGTGGGCCGGTAAACCCCGTAAGTCCTTGTGGACCTGTAAAACCTGTGCTTCCTTGTGGACCTGTAAAACCTGTGCTTCCTTGTTTACCTGTAAACCCAGTCGGTCCATCTGCGCCTGTACTACCTTGAAGACCAGTGAAACCGGTATTACTACCAGGGGGTCCATCTGCACCAGTTGGCCCATCTGACCCGGTAACCCCTGTATATCCGATTGGTCCATCTGCACCTGTATATCCTGTCGGTCCTGTTGGTCCATCTGATCCGGTAAACCCTGTTGATCCATCAGCGCCGGTAAACCCGGTATATCCCGTTGGCCCGGTTGGTCCAGTCGAGCCGCGTCTTCCTCTAGAACCTTTTTTACCGTGGTGTCCTCTTTTTCCAGTTGGACCCGTTGGACCTGTGGGTCCTTTGCAACACTTTTTACATATATAATAGTGTTTTTTTGATCGGCCGCTTTTTTCAGAGTGGGAGTGTACCGTTTTTTTGTGACATGGTTCGCCGCATTCACAGGTTACAAAAAAGTTCATTGTGTAATAAATTGTCGGGCTATATAATTATTTCAAAATAAAATAAATTGGCTACATAGTTGCAGTCATGTCATAATACAAGTGTAACTGATTTGGCACACTTGTATAATACAAATTGAGAAAATAGGATCTTGCTCCTCTTATCGGAGGAGCGACTTTTTAGTCAATATATCAATTTTGCTTGCATTTGTTTTCTTAAATCAAAACCAAGAATAAAAATAATTTGAGTATTAAGGGCTATCCGTGTTTTTGTATCCAAATGGCTACAAAACATGAGAAACTCCAAGTTCTTTTGGTGGATAATATATATTATACACTGATAGAGGTTAACAATGAAACTAACTGGTAATGATAAGGCAAAATCTTGCTTAATGCGAGGATCAAGCAAGATTATAGGAGGGATTTCTATTACGGACCTTACTTGGCACGTTTCTGCGCTAGCATAGTAGCTCTACTCTGCTTATATTCTTCATTATTGTATTTTTCTATAAGTGCAATTTTATTGATCTCTTTACGCTGTTCCGATTCTTCATTCATTTGCGCGTGCGTTTTCTTTCGATCATTGCATACAATCATCTTATTTTGCAAAGGCACATTATATGTAGCTAGTTGAATGGATCCACAATGTGTATGTACTCCATATAGATGGTCCAATAATTCATCAATAAGATACGTTTTCTTCATATAGTTGCATTCCCCACAACACGATTTTACATTGTCTATGGTATAACCTTTTGTCGAATCGACACGGTCTAAACCATTTACATGTGTATCAGTATTCATCTTTCCACAAAGATAACAAACTTCGGATCGTATTTGAAGAAACTCATCTTGAGTTAATTGAAAATCCAACTGTTTCGTTTCAGCGCGTTTTTTATATCCACTATATGAGCAACCCTTATGATCCGCAAAATACTCCGCGTGGTATTTGCCCTGTATTCGTCCTTGATGTGTCAAAATATGCTCAATTCGCTTGATAAACCCTGATGAATGCAATGATCCTTTTATATAGTTGCACATTGTACAGCATGGTAAACAATTATCGATGGTATAACCCTTTGTTTGATCATTTCTATCTATACCATTGAAACCTTTTTCTTCTATCCCATTGCAATAATAACATTTCTGATTAACAACCGATTCATACTCTTCAAATGATAATTTGAAATCTAGATTCTTGGTATTTGCACATCGTTTATAAACACCATATTGGATTTTCTTGCTTTGTTTCCTCAATTTGTTTAGAACATCCACCTTTTCCTTGTTATTTTCGCGCCATTTTGCGGCTTGTTCAGCATTTTCTTTCAAATATTGATCTATCCCGATATCTTCTATTTTTCGTTGTCGATAATTCATCAATTTTAATACCACTTTATCATGATTGGCTTCATTCCATGCTTGTTTCACTTGTTTTCTTTCCGGTTTTGATTCATTTTTTCTTGCCACCTCATTTCGATGTGTCTTATCTCGTTTTGCATCCCTTATTTTATTAGTTTCTCTGCATTTGCTACAGGTCTTGGTTATTTGATGTTTCATTCCCATAAAATGGGATAGTTCGTACTCTTTTGAGCAAGTTGTGCATTTCTTTAGTACGGATTCTTCCATAGCGAAATGCAATAATATTATACAATTACTACTTATAAAATAAAGGAATCAATTTTATATGTAGAAGGCGGATATTGTTATTCACTATATACATTTCTTTGCTCACCCTTAATGGTGAGCAAAGAATGGCTGCATTATGATAAGGCAAATCTTGCTCAACCTGCAGGTTGAGCAAGATTATAACCAGCTATACAAGGAATAAATCTGAAATCTGTGGCATTTCAGATTTATCTATATCTACTCAATTTGCATTGAATAAACAAACATAAAACCGTATTTTTGTGAAAATACAAAAACGTTTAATTGGAATAGGCGCTCTTCTACCTCTAAGTTTCCCTAGAGGGATGGACTGTATCTTAACCCGACTC
>Ga0114979_10000600_pt1 | contig 23634 bp, 24 predicted proteins | sample S_140625_EF_Meta_FD_87315 | JGI IMG/M metagenome (GOLD analysis project Ga0114979, IMG submission 87315) | Freshwater microbial communities from Lake Simoncouche, Canada to study carbon cycling - S_140625_EF_MetaG | ecosystem: Environmental > Aquatic > Freshwater > Lake | place: Lake...
AAGAGGGACATAATCCACATAGTCATTCTTGAAATCGCCACCACAACACGAATTATAACTGCTTGCCACGTAATAGTCACGCAACTTGCCCTTAAAATTCGATGTTGTTGACGTGATTTTGACGTCCATATTTCCGAGAGAACTCTCCATTTCGTTGTTATTTTTTCGCTTTTTGTTGAGTTGAGTGTATATGTAACTGATAATCCAAAGAACCAACACAATTATGATGACATAAAGAGTGTAATTTATTATATCTGATGTCTCCATATTTTATATAAGATATAGAGAGATAAACAATTAAAAAATTTACATATATATATTAACACATGGGAGGAGGTCTATTGAATTTGATGGCTCATGGGGCAGAGAACCTCATTATAAACGGTAATCCTAAAACGACGTATTTTAAAACAGTGTATAAGACACATACCAACTTTGGCATACAGAAATTCCGAGTGGATTACAATGGCCAACGCATGCTCGACTTGAATAAGGAGACTGAGTTGACATTTAAAATACCGAGATATGCGGATTTGGTGAATGACATGTATTTGGTGATGAATTTACCGGATATTTGGAGTGGAGTTTATGTGGATGGATCTAATAATGTACAATACGAATTCAAGTGGATTGAAGAGATCGGTGTACAAATGATAAATGAAATTAGCATCATGCATGGTGGTCTCGTTCTCTCCAAATATTCGGGTGAATATCTCTCTTGTTTGGTGGAACGAGACTTAAATGGCACCAAAAAGGAACTATGGAATAGAATGGTTGGAAATATAAAAGAGTTTAATGACCCGGCAAATGCCTTGAATAGAGGAGATTTTTATCCAAATGCTTTTTGGGATATCAGCTACAATCCAGTTGAACCATCAATCAGAGGAAGAACATTATACGTTCCATTAATGCCATGGTTTGGAATGAATTCCAAACAATCATTTCCATTGGTTGCATCACAATACAATGAATTATTTGTCACTATTAAGTTGAGACCAGTGAGAGAATTATATGTTATAAGAGATGTAGAAAAATACAAAGATCCAAGTTATTCACTTATTTATCCTCCTCCATACATAGCACCAAATACATCAAATGACAATCATCAGTTGTATAGATTCATAAATCCGCCTATTAATGGAGGACAAATGACACGTAATAGCACTCGAAATGATTGGAATGCTGACATTCACTTATTGTGCAATTATATATTTTTGGGTGACGAAGAACAAAGTAAAATGGCAGGGAATGAACAAAAATATATTGCTCGCTTGCCTTACGAGCGTGATTATCATAATGTCACCGGTTCTCGCACAATTGACATTGAATGCCGTGATTTGGTAAGTAGTTTAATGTGGAGATTTCGTAGAAGTGATGTTAATGAGAGAAATGCGTGGAATAATTATACAAATTGGAAGGAAAATACTATTCCACAAGGATTAACCATAATTACTAGCACGTTTGATTATAGACTAAATATAATGTTGGCTACTGGTTCGTTCAATCCAGCCAATCAAAAAGAAATCATGCTCGATTGTGCCATTTCTTTCGACGGCAAATACCGAGAGACTACACTTGATGCTGGAGTCTATAACTTAACAGAAAAACTGTACAAAACCCCCGGAAACGCCAAAGACGGTCTTTATTGCTACAATTTCTGTATGAATACTGATCACACCGATCCATCGCTTTCTGGTGCGGTGAATTTAGCAAAGTTTGAGGATGTTACACTCGAATTCAACACGATTCAGCCGCCAATTAACGGAGCAAAAAACTTTAATGTTCTATGTGATGAAGATGGAAATACAATTGGATACAGGAAAGATCATTTCAGTATTAATGAATACAACTTTGATTTGCGTGTGTTTGAGGAGAGATACAATGTGGTTTATTTCAGAAGTGGTCATGTTGGGTTAGTATATGCGAAGTAAGCCCATGTTAAGACCACGGATGTAATTCAGTCATACGCAACCTGTAATTTTGTGGATCTGCCTTGTACTTGCTGATGATGAGTTTGGTTTCTGATGGCTTCTGGGAGAAGTAGTCGTCGTAGACAGAGTTGTTGATGTACTGGAATGTTGTGTGATCATCGAAAAGTCCCGGGAAAATGCGTCTGAATCCTATTGTGTGAGCGACGTCGACTTTGTATGTTTGGACCGGCTTTGCTTTTAGTTCGGCCATCTCTTTGCTGTACATTCCATTGCCATAGTACCACCAGTTTTTCTTATCAAACATGAAGTGGCGTCGGTCATTGGTACGGTCGCGTTCAACCTGGATTGACTCATACTCACAGACACCCTTGGCGTGAAGACGAGTCCGGCCGTTCGTGCGTGTCATGTGAATCGCACGGTCAATCGCATGAAGTCCGCGTGTATAGTCTGTCTTGAACTTGTAGGTGCGACCATATCGTTTAAAGAGAACATCGTGGTTAAAGATGAGGTCTCCCTGAACGAGTGCGAGAATGGCTGGGACTCGCATGACGTAGAGCTGTTTGAGGTCTGGAAAGTGGAGCCACTTGACAATCTTGGTGAGGATTTCCGGAGGAAGCATGTCAAAGAGTTCGTAGACGCGAGAGAAGTCAGTGTTGACGGGACTGATGATGAGTTTCTGGGACTTGTTGGCGAAGTGTGCGTGTTTTGTGGCGTTCGCAAAGTCGGCGTCGTGGAAGTGCGTGGAGCAACGACCATTTCCACCGCACAGCTTGTTACAGTCAGGAGTCGCACAAATGTTTTCTTCGGTGTTCACGTAGAGTGCGTAGATTTCGGGCTCGATTTCAACCGACATTTCGGCCAGAACCGCGTTGTAGAATTCCATGTCCATGTTTGGCTGTTGGCTGTTGTTTTTGAGAGGGGGAGAGAAGTGCTTTTTATTCATTCGCAAAAAAGCATTTCAATTTTATAAAAGACTTAGCGTTCCTTTGATTTCAAAAAATTTGGCTGATCGAACGAAGTTGGCCTCAAAAACTTGTCGAATGAAGTGTCATATTCGTAGTTATAAGCCTGAATTTCAGAGCAATTTTTAACCAGTTCTCCGCCTGAATTCTGCTGACATGTGCTTAATATGCCAATTTCGTCATCGCTTTTTATGAGAGACCGGTCAATTCCAGTGTTCGCAGCCGACATCGCACCTGATTTATTGTCATCGTTTTGTAGTTGGTTAGGCTCGACATAGTATTTCGTCAGCTCTTTTTGGGTAGGCATCTCAAACGGTTCCTCGATAACATCGTTTATCTTATCTCTAAAAAGAAAATACAAAAACACGATTACAAGAGCAAATAATGCAACATTCTTAAACGTATCGTGCGAAACCATTTGATATATAAATATAAGACAAATTAATAAACGACTATACTACTTATTTTCCGCCAAAATGGTTGTTCAATTGTTGCGAAACCACCACAAATGTTGTACATTTCGGCATATTTTTAATATTATGTGCGTTGATGTAGGCACACGTAGAGCGAACTCCACCCAAATAGTCTAGAACCGTGTCATTGAGAGAACCTCTATACGGCACCTTAATTGTTCGCCCCTCTGATGACCTGTATTCCGCCATTTTGCCGTAATGCTTCTTCATCGCGTGGTCTGAACTCATACCATAAAACATCTTATACTTCTTGCCGTCGGCCTCCTCAATAACTTCACCCGGATTCTCGTCGTGTCCAGAGAATTGACCGCCGACCATGACAAAATCCGCTCCGCCACCAAATGCCTTGCTCATATCACCAGGACAAGTGATTCCACCGTCACCGATGATGAATCCATTGACACCATGAGCAGCATCGGCACACTCAATGATTGCGGAGAGTTGCGGCATACCAACACCAGTCTTCTGACGCGTAAGACACGCACTTCCACCGCCGATTCCGACCTTTACAATGTCGACCATACCGTTAATAATAAGTTCCTCTGTCATTTCACGTGACACCACGTTGCCTGCAATGATTATGGCATGTGGAAACATTTCACGCATCTTACGGCAAAACAACACCAATTTCTCCATATATCCGTTTGCCACGTCAATACAAAGCCACTTAAAGCGGAATTTGTGTGAATTGTCCTTAAATGATGTCATCTTTTCCAGATCTGCATCTGAAATGCCGGTGGAAATTGCGAAATAATCCTCTTTTAACCAATCTTGTGTTTCATTACGGCTCTCTTCCTCGGCAATAAAGTCGTCTACCGTGTAAAACTTGTGAAAACATGTGATGATTTTGTGCTTAACTAGTATGTCATATACAGCAAATGTGCCGATTGTGTCCATATTCGCAGCCATAACTGGGACACCTTCCCAATGTGCGGGTGAATGAGGGAATTTGTTGATGTGTCGGGTGAGAGAAACCTCAGAACGCGATGAGATTGTGCTGCGTTTTGGTCGAATCAGGACATTCCCAAAATCGAGCTTCAATTCGGTCTCTATTTTCATTGTTGGACAAATAATATACAACAATGAAATGGGTTTATATAGTTTTCGTTAAATTTAAAAAGAAATTGTGGTTAATTCGTCGTCGAGCGATTTATAGAGAGATTGATTGCGGGGAACAATCGGAGTATATGGAGGCGGCAAATCATCTGGAATGGAAACATATCGACGTCGTTGCCTTGAATTGTAAATAAGACACGCTACAGCACACCATCCTGAGCCAATTAACAAACTTAATACAAACATTGAGTAATATCCCGTAATTTCGAGCCATTCATTCACCATTGGGTATTGGTCGTCTCTCAAATCAACGAAACACTGGAAAGTCCCGGTTTTATTGAGAGAATCATACCACTCATCAATGTCCATTATAGGCATAAATCCTAGTACCCAGTGCTTTATAGGTGGATAATACAAAAATCCTGCGTATTCTGTCCCATTCACAGTCGCAGTTACATCAACAGTTCCGTGATAAAAGAATCCGCCGCTTACTTTGTAATTTGAGAGTGTTGTGCCATTACAAACACCGTCAGAATAGTGTCTAGTTGATAGATAGTCAGATATAACAACACTTGTAATTGGCAATGTAATAGAAACGAATGATGCGAGAGAAATAACTAGCAACATATCCAAACAAATGTTTTTTGTCATGATTGTTATATATACTATTCTAAATTATTTTTATTTGTGTTGCATTTATATATAGTTTTTTGCAAAGAAATTACTATAGTTACCGGCATTTCGGAGTGAACTTATTATGGTGCTAACCGTTTTTAATAAATTTACTCAATTAGAGCATAAATCGTGTTGTTCTAATTGATTGTGTTGGAAAATAAGTATGAAGCCCCATGCCGGCAGGCATACTTATTTGAATGTGACCATAAAAGAAAACTACTTAATAATATGTTAAAAATGTGTTTAAAACTTTATTGAAGCATCCATTTTTCAAACTGTGAATTTTATTGCGTTTCACCTTAATTGTGGGATGATTCTGTTTGAATTCTCTCAAAATAAGGCATTGAATTTCTGGATTATGGTTGTTTGCATTGATGAATGTGTATATTTCATCGTAATTACTAGGAGTTCCATCATAAAGAGGACAATGTGCCTTTCGTTCAGAAGACCCCGAGTTTTTACACCTTCGCACATTTAAAACGCCGATAAAAATTTAAATGTTTTTTTAATTTTATCCAAATCACATATATCAATTTGAGATTTTACATATTTATATTCAATATATGGTTTTGATATTACGCTATCATTTTGAATATATACACGTATATTATTATAAATGAAACTAACAAAAAAAATCCATGACTTTTTTTCTATTGATTGTAATCATTTTACTTTGTTTATTTATTATAATTATAATTATAATTATAAATTATAATTAATATAAATCAATTTTTATTTAATTATAAAAAAATAAATAAAAGTAATCTAACTTTTAATACTATTCAACATATTCCAACCACTCTCTTATTTTTTCATGATCGTATCCTCGTTCTGTTAATGCCACACTAACTTCTTTTTTTAGCATTTCAATCGTTTTCATTCCTCTTTTACTCATAATAACACTTATTATATTATTTATTTCTTCATTTTCAGTAATTTGTATTTTTACTTTATCAGAGTAGCCAGATAAGCAATTTACCAACCGAGATATTCTACCTGTAAAACATTTACATTCACTTTCTTGCATCTCTTCATTTAATCTTTTTTGTATTTCTACTTGTAAATCTGGTGATAATTTATCCATTTCAATAACCACTGCTATAAAGAGTTCTTTGAAGGTAATATTTAACATTGAATGAATATCATTACAATCCATATATTCCGTTATGATTTCTTTGGTTTTTTGATTTAATTCAGACCAATCTAAATAAGTTAATGAATAATCTACTATAAAAGCATTCATTAAATTATTAATGCTATCTCTTATGGATTGTTGAATAGATGAACTATGGACGTTTTGTGTATCAGTATAAATAGTATTTCTATTATGTCTATTTGCTCTATTTTCTATACGGTGTATGACTCGTTGAATAATAGGATTTAATAAATTTTCTATCATATTATCAGATAAATTTAATCTAATTAATTGTATTAAATTACCTATCTCTACTGGCAAATGGGTTAATTTATTATTTTGTAAATATAATGTAGTTAATCGTGATAAATTACCTATTTCTACTGGCAATTGGGTTATGTTATTATCATATAAATATAATATAGTTAATTGTGTTAAATGTCCTATCTCTACTGGTAATTGGGTTAAATTATTATGAGATAAATATAATTCAGTTAATTGTGTAAGTTGCCCTATCTCTACTGGTAAATGGGTTAATTTATTACAATATAAATGTAATGTAGTTAATTGTGTCAGTTGCCCTATTTCTACTGGCAATTGAGTTAAATTATTTGTAGATAAATCTAATGTAGTTAATTGTGTCAGTTGCCCTATCTCAACTGGCAAGTAAATTAATTTATTATTAGATAAATGTAATGAAGTTAATTGTGTAAGTTGCCCTATCTCTACTGGTAATTGGGTTAAGTTATTATTAAATAATTTTAATGTAGTTAATTGTGTCAGTTGCCCTATTTCAACTGGTAATTGGGTTAATTTATTATAAGATAAATTTAAATTTTTTATATCTTTATTGACTTTTTTTCCATTGATTGAAATCATTTTACTTTGTTATTAGTTATAGTTTTAAACTAATATAAATCAATTTTTTATTTAATTATAAAATCGGCGTTTTAAATGTGCGAAGGTGTAAAGTGATAGTATTGTATTTCACGGTCTCCGTCTGGACTATTCTTCTAAGGAACAACTGTAAAACATAGATGACAAAATGGAGTTTGACACTCACCACAATGTATTAAATTGCATCCGTCGTCTTTTATGTAAGCAATGCGGCATTTTGGGCATTTTGTAATTGTTGTCTCATTAATAACATTGGTCACCGCTTTTGACACATCAGCAACTATGTGAATCGTATTACACGCAAATCCATCGTGTTCTTCCTTGTTGCACATGGTGCACCATTCTTTGTCACATAGTTGACAATAAATGTGAGTCAATTGATCTGGTCTAACATCATAGTAATAATATACATCGTCTGGGACATCAATACCATGATATTTCATTATTTTCGCATCCTTTCTCCTAACAATCAAATTATATAACTTTGAATCTCTGCTGCGAACACATACAATTGAAACATTTGTGGTAGTCGTGTCGAGTTTCTTATATTTTTTAATGAATTCTGTTTCTGATAATTCTGAAACATCTTCATTATCAACTGACATAACCCAATCGCCTGGCAACATGTCGTTTTTCTTCATGATTTCGTGCACAACCCATTTTCCACCATAATCCCTCTTTATTAATATGTCTTCATTTAGATTTACGTTTTCACAAGTGACAATCTTTTGAATTTTGTCGCAATTCCCGTGTAAAAATAGTTCAGAATATTTGTTACACATAGGACATGTCTTTTTAAAAGGTGATTCCAACATTTTGAAGTAATCGATGTCGTTAGTGTTGTACATTATTCCGCCACATTTTGGAGAGAAACACTTTAATTTCGAGCCACCACTTTTAAAACAGTCTTTACAAAGCGTATGCTCTTTTTTGTTTTTACCACAATATACAACTTGATTTGTGGTGAATTCGCACTCCATACATGCACTACAAGTTGTTCCGACTGAATAATTTGTTCTCAAACAACTTTCACAACATTTTTTATTGTCTGTATTAACGAAAGATGCTTCAGTAAAGCAGTAGAAGCATCTATTTTTCACTTGCTGTATTTCTTGATATTTCCACCGAAACAGTTGATTTCTATTGCGATTTTCATGAAGCCATCCAATGTATTTATTTCCAAATAAAACGCTTTTAGCCTCTTCATATATTGCTATGTTTATTTGCAACAGATGACCCATTTTAAGTCCATATGATGTGTCATTATATTTACAATTGTTGAACATTGTCGATGATTCGATGAAATCACATGTTTTATAAGTCATCGATAGGAGAGAAACATAATCATTCAAATTATGTTCAATGAGAGCGGATACAAGGTGTTCTCTTTTTATTTCGCAGTCAAATAATGATGCTCGGGTAAATGCTGTATACATTTTTTCTTTAGTTAATATCATGTCATCAATGTTGTTGTGTAGGTAGAGCCAATATTGTTTTTGTGCACGGCATGTATATGTTCGTCCTTCTTCAAATGACATCCCATTTATGTCTGTTAAAAACAAAATTTTCGGCAAATAGGCTTCATCGGCATCATTCCATTTTTTAAGAGCCGAATAAAACGGCATCTTACCATCATTAATTATTGGAAAATGGCCATCCACGATGTTACTCTTAGACACTTCATACAGAATATCTAAATTTGTATCTGTTGGATTAATATTGTTTACAACGAATGCAATATGATATGGCATGTCATTTTTTAAAAATGCGATATGCATGATTTTGAGTGTTGTAACTTATTAACAACAAATTTTTAAATATCTTCTGTTAAGTTATATACACGAATGTCATCGACTCAAGACAAAACATCAATGGAGAATTTAAGAGATAGAAAAGACGCTGACGTGGATGCCGGTGAAAATGTCCCTGATTATCCTCAATTCTTTAAAAATGTCTTGATAATCATTGTTTCAGTTCTTATTTGGGCGGTTCTCAGTTCAAACTTGATTTATTTGTTGCATTTGCCGAAACTCAAAGACGCTCTTCCACATGATGTGACACAATTGCCATATCACGACTCGACTAAGAAATTCGGATTTTTCGGAGGAGCACCAGTCATTCAAGGGGATCGTGGTGGAATGAATAGCGTATTTGACTCGTATCAGTTTGACTACAGTTGGCCATACAATCTCAAGGATGGCAATTTTGTGGGGCGTTGGTTTGCTGAGATGATGGCTACATCGTGGTCAGCATCACGTGGATTGTTGTACAACGCAATGGATTTCATTAAAAACATGGATGAACGTGTGTTGCTTGTAATAGGCGGTCCTCTTATGGCTCTTGCACTCTTTTTTTCTACTGGTGCTGGATTTTTCACAACTATATACGGTTCTCTCCAACTGGACTTGCTCTCAATCATTTTAACTGTTTGTCTATTCCTCATAGTTCTTCTTATTGGATGGTTCAACGGCATGTTCATGACGCTTATGTTGCTGATGTTTTTGTTCGTGAAGCCATTAATATCACCAGAAGGTCGCGAAACACTTAAATACCATCTTTCAAAATACAGCCACTTTATCGCAATGGCGATTGGTATATTTGTTACAATTAACGCTTTTGACAATTTGGATGTTACTGTAGCCGGTGGAATGTTAATTACGTTAATAGCATTCATTATTAAAAGTGCATTTTTTTAGAAATAACTACATCATATAAATCCGCTGTGAAAAAATAGAGTTCAATGTCGTCTTCGTGGTAATTGCTGAAATACACAATATACTTTGTAATAATAGGTATTACTCTGTATTTAGTGTCTTCATCGATAATAGCCGAATTTTTAATGTAATTGAAGTAGTTGTCTAAAATATCCACTACAGAATATCCCTTTCCAATCATGTCGTCGAGCATTCGTTTTGCAGTAGACAAGTTGTCGACACTATACGGAGAATTAAAGACGATTTTTGTAAATTCTTCGAAATCAGAATAACTAATTATAGAACACGCTGATTTAGAAACATTAATCGTTATTTTCTCTCCAATCAACTTGAATTTTTCCATATAATTAAGCAACATACTGACGGAACTATTACACATTGTTATTACAAAATCAGTCGCATCATCATCAATTTCGATCTTCTCGGTTTCTATTACTTTGGCATAAATCTTTTTTATGCCATGCGAATTTATTGGTACAAGTCTTATTATGTTTAAACGCGACTGAATTGTGTCGATGATCCTCTGATTATTGCTACAACTTGTGAAAAAGATGACATTGTTGCTGTATTTGTCAATATAATTACGTAATATTTGCTGACATTGGTCATTTACGATAAGATCCATGTCATCGATGACGACTATCTTCTTTTTGTTCGCTATTTTGGACGATATTGAACAAAAAGTTTTTACTTCATTTCTGTAGTAATTTATTCCGTTGTCAGTGAGACTATTTATATACAGCACATTTTCATCGAAATTGCTGACATCATCAAAATACTCTCGAACCATAATTTTAAGAAGAGTTGTTTTTCCGGTACCACTGTTTCCAACGAACAGAATGTTTAATGCAATCATTTTATGCAATAACGTCTTTAAATTATCAGGAAATTGAAACTCATCAATTGTTTTCGGAGTGTATTTGTGCAAAATGCTCTTGTTTTGTGGTGGTGTCTGTTGTGGTTTGAGATTTTCTACACATTCTTCGCCTTTTCTGTTGATTTTCTTTATAATTATAAATTTGTCCATTATTGATGATAATTAATATTCGTACATAAGTATTTAAGTTTTTATTGGTTATCATTAATAATGAGTTACTATGATATACTAGGAATCAACGAAACCGCTAGTCAAATAGACATTAAAAGGGCGTATCGTTCACTGTCATTAAAGTTGCATCCTGACAAACAAGGCGGAAACGCAGATGAGTTCAAAAAAATAAGTGAGGCGTATACCATATTGTATGATCCAGAGAAACGGCAAGAATACGACTTTTCTCTCCGAGGATCGAAGCAACAGTTCAACTTTCAACAGCATCCTTCAAATGTTGGCGATGTATTCAATATGATGTTCAATAATGAAGGGTTTAGCCATTTCATTAAGGTAAACTTGGAGAAGGTTGCGAAAAATATGACCATAAAGAAACCAGTACCAATTGTAACTACAATAGAACTCACTTTTCAACAAGCGTATGATGGATACAATTATCCGTTGCATGTAGACCGATTTTTAGTCGCAAATCCAGAGACTCCTGATGAAAAAACGCACGAATCTGAAACGATATACATCACAATTCCAGCAGGTATAGACGAGAATGAAATCATTGTAGTTCCAAACAAAGGAAATATAATCGGAGAGAACTCGGGAGATATAAAATGCTGTATTAAAATAAACAATGACTCATTGTATATTCGACAAGGAATGGATCTGCATTATAAAAAGGAACTTTCTCTCAAAGAGTCATTGTGTGGATTCTCATTTCCCATACATCACTTGGATGGCAAGACATATAATATAAACAACACTATGGGCAGGATAATTGTGCCTGGAATGAAACAGATTATTCCTAAATTGGGAATGAAACGTGGTGATTCGGCGAATTATGGAAATTTAATAATCGACTTTGAAATTAAATTCCCTGAAACATTAACACAAGAACAGCGAGAAATGTTGGTGAAAATATTATAATATAATATTATAATCGTGTTTGCGTTTAAGAGATGCGTTTCTGAGGGAGATCCTTAGATACAAGGTAAATCGAGTTCTCAGTGAGGATAATGTACTCGTTCTGGACCTGAAGAATCTTAGCAATTGGACTAGTGTATTCCTCTGCACTCTTGACTAGCAATTTCTCCTTGTTGCTAGCACGGACGCCGATGAATGCAGTCTTGTCACATGAAGCAGTCCAATAGTCCATCATAATGGGGCGATCCTCAGTGATTGCAATCTTTGAAGCATGCTTGTAAGTAGTCTCAGAAGGAAGTTGATATTTAAACTCGGATTCGGCGGCGGGTGGGGCTGCGGCTGCTTGTGCTGGTGCCGGTGCTTTTACTGTATTAGTGCGAACTAAATTACTTGCTGCTGCTGCGGGTGTCGGATTCATTGTTTCTTATATTTATTTATATTATTTAATCTTTAAATACAAATACTTAAAAATATATATTAAAAACCTCTTATATGAACAACGATCCGTCAAATAAAAGGTTAATTGATGAAGAAAACTATAAAACAACGTTTTCTCTCCACGACTTAGATTCAAGTTTGCTTATATATTCTAGACTACTGAGTGGTTTTGTAAAAGATGTTGCAGAAGACCTTGATGTTTCTGAATTAAGTCAATTTATGTTTATTCTTGAGAAAGGAATTGAAACAATTACAAATGTTTATAAAACAATATTGCTCTACACAAGAAACATAGAATTGGCAGAATATCACACAGAAAAAGCGGGTATATACTACATCGAATTCATTTCACAGATCATTGGAAGTGAAATAAATGTGAGAGAATCGGTTTTGTTTGTCTATAAGAAGACGATTTTCGAAATTAACAATGAATGCAAGAAACGCGTATTAATCAGTGCCGAACAAAACGTATATTTTACTATTTTGGATGAATATGCATTGTTTTTTTACTCATTTATTAAATCTGCATTGTCAGAGAGAAATATAAGAGAAAATAAGTCTATTATGGCTGGAATTTTAAATGAAAAATCCATCGAGTATTCTCGTAAACTGAATTTTTCGAATGATTTGACTAATATTCGATTGTCAAAGTTAAAGTTTTTAAATTCATTAATTTCCGGACTAAGTATTTTAAAGTGCGGCCATATCAGAATATTTAATATTCTTGATTCTGTTTTAAAAAAAATAGTGAAAATAGATGTTAGCAATGACTTGAACATATCTTTTTCGATGGAAAAATTAACAAACGCGGTGGAAAACAATTATTCACCTCTTAAAACTGCATCTCAGTTGCTTTTAACATAAATGATCTTCTTTTTGCACTTTTTAATGGCTGATTTCTCTCGACGTTCTACTATGTTTCCAATCGCAACATTCTTGTATTCTGTTACTAGAATATGTTTGAGATATTCATAGATTACATTTAAAAGGTCTTCGTCGCAATGTCCCACGATGAGTGTGCTTCCTGTGCGGAATACCATGAATGCAATGCCTCGACACTTGGTCTCGCCTTCTACCATCTTCTTCCGTTTATTTGCACATGATTTCGAGCACTTGCAAATACCCTTCGCATCAGGATACTTGTCATTTTGAAAGTAAACACACCTAATTCCAGGGTATTTGCATGGATCATACTCACAATGAATCCCATAATCATAATGAAGAACCTTGAACAACTTGTCGCGATCGATGTAATATCCACAATTGAAGTTGGAATTTATGAGAACAGTGTCGGGTTCATCCTCATTACAAGAGACAACTTGATTTGGGAAGAATGGCTGAAGCATTGACGTCAATTCGCCGATTGTGGTATCAAGCAAATCGTTGAGTAGCATCCCAGGAAACGACAATTTACCAGTATTAAACACCTTGACATTAACCTCTTTAAATTCATCACCATACTTGATTCTGAATATGAGTACCAGACAATTGTAAAATGCACCCTTGTTTTTCACACGATGCGAGAGAATATCCTTGTTTGACATACCGACATTCAATTTACACACATATTTGTTCTTTTTGTTGATTTGTGAATCGCCTTGTTCGATAGTTTCCTCATTTGAGAGAACAATACTCTTCTTGTTTTTTCGCATGATGCGGTTGATCTGAATGTTGGGTACATTGGCAGCCCGTTTCATGGATTCTTCATATTTTTCAGTTGTTTCGCATGTGAGTTTAATCTGTTTCTTGATGATGCCGTTTGCTTCAGTGGTGTACGGCATAATTGGTATCGCCCAAAATAATTCAGCAATATCAATATCTTTTAGATTTAAATAAGTAATCTTAGTCTTGGTTGAGATGTAAATATCCCCGCATTTTGGAGGGTGCTTTTCGTCAATTGGAGCCAGTTCATCAGCCTCTTCCATCGTGCCATCATCGTTGAGAAATGCTTCCCATTCATCGTCAACAAAGGTGGCCATGTTGTGCTGGTTCTTTAAGTTGATTTGTATTGATATATTTAAACCCATTTAAGATACTATTTGTTCAGTTTCAATTTTCTCATGCTTCGGCTGAACATTGATATGACGTTGCATAGGGTACATATTGCGTGGATCGACAAAATACACGGCACTCTGATTGTTATTCGCGATTGCATTCAGGTTCTTCTGTCTCTCCATTTCAAGAATGAAATCGAGTGTATTTGCACTGTTGCCAGTAGCCTTCTTAATCGTCTCAATCTGACGGGCTAGTGCTTCTGCACTCTTATCAAGAGCATATGCCTTCGAATCCGCCTCGAGTTTCACCTGATAAAAGGAAGCATCGGCTTCGAGTTTCGTTGCGTCACGATCTCCCTCTGCAGTTCGAATGTTTGCCTGAGTATTCAGTTCATTCTCTCGACGACGACGCTCTGCTTCCATCTGTTTTTCGAGGTGGTGTGCAACTTCCTTGTTTTGCGGACCAAACTCGGTGATTTCGAAACGAGTGCATGCGACACCCCACTGATCAATGCTATTCTCAATAGTCTTCACGAGTTCCACATTGAGTTCATTGCGTTGAGAGATAATCTTGTCGTATGGAAACTTGCCAATGACTGAACGCGACGTTGACTCTCCAACGTCTTTAACACATGCAATATAGTTCTTTACACCAAAACATGCCTTCTCAGCGTCAGTTACTCGAAAAAACAGAGAACCAGAAACTGCAACTGGAACGTTGTCTGATGTATAACCATGCATATTGTTAATTAGAACGGACCTCTCACGCATGTCAACACGGTCAATCTGATGAACATACGGCAAACAGATGCGAATTCCTGGTTCGAGTCGCACACGATTCATTCCGAGGAACTGCCGATAAGCCACCTCAGCCTGGTTGACAATAGTGATAAATCCGCGACGTTTTTGTCCCTGATTCTGAAGAAATGCTTTGCGAAGTGCGAACATTTTTGCGTTGATTATGGTGTTGCATTTTATTATTTCCAACTCTTTAAGTGAGTTTTTTCTTTGTTATATACATCCACAAATGCATCGGACACACACAACTCCAATTCCCATCCCAATTAAATCAAGCAATATATTCAATCCATCAAACAATTCACCCACAAATAAATTTATAAGTCAACTTGAGAGAAGATATAAGCAGTATTATAACAATATGTCGCCTGTTTTAATCTTAAGCAGTAAATAAGAGAGAACATAATCAGTTCTCACATCCAAATTGTGTATGATATCCCGGAATTTTTGCAAGTTGGCGATGTTTTTATTTATTGAGTGATGGATTATTTGTTTTATAAAATACGTCTTGCTAATGTTATGGGTTTGGATGATTGTGTCAACATCGCATAAAAGATCCTTTGTTTCTCTCGATTTGACCGATTTCAGAAATTGTTCTAATGTTTCCTGGTTGAATATCTTGCTATTCACTAAATTGCGATGGTTGCATTGCATGTAGTTTATCATGCTGCGAATGTCAGACTTGTACAAGTCAATAACATGTTCGATGTCTAATTCATCTACATCGTCTATTTTCTCATTTTTTAAGATGTTTTTCAGGAACTTCATGATTTCATGTTTCGGCAATTCATTAAATCGTAGAGTAATTAATACATCTTGGAGAGAAGAGTCAATGCGACTGATGTAATTGCAAATAAGACAGAATCGAACATTGCTTGAAAACGCTGTTTCTTGGATGAGAAATCGGAGTGCTTGTTGAGCAGTTTTAGTCATAGAATCGACCTCATCCAAAACGACGAACTTCATACCCTTCTTAAAAAGACCAGATGACCCGACAAACTGCTGGATTTGATTGCGAATAACGTCGATTCCTCGCTCATCAGACGCATTGAGATGGACAACACACTCATTTATTTTCTCTCCACTCCATTGTTGTTGATACTCGTTAACCAAGTTAATAATAGTGGTCGTTTTGCCTGTTCCTGGAGGTCCATAGAATATTAAATTTGGAAAATGATCCTTCTCAATAATGTTTTTCAGTATTTTCTTGTTTATTCCATCTAATACTATGCTGTCGAAATTAGTGGGTCTATATTTTTCCACCCAAGGTATATTAAGCATTTAAGGAGATAAAGCAAATAATCTTTATATATGAATTCACAAAATTGAAATAAAAACTTGTTAGTATTTAATGACATTAAGACTTAACATTAAAATGTCAACTGGATATCTCGAACTCATTCTGGGATGCATGTTCTCCGGCAAAACAACGAAGTTGCTCGAGATTTACAACATGTACAAGATATGCGAAGTCGAGTGCTGTGTTGTGAATTATGACAAGGATAAGAGATATCACGAAGAATTGCTTTCCACTCATGACAAGAAGATGATAGCGTGCATCAATGTGAAGAACTTGAGAGAAGCAGTCACTGAGGCAAATATTGCAAAGTATGACGTGTTTCTGGTAAATGAGGGGCAATTCTTCGTGGATGTTGACGAAGTTGTACTCGATCTTGTGCAAAATCACGGAAAGAAGGTGTATGTCTGTGGTCTGGATGGTGATTATAAACAGCAGACGTTTGGCAAGTTGTTAAATCTGATCCCGCATTGTGACAATTACAGCAAACTCCATGCGATTTGCAAGATGTGTAAAGACGGAACTCCTGCTGCATTCAGCAAGCGTATTACGAGTGAGACAGGTCAAGAAGTGATTGGTTCCGATAATTATATTCCAGTTTGTCGAAAATGTTATGTAAGTAATTAGAAAAACCATTGTGTTGAGTTTTGCCGGATTATATATTATTTAAACCATTTAAAATAGAATTGATTTAAATACTTACACAACAAACATTTTTTTAATGGACCCGACAGCAGCAGCCGCACCCAAGAAGAGAGGACGCAAGCCCAAAGGAGGAAAAATTATTGTCCCTGATGTTCCAGAGGAAAACATTGTGAAAGCAGTTGAAGAACAGAACATCATTGTTCATTTAAAGTGTAGCACAAAGGATTTGGATGAGTTGAGCCATTTCGAGCAGTTTTCGACGGTGTACGATCCAACATACAATGAAGAAAAGTTGGATTCGTATGATTTTAATGACAACAAGTACGACAATTTCGTAGCAGTTGAGCCTAACAAGGCAAAACAACAGCAGAACACTCATCAATCTCAGCCGTCAATGTCGACCATTACGGGTACTAACTTCATTTACAATCCATTTGCATCGACTGATCCGAACGACGATGGTGTTTGTAACAACAAGTTGATTTGGACGAAAGTGAAGGAGTTAAATAGCAATTATGTAAACAATGAAATTTATAACAAGAATAGCAGTTGTTTCTGGTGTACTTGCCCCTTCTCTCATCAACCGGTTTACATTCCAAAGACGATGATTCAAAATGACAGCATCGAAGTGTACGGGCACTTTTGTACACCAGAGTGTGCGACGGCATTTTTATTTAAGGAAAACATTGATACATCGTGCAAATGGGAGCGATACCACATTTTAAACAAGATGTATGCAAAGGCATTCAATTATAAAAAGAACATCAAGCCGGCACCTGATCCTCGATATTTACTTAACAAATATCTGGGGACGTTGTCGATCGAGGAATACAGATCATTGTTGCGGGATGATAAGTTGCTTTTGGTTGTTGATAAGCCATTGACCCGCGTTCTTCCTGAACTTTATGAAGACAACAACGAGCACGAAGATCTTAACAAGAACTTTAAGATGAATAGTGGAACTAGTGAAATTGTAGTTAAGAAGACAATTTCAAAAGTGAAGCCTGTAAAAGCAAAGATTGTTGCTGAACAATTTGCGATGTCAGCAAATTAAGCCGTTGGATTGTGTTGTTGTTTTGCGGCGATCAATTTTTCATAGGTTTCATTCACTTTTGCTTCGAGTTCTCTCCGGCGTTTCATGATTTCTGCACTGGTGTCGAGCAAATTGCGAAATTCTGTGTAAATCTTCTGGTTTGTGGTTTTCTTTGCTTCGGCTTCTTCGCGTATTTCATCTCCCTTTGTCTTTTTAGCAGGTGACATGAAATTCTTAATCACATCAGTTACATTGTATTTAAATTCTTCGAGTTTCTCTCTGGCTTGCTCGAGTGTGTAAGTGGTTTGACGTGTAATCATCTTGGCGATGTAATTCTTTCGGAATTCGAGTTGTTCTGCTTGTTTCCGCTGTTTATTATAGCAGATTGCACATGGTTGGCTCTCTAACAAGTGATTGAGAGACGCATCAACAAAGTATTTCTCTCGACAAACATGATGCCAGGAGTAATTACAAGATGAACAATCAATGTTTGGTTGTTCAGTTGACTCAGAGACACACTTTTGGAAGCAACACTTCTTTGTCTTTACATGCTCTTCCTCGGTTACTACAATGTTCACGTTGTTTTCTTCCGACATTTTGCGTTTATTTAAATACTTAACTTTTATTTAAATCATAATAAAAAGAATTATTGTTTAGTGTTTAGTGTTTAGTATTTTGTTTATTTAATATTAAACTTACACCTGATTGGCCAAATTCCACTATATGAAAAGCCAGACTCGGCTTGATTGAGTGTATATGGAAATCCCTTTGATTGGATGAACTCTTCAACCTCCTTAGACATAGCCACAATATTTGGAGTGTGCTTTGGATAAAGTTTACTGCAAGCTGAATGAATAGTGCAAGCAGTTACATAAGGAGGCAATTCGGTTTTTGTGTGATTGAGTTCCTCGTAAAAGGACTTGATGACATGTTCCTTGCTTTCTTTGATGTATTCTGCTGCTTTCTTGTCATTCTCATCCCAATTTGCGAGATAGTCTTGGTATGTGGGGTACGATGTTGTCATTGTTGGTTGGAGAGAAATGAAGTTAATTCAATATGAATTGTGTGATTTCAATTTTTTCGAGTATTCAATAACTTGCTGTTAAATGTTTTGAAAAACAATATAAACATTTGACTCGATAATATGGTATCTTACCCGACTCGCAAACAATAAACATGGATTCCATCGTCAGCAACATTACCGGCGGATTTTTGAATGACATTTTGAAGGCTACTTCCACTGAGTGTGAACATGCTAATTATCAGAATATCATTCTTCCACAACTCTCGGCTGCTGTTGCAAAGTATTGTGATTTTAAGGAGAAGATTCTACTTCGTCTTCGTGTGCCTAAGAATCAACCGACAATTAAGGAGGCATTTACAAAGTGTGAGCGAGATGTGTTCGTAAAGAAGCTTTCTGATCAAGAGGCTGTTCTTAAGGATTGCTTTCGCCTGAACCAGCAGACTTCTGAGAAGATTGACTATTTTATGCGGATTAAGATGCAACAGGTTGTTGAGCGTGTTTCTCCACTTGAGTCTGCTCATCAAAAGGCACGGGAGTATGTAGCGAATGAGCAAGAGGCACCAAAGGTTGTTGAAGAGACACCAAACATTCAAATCACCATCACCGAGAATGATGTGAAATTTGCCGAAGAGGTTGCTGATGAGACACCTGAAGTGGAAGAGACAACCGATGCCGAACAGGCATCCAACGGTGAAGAGACAACAGATGAGGTAAAGGTCGAGGAAGAGACTACTGATGAGGTCGAAGAGACTACTGAGGAGGTTGAAGAGACAACAGAGGAGGTTGAAGAGACAACTGAGGAGGTTGAAGAGACAACAGAGGAGGTTGAAGCAGAGGAAGAGGAGGTTGAAGCAGAGGAAGAGGAGGTTGAAGAGACAACTGATGCCGAACAGGCACCTAACGGTGAGGTTGAAGCAGAGGAAGAGGTTGAGGTAGCCGAAGAGGCACCTGATGCCACAGGTGCTGACGCAGTTGAGGAAGACGTCTCAGAGGAGGAGATTGAAGTCGAGGAAGAGGAGGAGGAGGAAGTCGAAGAGTACACACACAAGGGCAAGAAGTACTATGTCACTAACACCACAAACGGTAAGATTTACGCATGCACAACAGACGACGACATCGGAGATCAGGTTGGCTCTTTCAAGAACGGCAAGCCTATTTTCTCTTAAGTATAATATATATATAATACTATGGCATTAGAATCAATATGTTCACCGGCATTAATATATTTAGTGTTTTCAATTACACAAATCATTGTTGATACCGGCAAAGGTCTCTATAATACGGCCTTTTTGAAGTTGATCGTTACATTTGTATTCACCATCTTTCTCAATTACTTATGTGAACGCGGTTTAGGAGTGATTTCGTGGATAATTGTGTTCATCCCTTTTATACTCATGTCAATCATTATTAGCATACTGCTTCTTATGCTGGGATTAGATCCAACAACTGGCAAATTAAAGATTAATGGTTCTGATACTATTAAACCAGTTGAGGACCCTCGCAAATCATCGGTCGGTATAGTAGATAAAATACCGACTCATCCAATTATTTACTCGAAGCCTGCTGAACAACAAACTGGGACGTCACTCCTCAAAAACTTAGAAGACGACTTGAAAGATGTTGATTATTCGGCATATAGCAAGATTGCCGAGTTGGACAAGGAGCTTAGTGGGCCGTATGTTCCAAGACCACCAGCATCAAGCGTTGTACCCAATCCATACAATGTTAAAAACACGGGACCATTCGTAAATGAGAGTGAATCCACTTATTATGAAAAATTAACACCTGAAAATAAGAAGATTTTTGATAATTTACCAACCAATACCAGACAAAAAATCGATATGTTGTATTTAATGCTTCACCCAAACCCATCGAAAATAAAGGATACTCCATCAGACGAACTAAATGCCACGTTTATTAAAGCATTAAAGGAACATACTATTTAAAATCAATTTAAACAATAATCAATAATAACTTTTATTGTTTAATCAAAGATGCTTATGTTTTTTGCGTTTATTATGTTTGGTCTCTACCACATTTACGTGACCAATCCCCAGGCATTTAACACAATCAAGATGATGACGTTATTTGGTCTTCTTCAGGCACAAATGTTTGTTGAGCACGTGGTTACAGAGGGTAAAAAGTTTTGGTATACATGTGAGAAATGTATCCAAAATAACCTGGTTTCCAGAGAAAAAATCTTTTCAAATGAGCACATTTTGGAGGCTAATGCTGTTTATTACAACTTGAACACTGACAAGAATGACAACGATGACAAGATTACTAAGATTACTAAGATTCCGTTTAAGTTCAGTAAGTCAATTGTCGACGAAGGAACGATTATTCCAAACGACGGCTTTATTGTAACAGAAATTAAGTTTGATACACTGGAAACTGTGCGGCTTACATATGGCTACAAAAAGCAGTATTCGATGAAACAAATGTGGAACCTGATTGAAAAAGATTTTGTCGGTGGATATCCTACTCAATTAAAGAATCCATACATGTGTATTGAGGTGGTCTATGATGATAACCGGTATGATGTTACTGGACTACTCAAAGAGTACTTGTATGCCGGGAATACAATTCTTAGCGAGAAGTTTATTCGCATGTTTATGTTCGAACATTTGGGAGTACAGATTAATCATAATGTGTCATTTTCTCTCCATACAGTTGACCACGATGTGAATATGAAAGAAGTTAAATTTGATGGAAATGAAGAATATGGGTATGAGTTGTAAGAGGCTTTCTTAATCAAAAAATGTGGATAACCACACTTTTCTTATTTTATTGTGACAAATACAAGGTTTCTTTCAAAATTACAAGGTTTCTTTCAAAATTACAAGGTTTCTCTCTTCTTTGTTATATTGCTCTCTCAATTACTTACATAAACTGCTTGACGAGCCTGATGTCCTGCTCCATGCCTGCCTCGAGAACCGCAAGTTCCTTCTGGTCCACTGTGCCCGTCTTCATGAGATTGCGAATCTCCACAAAGGCCCACCAGTAGAGTTCGTTACTGAAGATGTCGCGGCCGGTGGACAGGTCGAGCATTGGGATGTTCTTCTCGGTGTAGAATCGCTCGTACTGGCAGAGAAGGTCGGTGTCAGAACCGTAGCCTCCATTGCCCACGAGCCACGCCACGTGACCGAGGTAGGCCATCTCCGTGTCGCCCGAGACTGTGCCGCCGTTTGCGAAGAACTTCTTGACCTCGACGGCTGGGCCCTTGTTGGCGTTGACAGAGAAGAGGAACGCGGCGACCTTGCTCGGCGTGTCGGTCTCAATGCTCTCACGGCAGAGCCACTTGTCGACCTTGACGTGCCCGTCTGCGGGGGTGTTTGTGCGGCTGATGCTGATGACGTGCTTACCTGTCTCGTCCGTCTCGTACTTGATGTACCGCTGCACTGCGGCGTCGAGGCGGTTCTTCTCAAACCACGTGTCATTGCTGACGATGCTGGTGGCCTCTGCGTTGGTGAATCCGATGATGCTGGTGAACTCCATTGTTGGTTGTTTGTTTGGTGGTGTGGCTTGGGAATACCTTTTATACAAAACGAAAAAAGTATTTCAATTTTTTATAGATAACAGCAAGTTGATTAAGCACCTAATTAGGGCTATTGCCCTGTAGGATATTCGTAATCACCAATCTTTTCTCTCAAATCATAGTTTTCTTCAAGCAACTTGTCGTTGATTTCTCGGAGTTTCTCAACCCGTTTTTCCAATTCACTGACAAGTTCCTCCAATTCACAAACTTTAATTCTCTTTTCATTTTCTTCGATACGTTTCATTCTATTAGCCTCATCCACTTGGTCACCCGGTCCGAATTGGCCTCTAGATTTGAATTCTGACATTCGAATTTGCTCGGCTTTGTCTTTAATCAATTCGGATCTGTCATCGATTTTCTTCTCAACTTCGCTTTCCAATTCATGAATTCGCTCATCTTTCTTCTTAATGTCCTCCTCTCTTGTGTCGCACAAAATCCTCAGTTTTCTCACCAGAAACGTGGTCGCTTGGTCGTCAATATTTCTCTCAAATACAACATTCTGAATACAATCACGGAATTCAACTGAGAACTTTTGATTGTATGCCGCATTGTGTAAGAATTTGAGCAAATGTGTCGGTGTATCCTTTGCTTTCATTGCGATATTTTCATCAATCATGTCTTGCATGAAATCCTTGACATTCTCGTATTCTGGCTTATCGCGGCATATTGCGATTGCCTTGGTGAATTGATCTTTAACGTAGGTCTCCATCTGGATGAATTGAAATAAAAGAAATGTATTTAAGTTGGTTTTTATTTCAATTTTTTTAATTCAATAAAGCATAATCAAGCATAAGTGTTTATTCCGAGCCACATGAATATTTCGTGGATGATTTCAGTTGGATAATCCAGTTTCCACATACACATCAAAGCGGTGAAGATTTGCTTCTTTGTGATGTATTCATGAATCTTGATGGAGTTGTCGTATGAGCCGCTGATGATGAGATTGTTGATGGAGAAGACAGAGCAGACCCAGTTGGTGTGACCGTTGAGGGTGTTGATAAGTTCACCACTGTGAACATCCCAGATCTTGATGGACTTGTCAAGGGAGCCGCTGATGATGA
>Ga0114979_10000604_pt1 | contig 23575 bp, 18 predicted proteins | sample S_140625_EF_Meta_FD_87315 | JGI IMG/M metagenome (GOLD analysis project Ga0114979, IMG submission 87315) | Freshwater microbial communities from Lake Simoncouche, Canada to study carbon cycling - S_140625_EF_MetaG | ecosystem: Environmental > Aquatic > Freshwater > Lake | place: Lake...
AGTAGGTAGTCGCCGACCGCAGCTAGCTGATTCGTTTGAAGGCCTCCCGTTTTACGAAATAAAATCAATGCGATAAAATTATCTGCCCCAAATACCTCATCCAATACCGCCCTGACCCGATGCATGTTTTCGTCTGAAATCTGCACAAAGATAGAGCCGGAGTCCGTCAACAATTCGCGAGCAAGGATCAGTCGCTGTTTCAGATACGCGAGATACGAGTGAACACCGAGTGTCCAAGTGTCGCGGTAGGCACGGATCATCTCGGGCTCGCGGGTGAGGTCCTCGTCCTTGTCTTTCACGTCGCGCTTACCGACCTCGTTCTGCCAGTTGCTGCTAAATTTGATGCCGTAGGGCGGATCGAAATAGATCATCTGCACCTGACCGGCGAGGCCTTCGCGGCGGGCGAGGCTGGTCATGACTTGCAGGGAGTCGCCGGTGATGAGGCGGTTAGCCCAGGCGACATCGTGCTGGTAGTAGGCTCGGGCTTCTTTGGCCGACTGTGCGCCCTCGGCGAAGAGGTCGCGTTGGATGTCCTCGCGGCGCACGGCCTTCAAGATGGCTTGGGCGGAGACGCGCTCGTGGATGTGCAGGGCGACGGGCTCGACCGCGAAGTCGGGTGTCTCCCGTTTACCCGTCCATTCCAGCCACGGCTGCGGGGCCTCCAGTAAGGCAGCGAGTTTTTCCGTCTCCTCCACGGTGAGCGGACGGCGGCGGGACTCGTCGAGCAATTCGCGCAGGCCGACGATGTCCTCGTTGAAACGCAGAACGGGCGGGCGGTGCGGATCGTAGGCGTAGGTGATTTTGCCGGCCTCCTCGACATGGCCGAGGGCATCGCCGGCGGCAGGCAAGTTTTTGCGGGTGGCCTGGGTGTGGCGGTGCTCGGTGAACGGCGCGGCGGCGGCCGGGGCTTTCTCCTTTTTGGCGGCGGCAGTCTCCGCCGAGGCGCGGCGGGCGCGCTCTAGCTCGGGGATGACGGACTCAATTTCCTCGGCGGCGAAAAGCTCGGTCTTAGGTGTAGTTGCGAAGATGCGTTTCACCGAACCGCCCCGGCCCTTGCCCTTTTCAAGGAGACCAGCGGCGACGAGTTCATCGCGCACCGCGGCGTAGGCGGCCTCGTCCCAGCCGAGCTGTTCGCGGAGCGACGTGTTGCCGACGGTGGAGCCGTCAGCGGGAACGAGGGCGAGAAGGGCGGATTGTTGGGACGAAAGCGGAGCGGTCATGCAGGTTCGCGAAAGTTAAGTGATTTACATGAATCTGCGTGCAGACTGACGAACCAAAATCACCCGGCTTTATGTTATTTACGCATAAGTTGGGGATAGCGGATGGGGTCGAAGGGAACTTTGCCGTCCTTGGCCATATCCCACGGGTCGGAAACCTCTCGCTGGACTGGCCAGACGGCGTCGATTTCGGGGCGGATGCTGGCGGCGACGGCGCGAGTGCGCGCCCGTAGCCGACGGTGCGCCTGGCGTTTGTCGGCTTTTTCCGAACGGGCGGTGGAGATGCCGCAGATGGCGGTATGTCGGCGGGAACGGGACATCGAGCGGTGGTGCGGCCTACTTCGCGTGGGCGAAGAGCGTGGGGCGCATGTTTTCGGGGGTGTAGATGACCGGCCACCAGAACGGGGCGCCGGACCAGCCCTTGGCTGCGGCGCCTTCCTGACGGATGAGCAGGAGAAGCGGTAGATCGATGGCAGCCGCACGGGCGGGAGTGGAGTCGGTGCGTGTGGTGTCGGGCGAATTTGAGAATTCCGCGTGCGAGGAGGATGACACCGTGCGAGAAAGATTTCGTCCGGTGCGGAGCATGAGAAGCACGCGGCCCCGGGTCACAGAATTGGCGGTGTTCTGGCTCAGGTGGCGGAGGATGGCCTGATGTTCGACCAAATCCCAAGTATCCTCGTAGCCGGGGGCAAAGTTCACGAAGGCGGGGGAGATGTGGGCGAGTAGGTCGCAGGCGTCGGCCAGACTGATGTCGATCGGGGCGGGGTTTTCTCCAGCGGCAGGAAGCGAGCCGACGAGCGCGGTGATTTGGGCATCGAGCGCCTGAGTGAGCGGGCGGAGGCGAGTTTTAACATCGGTTTCGAAACCCGAAGGCAGAATACGACCGCGAGAGCGAAGCGTGGTGATGTTGGACGCGAGTATCTTAGTGGGGCTGCACGGGACGATGAGGTTATTCTCGTCGAGTTCTATGAAAGTCACGGTGCGGTCGGGATTCTGGCTCTGATCCTCGATGCGGTCGCGCAGTGCGGTGTCGGCATCGTGCATACGCCTCATGGCGGCGTGGATGTGTGGCGCGGTGTAAAAGCGGGTGACAGCACGATCCTCAGGAGGGCGAAAGCCATACATGCGGGAGTGTTGGAGGACGGTGTCTTGTTGGAAGCGCTGCGGATTGCGCCCGTAGTAGAAGCCGATGAGGTTCGCGATGGTGATGCCCCGGTCGAGAATCTGGCCGCCGATGAAAATATTGAGCGGGGTGCGCAGGCGAAGCTGGCCCTCGTCGTCGAGCAGAGAGGCCACCTGGGCCTCGGAGTTGACCTTCGTGATCATGATCTCGCCGCTGGTTAGTGCGGCGACGACGCGCGTCCAGACGTTGCCAAAGGTGGGGAGCGGTTGGCCGGAGGCGTTGATGGAGCGGGCGAGATTTTCGTAGGCGGCCTGAACATGGCCGCGCAGCAAGGCGGATTGCGTTCTGGCCTCGCGTTGTAACTGCTCGTCGAAGGCGAGGATAACGGATTCCTGCCAAGCGTGGGCGGCCTTGGCGGCCTCGGTATGGAAGAGGAAGGCGAAGCGCTTAGGGCGGCGGCCCGCTTGTTCGTCTTGAATGCGGCGGAGGCAGCCGGCGGTCAGAAAGGTGACTAGGGCGGTGCGGAGGCCGGCGATCTTGTCGCTGGTGAGGCAGTCCTCGGTTTTGAAGCGGCGCCCGTCGGGCTGGCGAAGGATGTCCAGCTCCTCGGCGATGACGGGATGGAACACGTAGTGGGCGGGGTGCGCAGGTTCGCGGCTATCCTCGAAATAAAATTGCCCTCCGACGTATTCGGAATGCACCGGCACGAGTTCGGTAAACTTTGGACGAACGGGGGCGATGCTGAGACCGGCAGGTGAATCCTCGGGCTGAAGGTAGAGAGAATACGGTGTCGCGGTGACTTGGAGAAAGGAGGCGTTGGGCAACTGCTGGCGAAGCTCGTCAATCTGCTTCGCTATGATGCGAAGTTCGAGATCGCCGGCCTTGGTGTAAAAATAGCCAATGGAAGCGTGGTCGGCCTCGTCGTCGATGAGGAGAATCTTGCGGGCAGCGAGGTGGGGATAAGTCGTGAGCAGGGTTTCGGCGAGGCGTTCGAGGTTCTGCTTCTGCTTTTTAACGATGAAGATGAGTTTTTGGTTAAGCTCAAATGGCGTCAGGCGGTCGGGAAGTTCGAGAATGTCGTAAGCCTTGGCTTGGTCGGCCTCGATGAAGTCGGCGTAGTCCTTATGGACGCGCTTGTAGGTCTGCTTGGCGAGGGCGGTGGTGGGCTTGGTGAGAATGACGGCGATGTCGTAGCCGTTGTCGAAAGCGAGGGCGGTGACGCCTTGGAAAGTCTTGGTTTTACCGGACTGGATCTTTCCTAGGAGGATTCCTGGTCGACGGGCGTCGGTGGATTCGAGAAGGAGGCTGGTGACAGTGGACTCGATGACCTGCCGGTCAGGGGTGGAGTAAACGAGGTCGGTGCCGCGTCGTTTTTGCAAAAAGCCGGGATAGAAAACGCCGTTGAGATCAAGCGCAGGAGCGGAAGCGGAAAAGGAAGTGGGCATGAAACCACCTTAACCGATTTACTATGCGATTGCTACAAGTGAGAAGGCATGAGACATGCGGATAACGCATGTTTAAAGAATTTCTGCAAAATGAAGGCCTATCGTTGGAGCGGCTACACACTTTGGTGTTACTCGCGGATGCCGGTAGTCTGACGCAGGCAGCCGGGAACGATGCCGGGCGGCAGACACGGATGAGTCATCACCTGCGCGAGCTGGCCGAGTTTTTCCATATCGCCCTCACCGAACGCTCGGGACGGTCGCTCAAGCTCACGCCTAAGGGGAAGGAATTGGCGGACATCGCGCGAAACCACTTGAGCACCTTGCAGACCTTTGCCCGCAGCGTGCAGACGGTGGAGCACGAATGGAAAATCGGCGCCGGGGATAGTGTGCTACAATGGTGGCTTATGCCCGCGCTCGGGAGAAGAGGGCTGCCGCCGAGATGGTATTTCCAAAATCTCCGCACTGCGGAGATCTGTTCTCGGGTTGCGGATGAGCGGTTAGATTTCGGACTGGTGCGAAGCGACGCCGTGCGCGACAGCGTGGAGGCGGTGCAGATCGGAACGATCAAATACGCGATTGTAGTGCCAAAAAGACTACTGCGTGGAAATTTTTCCACTAAGACGGCATTGGCCGAATTACCCCACGCGACTATGGGAACGGATGGTCAAATGACGGAGCGTCTGCGTAAGATCGCGAGCGACTTGGGGAGTATTTTCCAGGCGAGGCTGAAATGCGATTCGCTCGGGCTTTGCCTAGCCGCAGTGAGGACTGGGCGCTATGCGGCCGTGCTGCCGACTTATATTCTCGACCAGGAAACGCTGGCGGGGGTGGAAATCGTCGAAGCGGATTTGGAGGAACTGAATCGACCGATGGCGCTGATCTGGAATCGCAGAACTGTGGAGATGCTTGGTCGCGATGCGGTCGAGACAAAGAATGCGCTCCTCGCCGCACTTCGGGCTGAAGACGAGGAGCGCAGACGCGAAGGATAACGGTCAGGTTTTGAAGGAGCCGTTGGGCTTGCCGTCGTCGGCGAGGTCGCCGATGCGGTTTACTCGGCAACCCCCAGCAGCTCATCCCACCGGGTGGTAAAGCACGGGCTGAGATTGGCCTGACGCATCCGCCAAGCTGGCGACCCATTGGCCGCCGCCCCAAACCTCACCGTCCATCGCCCGCATGTCAGGTTCGGACATAGGCTGTGGGCAAGGCTCAGGCCTTTTACGTCGCCGCCGTGCTGCGTCGCCGATGCACCTCCATCTACTTCTGGTTTGGCCAAGCGAATTTGGAGTCGTAGTGGCCATCGTAATACTCAGTCTTTAGCCAAGCTAGGTCTGTCACCCAATGATTGACGGCCTCGGACATATCCTGCTTTTCGTTTCTGCGGCCATTCCTGGCGAAGGCAGCCAAAGAATCGGCAATCTTTTTGAGGCGCACGGCGGTTTCCGGTTCTGACCATTCGGCCATATACTCGGTCGAGACAACAGAAGGAAGGCGTTCGTGGTAGGCGTAGGAAAGAACTGCACGACGATTCTTAAGAGAGATTCCACTATAGCCAACCCGGTAGCCAAGGAAGCTCAGCACACCTTTCTCGTAATCAAAGTAATTGCCGGAGAGTGCTTTGGCCGAAGGAAGAATGGCGGTCTTCGGCCAGATGAACGATTGCTTTGAAACCGGCTCGTCAGGCAAATCGGGAAAACTGTAAAGTGCCAGGATACGATCGGTCAGTTCCTCCACGCGTTTGGAAATGCTGCGTAAAGATTGCAGGCATTGCTCAAGGTTCTTCCGTTCGTCAATGGAACGCTCGAGAAGTTCAAGTGTCGGCAGTCTGGTGTCCATAAAGTGGTGTGACGTGTGATTTTTGCTGAGCCATTGGTGTCGCGCAGGCAGCCAACCTTTCGGATTAATTCGTTTGCTGAGGGGAAACTGGATTTCACTAATAGGAAACTGAATTTTCCGCGGATCACGGCGGGAGTGAGTGTTCAGCGTGCACATGAGTTCGTTGCGCAACCCGGTTTAGGGAATCTGCAGTTACCCGACAAACACGAGGTGAGACTGCCCGCCGATGTCGAGGCCCATCAAGCGCTCATCCGTCAGAATGCGGGCGTAGTTTAGAGATTAGGTGCCTATCCTTGCCGCTTCGGTGGTCTGGCGATGGAGTGCGATGACGATTTATCCGGAGTCAACCTCGTCGGCTCAGAGGGGCGGACATCGACGGAGGGAATGACCAAAGAGAAGGTCGATTTCGATCAGGGATACCTGATAAATCACGTATCTACTTTTTAAGGAGTAGATTGTCTGCCCTGCTATTTTTTACCAATGGATTAGGAGCCAACTTGGTTATATCTGGAAGCAGCGCGATAGCCGCCCGCTTGGCGTGCGAATCGACGTGGGTGTAATTGGCCGATACCGCAGCCGAATCATGCCCGATCAAATCTCGGACAACGACTTCCGAAACGCCGGCGTTTTTGAGCAGTGACGTCGCCGTGTGGCGCAAGGAGTGATACGACAAGGGCGAGGTATCGCGGCGGGCGTCTCGGCCCTTGGTCGCTTTGCTTGGGTGGGCGGCAGCGCGGCGAGCGACAAAGCCGGCGTCGGCAAGAATGTCGTGGAACGCCTTGGACAAAGAGGAGGTTCCGCCCGGCCGGCAGGCGTGCGGGTATGCGTTCGGAAAAAGCGGCGTGGAGGCAAGCGGAGCGTCTGGGGCGCGAAGGGAGTTTATGTAGTTAAGGAGTGGAGGGGCGATTGAGATGCGCTGGCGACGGCCGGTTTTGGAGGTAAACAGGACGATCTCATTACTTTCGAAGTCAATCTGGCCCCAGGTCAGGGAAGCGACGTCCTTGAGCCGTTGGCCGGTGTAAACGCCGACCAGAACCAACCCGCGCCATTCATTCTTACAGAATGGAAGCAAGGTTATGAGTTCAGGTATGGTGAATGGGCGGCGGTTACCCTCGCTCGTCTTTAGGACAGGGATCTTCGCGGCGTGGTTATCCGTGATCAATCCATCACGCCAAGCGGATTGAAACAGGGTTCGAACGACCTTTATTTTGTTGTTAACGGTTCGGGCAGAAGTTTTTGCCGCCGAGGCATCGCGCCAGTTGGCGAGGTCGGCCTTGGTGATGTAAGAAATGGGCTGGTTGGCCTTTTCGCCGAGGGTTTCGATCAGATCGGCAATAATGCCCTTGTAGGAGGCAAGGGTAACGGCGGCGGCCTCGTCTTTCTTACGTTCCAGAAATTGCTGGGCGTAAGCAACGAGGGTGACGGTGATCAGGGGAGTGCCGTGGATGGACTCGTGAACGTCAGAGAGAATCCGTTGGACCTGATCGGCGGTGGCGCGGCGCTCGGTGGCCTCGGTCATGGCGGCAAGAAGCTTCTGGGCTGTCTTCCGGTCGGCCGTCTTGGTGGAACGGAAGACGCGGCGACCGTCGGGAAGGGTAAACGCGGCCCAGTAAAATGGGCTTTTTATCCGCTTATGCAGGGAGGCCATGCCTCAAACACTGCTAACACCAGTGCTAACATTCAATATTGTTTTAAAGAGTTCTGAATTATTAATCGCCTATGAAAGTTGCGTAAGTCCCTGCAAGGAAACGAGTCACAGGTTCGAGTCCTGTGGCGTCCACCATTTTTCTAGCCCGTCTCCGGAGCTTGCGGGGCGGGCTTTTTGGTTACCCGATGGCGTGCGAGAAACGGGGCGGAGCAATAAAAAACCGCCTCCGGTTGGAAGGCGGTTTCGAGAGGAGCAGTATGCCTCCGAGCGACTTAGCGCTTGGAGAACTGGAAGCGCTTGCGGGCGCCGGGCTGGCCGGGCTTCTTGCGCTCTTTTTCGCGAGGATCGCGCATCAGGTGGCCGGCCTTCTTAAGGGCAGCGCGCAGCTCGGGATTGAGCTTCTGGAGGGCGCGGGCGATACCGTGAGCAACCGCACCGGCTTGGCCGGCGACGCCGCCGCCAGCGATGTTGGCGGTGACATCGATCTTATCCTTCATCTCGACGGTGAGGAGGGGGATGTAAGCCTGCTTGGCGAAGTTCTCGTGGGAGAAGTAGTCGTCGAAGGTGCGGCCGTTGGCGATCAGCTTGCCCGTGCCTTCGGTGATACGGATGCGGGCGGTGGCGGTCTTACGGCGACCGGTGCCGGTGAAAACGGTGGTTTCAGCGCTCATGGGTAAAGGGTGCTTAGCGGACGGAGATCTTGACCGGGTTTTGGGCCACGTGGGTGTGGGTGGGGCCGGCGAAAACGCGCAGCTTGGTGAGCATCTTGCGAGCGATGCGGTTCTTGGGCAGCATGCCCTTGACGGCGTGCTCGATCAGAAACTCGGGGTGGCGCTCACGCTGCTGCTGGAGCGAGCGATAGCTCTCGCCGCCGACGAAGCCGGAGAAGAACATATACTCGTTCTGCTCTTCTTTCTTACCGGTGACGACCGCCTTCTCGGCGTTGATGACGACAACAAAATCACCGGTGTCGACAGACGGGGTGTAGGAAGCCTTGTGACGACCGCGGATGATGTTGGCGGCCTTGACGGCGATACGGCCGAGAACCTCGCCCTGGGCATCGATGAGATACCACTTGGGCTGCACGGTCTCCTGTTTGGCGAGGAACGTTTTCATGAGAAAAGAGGTGGAAGGCATAAGACAGGAGCGGGCCTGTCAACTGTCGATTTGCAATGAAAGAAAAAACCCGCCTCCGCACAGGGCGGAGACGGGTCTCGATAAGCTTTTAGACGATGGAAACTAAGTTGCTCGAGGCAAACTTAGAAACCGATGGCGAGGCCAGCCTTGTAAACGACTTCGTCGCGGCTACCGTTGTCGAGAGTAGGTTCGACACCAGCAGCGCCGAAATAATTGTCGTCGTTGACTACATAGTCGACACCCACGGTGAGGGTAGCGTTTTCGCTGAGCTTATAAGGAATGGCGGCACCGAGGACACCGTAGAGATACTCTTGGGAGTCATAAGCGTTCACAAAGCCAACCAAAGCGGAGACATCAAGGGAAGAACCGATGACGTCCAGGGCGAAGCTGTGACCGATCGAAGCGGTGTAAGTGGCGACACCGGCATTGGAATCCTCATCGTCGTAATAGGCGTAGACGCTGGGCTTGAGGAAGGTGTCGACGTTGGCACCGATGTAGAACTCGGTGGTGTCATCGGAGGACTGACCTTCGTAAAGGTAGCGGGTCACGCCGACATCGAGCTTGATGCTCTCGGAGACCTTGTAGCCGTAGCCAATGTAGAGATCGGTCTCATTGCCGCCATCGCTGTTGATATCGTTGCTGTTCCAGACGCCGGCATAGAAGTCACCGTAGGTGGCCTCGATGGAGGGCTGAACGGAATCATCGGCGACGAGGACGCCGCGGAACACGTAGTGGGAAACGTAGCTGATGTCCGCGGTGACGGACAGAGCGGAGGACTTGGCGGCCTGAGCGGCCTCAGCAGCCTGAGCGGAAACGCCGGCGGTGAGCGCGGCGAGAGCAAGGATGGTCTTCTTGATCATGTTGGTTTTGGTTTGGTTGGTTTGGTTGTGTCGCAAAAAACGACGTAACCCAAAAGAAGGAAGCTGAGGCGAAACGCAAGTCCTGTCTTATTAACGCCATTAATCTGAAACAGCTCCACTGGAGCCGATAGCCCCGAGGAGAAGGCTCGCCGCCAGCGTGAGAACGGCTCAGAAATGCTCAGCCCGCGGCCCAATCCGCTGCGAAAGCACCCTCGCCTCTCCGTGAAAACCCGCCCATACCGCTGCGCCTCTCTCTGCGTGCTCCTGCTTCTGGGGGCGTGTAAACCCGCGAGGCCTACTCCGGGAGCGGCGACCGCCACACCCCCGCCGGAGCGCAAGGGCAACTGGGCCGAGGCCATGGGCATCAACCCCGAGGGAGAAAACCTGGGCCGGGACACGCCCGCCCCTTTGGCCCAAACCACGCCAGCCTCCGCACCGGATGGGGTAGCTCAGGCGCTCCGGCGCACCCTGAAGGCGGCGGATGGCCGCACGCTGGATGCGGTGCTGCTGTCGCGGACGGAGACAAGCGTGCGCGTCCGGCGTCAGGCAGACGGACAGGAATTTGAGATTCCCTTGGAGAAACTCTCGCTTGGCGACCGGGATTTCATCCGCGCCAGCGCCCTTCCGGTGACGGCAGGGCGCTGAAAGCGGGTGAAACTCAGGCCGTGGCGTGACTGACGGCGACCTTGGCGGGATCGAAGCGGTAGAGCGGCTTGGGCGCCTCGGGGGTAGGCGGGAAGGGCACGACTTTCCAGAATTTGCCGACTTCGGCATCCCAATTGGCCACCAAATGCTCGGCGTGCGGGCTGCCGGTGAGACGGAAGTGCAAGGCGATGATCTCGCGCAGGCTCTTGGCTTCGTCGGCATCGGCCAAGCGCTCCAGGCCGATCATAGCGGGGTTGATCTTCTTGGCGAAGCCACCGGCCGCGTCGTAAACGAAAGCCAGACCGCCAGACATGCCGGCGCCGAAGTTCACACCCGTCTCGCCAAGGATCACGACAAGACCTCCCGTCATGTATTCGCAGCCGTGGTCACCCACGCCCTCAACCACGGCGGTGGCGCCGGAATTGCGAACGGCGAAACGCTCGCCGGCGCGGCCAGCGGCGAAAAAATTGCCACCGGTGGCGCCGTAGAGGCAGGTGTTGCCCGCGATGCTCTGATCCTTCCACTGGAAAGTCTCGGAGGCCTTGGGCCGGATGACGATCTCGCCACCGTTCATGCCCTTGCCGACGTAATCATTGGCCTCGCCGAGCAGGTTCAGCCGCACGCCATTCACCAGGAAGGTGCCAAAGCTCTGACCGGCCGAACCCGTAAAGGTGAGGTCGATGGTGCCGGAGGGCAGGCCCTCGTCGCCGTTATAAAGGGCGATCTGGCCAGAAAGCTGGGTGCCGACGTCGCGGTTGATATTGGTGACTTTATAGCTGCGAACGAGGCTCTTGGACATCTTCAGCAACACGTCGCGGGCATCCTGCACGATGGCTTCGTCCAGCGAACCCTCGCCGCCGAAGCGTTCGTTGCGTTCGCGGGTGTGGAAGCGCTCCAACTCGCCCGAGGGGTCGGGGTTGTGGAGCAGGCCGCCGAGGTTCAGCAGCTTGGTCTTCGGGTTGGCGGGATCGTCGATCTGCTCGAGCAGGTCCACGCGACCGATGATCTCGTTGAGGTTGCGCGCGCCGAGCTTGGCCAGATAATGGCGCACATCTTCGGCCACGGCATTGAAGAAATTGATGATGTTTTCGGGTTTGCCGCGGAACTTAGCCCGCAGGTCCTCGCGCTGGGTGGCGACGCCGACTGGGCAGGTGTTGAGATGGCAGACGCGGAACATGGCGCAACCACCAGCAATAAGGGCGGCGGTGCCAAAGTTGAACTCCTCGGCGCCGAGCAACGCGGCGACCACGATATCGCGACCGGTCTTCATGCCGCCGTCGGTGCGGAGGACAACGCGTCCGCGCAAGCCGTTCATCATCAGGACTTGGTGGGCCTCGGCGACGCCGATTTCCCAGGCCGAGCCGGCGTTTTTGATCGAAGCGAGAGGCGAGGCACCGGTGCCGCCGTCATGGCCGGACACGAGCACCACATCGGCATAGGCCTTGGCCACGCCGGCGGCGATGGTGCCTACGCCGGAGCATGACACGAGTTTCACGCAGACTTTGGCGCGCGGATTGACCTCTTTCAGGTCGAAAATCAGCTGTGCGAGGTCCTCGATGGAATAGATGTCGTGATGGGGCGGCGGCGAGATAAGCATCACGCCGGGCACCGAGTAACGGAGTTTGGCGATCAGCGGGGTGACCTTCGCGCCGGGCAGCTGGCCGCCCTCGCCGGGCTTTGCGCCCTGAGCCATCTTGATCTCGATCTCCTTGGCGGAGGACAGGTAGGCGGCGGTGACACCGAAGCGGCCGGAGGCGACCTGCTTGATGGCGGAGTTGGCGTTGTCGCCGTTGGCGCGAACATTGAAGCGATCTGGGTCTTCGCCGCCTTCGCCGGAGTTGGACTTGCCGCCGATGCGGTTCATCGCGATGGCGAGGGCCTCGTGCATCTCGGGGGAGAGGGCGCCGAGCGACATACCCGCGGTGGTGAAGCGTTTGCGGATCTCCTCGATGGTCTCGACCTCTTCGACGGGCAAGGCCGTGCGGCCGGCGAAACGGATCTTTAGCAAGTCCTTCAACGCCACCGGTTGGTGTTCATCACTCTGGGTCTTCCACTCCTGGTAACCGGCGAAATCGCCCGCTTTGATGAACTTGTTCATCGAGGCGACAACCTTGGGATTCCAGCCGTGGAACTCGCCTTCGCCGCGCTTGTTTACGCGATAATAACCCTCGGGCTGCAGAGCAAGGGGCGGGGCGTCAGGCGCGGGCGCCTCAACCGGGAAGGCGCGGGCGTGGCGGCGCAGGGCCTCCTCCGCGATCTGCACGTAGTCGATGCCGCCGATGGGCGAGGCGGTGCCGGTGAAGCACTCGGCGACAACCTTGGTGGACACACCGAGGGCCTCGAAAATCTGCGCGCCGCGATAGGACGCGAGGGTGCTGATACCCATCTTGGCCATGATCTTGTAAAGGCCGGCGTCGATGGCGTCACGGTAGTTGGCGAGGGCCTTGGCGGGCTCGACCGGCTTGCTGGTTTTGCCGGCGGCGGCGAGCTCGGCGACCGTCGCGAGGGCGAGGGTCGGGTAAACGGCGTTGGCGCCAAAACCGAGGAGACACGCAATCTGGTGAACTTCGCGGGCCTCGCCGGTCTGGGCGACAAGGTCGGCCTGGAGGCGCAGGCCGGCGCGGACCAACTGCTGATGAACGGCGCCGACGGCGAGAAGCATGGGGATGGCGGCCTGCTGGGCGGTGACGCCGCAATCAGACAGAACCACGAGCTTAGCGCCGTCGCGCACGGCCTTTTCAGCGGCGGCGGCGAGAGCTTTCAATGCGGGCTCGAGACCGGCGGGGCCAGTGGTGGGCGAGAAATGGGCGTGCAGGGTGGCGACGCGGCCTTGGAGCGCAGGGACGTTCGCGAGAGCGGCGAACTCATGGTGGAGCAACACCGGCGAATCGATCTCCACCAAACCAGTGCTCTCAGGGAACTCCTCGAACAACCCAAGGCGGCCGCCCAAAAGCATGTGCAGAGACATGACCGCCTTTTCGCGCACGGAATCGATGGGCGGGTTGGTGACCTGCGCAAAGAGTTGCTTAAAATAGGTATACAGCAGGCGCGGGCGGCGTGAGAGCACGGCCAGCGGAGTATCGTCGCCCATGGAGCCAGTGGGCTCGGCGCCCTCGGCGAGAGGGGTGAGCACGAGCTCGAGTTCGTCGGTTTCGTAGCCGAAGGCGAGCTGGCCGGGGACAAGGACCTCGGGAGCGTCGGGGGCCGGCGCAGGGGCGGGGCCGGCGAGGGCGGAGAGGTTGACCAAGTGTTTGTCGCACCACTCGCGGAAGTGGGGAGAAGAGGCGATGGCGGCCTTCACCTCGGCGTCGCGGAGGAACTTGTTGGTGGCGAAATCAATCGCGATCATGCGGCCGGGCCCGAGGCGGCCGGACTCGATGACCTTGCCGGGAAAATCGTGCACGAGGCCGGCCTCGGAGGCGAGGATCACGTAGCCGTCGTCGAAGATCTTGTAGCGCGCGGGGCGGAGGCCGTTGCGATCGAGGGAGGCGCCAACGACCTTGCCGTCGGTAAACACCATCGCGGCGGGACCATCCCACGGCTCGATGACGGCGGAGTGGTAGCGGTAGAAGGCGCGGGTCTCGGGGGCGAGGGTCTTGTCCTTCTCCCAGGCCGGAGGCATCATCATCATGCAGGCGTGCAGGGGGCTGCGGCCGCCGAGGGTGAGGAGCTGGAGGGCGTTATCGAAGGAGGCGGAATCGGAACCGGAGGGCTGGACGAGAGGCTTGAGGTCGTCGAAGCGGTCGCCCCAAACGCCGTGCGCGGTGGAGTTTTCGCGGGCGTGCATGAGGTTGCGATTGCCGCGGATGGTATTGATCTCGCCGTTGTGGGCCAGCATCCGGAAAGGATGGGCCAAGTGCCAGGTGGGGAAGGTATTGGTCGAGTAACGCTGGTGGAAAAGTGCGAAGGCGGTGGTGAACAGCGGGGACTTGAGGTCGAGGTAGTATTTCTTGATCTGCGCCGGGGTTAGCAGGCCCTTGTAGACGATGGTGCGGGCAGAGAAGGAGCAGATGTAGAAGCCGGGGATCTTGGCCTCGAGGACCTCTTTCTCGGCGGAGTTTTGCACGAGGAACAGCTTGCGCTCGAACTCGTCGTCGGAGGTGTCGTCCTTGCGGGCGACGAGGGCCTGAACGATGGCGGGCTGGGTCTCGATGGCCTTGCGGCCGAGACAGGAGGAGTCGGTGGGGACTTCGCGCCAGCCGAGGAAGGAAAGGCCCTCGGCCTTCACGGCGGCCTCGACGATCTTTTTGCAGTGGGCCTGAGCGTAGTCATCCTCGGCGGGGAGGAAAATCATGCCAACGCCGAGATCGGAGTCCTGGAAGAGGGGTTTCTCGATGGACTCGAGGTAGTCCTTAAAAAACTCGATCGGCAGCTGGGTGAGCACGCCAGCGCCGTCGCCGGTGACGGCATCAGCGTCGATCGCGCCGCGGTGGGCGAGGGCCTTGAGGGCGCTCAGGGCCCGGTTGAGCACGTCATAAGAGCGCTCGCCAGTAAGCTTCGCGATGAAGCCGACGCCGCAGGCGTCATGTTCCTGGTCAAAGGAATACAGCGGGGACGGGATGATGGCGGGCGTGGACGTGACGGGCATGGGAAAAAGGCGTGGAGCGAGGTGCAGGAGCCTGAGGAGGCGGGAGTAAGGCGTGGAGGCGAAAAAAAAGCCGGCTGCGCGGGGAATCGCGAGAGCCGGCCCGAGTGGGGAGGGGTTGGAGCTCGCGGGGATTTAGAAGAAGCGGATGGTTTTGGCGGCCATCTTGGCGTGTTCCTCATCCGAGCAGGCCGCGTTGGTCGGGGCGTCGGCGGGCTTATCGGTCGGTTTTATCAGGTCGTTGGCGAGCAGGTAATTTTCCACCTCTTCGCCGGAGATATCGGCCAGCATGACGCCGTCGATCTCGACGCAGGGAGAAAGGGGCTGGCCGGACTTCGCGACCATCTCAGCGTAGTTAGCGCGGTTGTTAATGATGTCGATGTCCTCGTAGGCGAGGCCGTGCTTGCGCATGATGGCGCGAACGCCGTTGGACCAGCCGCAGGAGGGTTTGAGATAAGCTTTGATTTGCATGACGGACACCGGATTCAAAAGGCGAAGCGGCGCAAGGTAGGGAACGGGGCGGGACGCATGAAAGAAAATTTCACGTCCAAAGAGCAAAAAGTGCGCCCGGAGCGCTCCGAACGGGCAAAGTAGCCGGAAAACGAGGAAGAAAGGCGGGATGAGGCCGAGTTCACTTCGGCAGCTGGGCGCGCAATTCCTGCTGGGAAGCGTAGGCTTTTAATGCGCTGCGGAAGTTGGCGCTGTTTGCCTCGGCGGGAACGGCGGCGAGGTGGGCCTCGGCTTTTTTGAGATCGGCGTCAAAGGCGTTCCAATCTTGGGAGCCGACGGCCTGCAGTTGGTCGGCGAGCAGGGTAGTAAGATGTTGCTGAGCGGTGCTTTCCCAAGTGGCGGCGGGGCCACTGGCGGGCGGGGTCTGATGAACGAACAGGAAATAGCCGCCACCGATAAGGAGGACGGTGAAGAAGAGATAGAGGAAGAGTTTCATGGCTGGGTGGGTTTAGGGGGTGGAGTCGTCCACCTCGCGGGCTTCGCCGGCATGGTGGAGAAAGTGATGGAGCTCGGCGGCGAGTTTACCGCCGAAGCCGTCGACCTCGGCGAGTTGTTCGGCACTTGCGCGGCGGAGGCGATCGATATCGCCAAAGCGTTCAAGGAGGGCGGCGCGGCGCACGGGGCCGAGGCCGGGGAAGTCGTCGAGCACGCTTTCGCGAATTTTTTGGGAGCGGAGGTCGGCGTTATAGGTATTGGCGAAGCGGTGGGCCTCGTCGCGCAGGCGTTGGAGGAGGTGGAGGGCGGGGGAGTTGAGTGGCAGGTTCAGCGGGGGGCGCGCATCCGAGAAAATGATCGTCTCGTGTTTTTTAGCGAGGCCGATCAAAGCAGGCGGGGTGAGGTCGAGAGCAAGGAAGGCCTTGAGGGCGGCGCCGATCTGGCCGCGGCCGCCATCGATCACGACGAGATCAGGGAAGGGCCTGCCCTCCTCGGCGAGACGGCGGTAGCGGCGGCCGACAACCTCCTCCATGGCGCGGAAATCGTCGTTGCCAATGAAACTCTTGATTTGGAAGCGGCGGTAGAGGGCTTTGTCAGGGCGGCCCTCGGAAAAATGGACCATCGAGGCAACGCAGTAAGTGCCGCTGATGTGGGAGATGTCGAAGCACTCCAGGGTGCGAGGCGCGGGATCGAGACCGAGGGCGCGGCCGAGTTCGGTGATCGCCTCCTCGTCGGTGATCACGAAAGGCCGGTCGCGCTCAAACTTGCGGGTTTTCTGGAGGGTTTTTTCCAAGGCGAAGACGATGTCGCGCAGCTCGGCGGCCTGCTCGAAATTCTGTTTTTCGGCGGCGGCGGCCATCTCGGCGCGGAGGGTTTCGAGCCACTCGCGGGACTTACCGTCGAGGAAAGCACAGGCGGCTTCCACGCGTTCGCGATAGGCGTCCGGGGTGACGACGTTTTCGACTGCATAAAGTTCTTCGCGCACATCGTCGTAGAGTCGCCAGCGGCCGTCAGGCAGGCGCTGGGGGGTGGCGTCACCGAGCAGAATACCAAACTGGCGGCGCATCTGCGCGAGGGTTTTGCGGAGCAGGCCGGAATGGGCAAAGGGGCCGAAGTAGCGGGAGCGGTCTTCCTTGCGCAGGCGGGTGAGGCGGAAACGAGGAAGGGTTTCACCGAGGTCTACGCGCACCAGCAGGAAACGTTTATCATCGATGAAGTCGGTGTTGTAGCGCGGTTTCCACTGCTTGATGAGCTTGCCTTCGAGCAAGAGGGCTTCGGGTTCGGACTTCACCTCAATGGTATCAAAATCGTGGATCAGGGCGATAAGGGCGCGGATCTTCGGGTGAACCGTCATGGCCCGCGACGGTGTAAAATAGGACGAGACACGTTTTTTGAGGGCCTTGGCCTTGCCGACGTAAAGGATGCGGCCGAGACGGTCCTTCATGAGGTAGACGCCGGGTTTGTCGGGCAGGCGGCGCACCTTCTCCTTAAGGTTCTCGGGGGCGGCGGAGTCTGGGGCGGGCGCTGGCATTTTAACAAAGAGTAGCCAAGGTGGGTCTTTCGCAACGCATGGTTTCCCAGACTTCTCACCCTACCGGACCCGCTCCAGCCTCCAATGTCGCCGCCATCCGCTATGAGTTAATCACTCTGGGGGATGAGTTGCTCTTAGGCCTGACCTCAAATACTCACCTGACCTTTATCGGGGCCGCGCTAGGCCGGCGTGGCGCGAGCCTGACCCGTAACGTCACCATCACCGACGAGGCCGGGGCCATCGCCGAGCAGTTCCGCGAGAGCTGGGCGCGCAGCGACGTAGTCATCACCACCGGCGGCCTTGGCCCAACTTGCGACGACCGCACCCGTGAGGTGATCGCCGCCGTGCTCGGCCAGGAGCTGGTCTTCGAACCTGCCGTGCTGGCGGACATCGAGGCGCGGTTCGCGCGGCTCGGGCGCAAAATGACCGACAACAACCTCAAGCAGGCCTACCGTTTTTCCCGCGGCGAGATCCTGCCCAACGCAAATGGCACCGCGCCCGGCCTCTGGGTGGAGCAGGACGGAAAACTCCTCGTCATGCTGCCCGGCCCACCCAACGAGCTGCACCCGATGTTCACCGAACAAGTCCTGCCGCGCCTCGCCGAACGCGGCCTGGTGGCGCAGCGTGAGGCCTATGTGCAGATTCGCACCGCGGGCATCGGTGAGAGCGCGCTGGAAATGCGCCTGCAACCCTTGCTGGCCCCGCACGGGGCAGCCCTGAATATCGCCTTCTGCGCCCACCAAGGTCAGGTCGATGTGCGCCTCAGCTCACCTGACGGCACGCGCGACGAAGCCGGGCTGGAGGCAATCGCGCGAGAGTGCGCGACTCTACTGGGCGACGATTTCCTCTGCTACGGGCATGACTCGCTGGCCAAGGTCTGCGCCGACTTGCTACGGGCGGGCGAACACACCCTCGCAGTAGCCGAGACCGCGACGGGCGGGCTGCTCGCGAATGGATTTACCGACATCGTTGGCGCCTCAAAGTTTTTCGCCGGCGGTTGCGTGTGCTACTCGAATGAATCGAAGATGCAGCTGCTCGACGTGCCCGAAGACCTGCTGCTCCAGCATGGCGCGGTCTCAGCCGAGAACGCCGTTGCGATGGCCGCCGGGGTGGCCGAGCGACTGGGCGCCGACTACGGGCTTGCCGTGACGGGCTTCGCTGGACCCTGCGGTGGCACTCGGGAAAACCCGGTCGGCACGATCTACCTCGCTCTTTACACCCCCAGCGGAGTGTGGTCGCGCCGCCTCAGCCAGTCCGGGCCGCGCGGCGCGGTGAAACAGCGCGCGGTCAATGGAGCGCTCGACTGGCTGCGCCGCGAGCTAGTGCGCGGCAAACGCGGCGGCTCCCGGCCGCCCAGCGGCTAAAACAACCAGCCGCGAGGCGGACCTTTCGCGCACGATTGGGGCGTAGCGCAAAATCCCTTCGGCAACAGCTCACCCCTTGTCCAAGTCGACGGCGCTCGCTGCGGAAAAAGCACCAGGCGGAGATCTCTTTTCCCCAGCGGCAGACGCGACGTTAGCCCATTAAGTTGCGCAGAGCCTGGAGATACTTGTCGCGGGTGCGGGCGATGACATCGGCAGGCAAAGCGGGCGCGGGTGGGCGCTGGTCCCAACGTAGGGCGAGCAGGTGGTCGCGCACGAACTGCTTGTCGTAGCTCGGCGGCGAGCAATCCGGACGGTAATCGGCGGCAGGCCAGTAGCGCGAGGAATCAGGTGTCAGCACCTCATCGATCAACACGAGCCGGCCATCGGTATCCGCGCCGAACTCGAACTTCGTATCGGCCAGAATCATGCCCGCCGCCGCTGCTGTGTCGTGGCCCAAGGCATACAGGGCAAGGCTGGTCGCCTTGACCTGCGCGTAGACCTCTAAACCGACGATGGCCTCGCCTCGGGCATCGTTGATGGCCTCATCGTGCTCGCCCTTAGGGGCCTTGGTCGTGGGGGTGAAAAGCGGGGCGGGCAAGCGGTCCGCCTGACGCAGCCCGGTCGGCAGGCGATGGCCGCAGACCTCGCCGGCTTTTTGATAGGAGGCCCAACCGCTGCCGACGAGGTAACCGCGCACCACGCATTCGATGGCCAGGGGGCGGAGTTTGCGCACGATCATGCTGCGGAGGCGCAGGTCAGGATCAGTGATACCGCGACGGTCAAATTCGCCTGCTTGGTCAGGCAGGAGGTGATTCTCGATCACATCTGCAGTGCGGGCGAACCACCAAAGGCTGAGCTGGGTGAGGAGGATGCCCTTGCCCGGGATGCCGTCGGGCAGGATGACGTCAAAAGCCGAGAGACGGTCGCTCGCGACAAGGAGGAGGGCATCGCCGAGGTCGAAGATCTCACGGACCTTGCCGGAGGCCACGCGAGGAAAAGGCAGGCCATCGATGGCGGTCCGGGCGTGAGCAGGGAGGGCGGCGGCGATCTGGTCGGCGGTCAGCATGGGCGGGGATGTTCCCGCCCGCGCTTTGCCGCCGTCGAGCCGAAAGCGGCGCGGCCCGCCAGTCCTCACACCGTCACCAGCGCGATGGCGGCGAACATCAGGACTGCCCCGACGAGGCGGCGGCGGAAAACACCCGGCGGCAGTTTGCGCTCTCCGGCCGTGCCCAGCCAACCGCCGAGCAGGCCGACCGCGAGCACACTCCAGAGGCCGCGTGTGCTGTAGAGGATGTTGGCAGCCGTGGCCCGGCCGTAATTACCCATCGTCCATGCCATACCCGAGGCCTGCACCGCCAGCATCACCGCGCCAGGCAGAAGCCAGGGCCAGGCCGCTGACGGCACCGCGCGCAGCGGGGCGTGGAAAAATGGGATGAGCCCGAAGGAAAGGAGGGCGACGCCGCCAAAGGCTAGGGGCAGGAACCGCCCGGAACCCCAAACGGGGGTGAAGCGCTGCAGCAACACGTCGGCCAGGGCGTAGGCCAGCGCAGCCAGCGAGGCCAGCAGCACGGTGCGGCGCGGATGGGGTGCGCCGGCGGCGGGTTTCACCGGGACGAGACCGGCGGAGGCGCGCGGCACCCACTGAAGGAGAATGGCGGCGGCGGTGGCAAGGGCGGCGGCGAGCCACCAAGTCGGGCGGACCGCATCGTTGAGGAGAAGCGAGCTGGCCACCGCGACAAAAAGGATTTTAAGCCCGAGCACCGGGGTGGCCAGCGAGACGTCGCCGGCGAGGGCGGCGAAAGTAAAAACCTGACCAGTGAAAAACAGCGCCGCGAAGAGCAACGGCTGCCATAGACATGCTGGATCGAAGGGCTGACCGCCGAGGAGCCAGAGCGGGGCGAAAAACAGGCCCATGGCGAGATTCGAGATAAAGGCCGTGCGCCACAGCCCGACGCCGTGGACTGAGGCGCGTTTGACCAGCAGCACCCCCACCACGTAGCCGAAGCCACTGGCAAGCGGCAGGAGGGTGGCCGCGAGCGCCGCGGGGGCGGTAAGGACAGCAGCCAAGTGTGAAGAAAACTCTGCCCCCGTCGCCGCGCCCATTCGGGCGGACGCGACGGCGGAGGCAGGGGCGGATCAGCGATACTCCTCGGCGGTGAGGGCGTTGATGATCTTGAAGTTCTCCACGTGATAACTCGGGTCGGCGCGGAAGGCCAGTTTCACGCCGTATTCGCGCTCCATGCGGACCAACAGGTTGGCGTCCTCGCTGCGCAGACGCTCGAGGATGCCGGGGTGGACCATCACGCGCAGATTGTATTCCTTGCCATCCTGGCGAGCGACGAGGCGGCGGATGACGGCGCTGAGCTTGCGCTGGAGCTCGACCGACATGGTGGTGGCGCTCTTCACGATGCCGCGGCCACGGCAGTAAGGGCAGTCAACGTAGAGGTTGCTGGTGAGGCTCTCCTGCTGGCGCTGGCGGGTCATCTGGAGGATGCCGAGCTGGCTAATGGGCAGGATGTGGTTCTTGGCTTTGTCCTCGGCCATGGCCTCGCAGAGCTTCTCGTAAACGCCGTTGCGGTGGCGGCGCTCCTTCATGTCGATGAAGTCGATGATGATAAGGCCGCCGAGGTTGCGCAGACGGATCTGGCGGGCGGCCTCGACGGCGGCCTCCAGGTTCACGGAGTAGATGACGTTCTTTTCGTCGCTCGACTTGTTCTTGTGCGAGCCGGTGTTCACATCGATCGCGATGAGCGCCTCGGTCTCGTCGATGATGATCTCGCCGCCGCTGGGCAGGGCGACCTTACGCTGGTAGGTCTGCTCGATCTGGCGCTCGATATTGAACCGCTCGAAGATCGGTATGCTGTTCTGGTAGAGCGCGATCTTGCCCTTGGAACGCTGGCTGATCTGGGCGACGGAGGCCTGGCAGCGGACGTGGTCCTCAGGATTATCGATAAGCACGCGGTCGACCTCCTCGGTGAGGAAGTCCCGCACGGTGCGCTCGACGATATCGGGCTCCTGGTAGAGAGGGAGCGGGGCGCGCTGGGTATTGAGCTTGGCCTGGATGTCGGTCCAGGTCTTGAGCAAGATGTAGAGGTCGCGGACGAAGTAGCGGGATTTTTTGCCCTCGCCGGCGGTGCGCACGATCACGCCCATGCCCTCGGGGATGGTCAGGCCGTTGAGCATCTCGCGGAGGCGGGAGCGTTCCTTCGGGTCCTCGATCTTGCGGGAGATGCCGCAGGAATCGGAAAACGGCGTCAGCACGAGGTAACGGCCGGGCAGGGAGAGATTGGTGGTGGTGCGCGGCCCCTTGGTCCCGATGGGGCCCTTGGTCACCTGAATGACGATCTCGGACCCTGGCGGGTAGAGCTGGGGGATGTCCTTGACGGTGGGCTCCTGACCGGCGGGCAGGGCGTTTTTCTTTTTGTTCACGCGCACGACCTCCACCGAGGAGTCGGTGGCGGCGGGCAGCATGTCCCAGTAGTGCAGGAAGGCGTTCTTGGAGTAGCCGATGTCGACGAAGGCGGCCTTCAGGCCGGGGTCGAGGTTCTTGACCCGGCCCTTAAAGATGCCGCCCACCATACGGTCGGCGTCGTGGCGCTCGATCTCGAACTTCTCCAGCACGCCGTCGACGAGCAGGGCGACGCGTTTTTCCAACGGCTCGCTGTTGATGATGAGTTCGCGGAAGGACGTTTTCTCCTTCTTGAAGACGGAGAGGATCTTCTGGAGGAGCGGGCGTTGTTTGGCACGCTCTTGGGCGCCGGCCTTCAGCTCGGCGCGATCCACGGGTTCGCCTTCGGATTCGGCGGGGGGTTGGGCGAGTTCTTCGTCGAGGCTCTGGGGAGACTGGGAAGGCGACGCACTGGGCGCGTCGTCGCGGTCATCCTCGGGATAGGGCTCGCGCTCGGGCGAGTCGGGGGGGGTGCGGTCGTTCATGGCGGGTGTGGTCCTGTGTTTCGGGTTGGACGGGGCACCCTGATGCGCAAGCGGAGGCGCAGGAAATTCCGGTCGGGAGGTCGGAGGCGCAGGAAAGGTTCAGTTTCACGTGAAATCCTTTCTGAAGCGATAGACGCTCTGGACGAGTCCTTGCAGCAAACAACAACTGAGCACGAAGGAGCCACCGTAGCTAATGAAGGGAAGCGGTATGCCCGTGATGGGCACGAGGCCGATCGTCATCGCGATGTTCACGAACACATGCACTGCGAACAGGACCGTGACCCCGACGGCAAGCAAAGTGCCGAAGCGGTCACGGGCGAGTCCGGCGATGCGGATGCCGTTGAATAGGACGATGCCAAAAAGGCCTAGCACGGTGAGACTTCCCAAAAATCCCTTCTCCTCAGCGATGACGGAGAAGATAAAATCATTGTGCGCGACGGCGCGCGGCAGGTAGCCCAACTGGGCCTGCGTTCCCTCGGTCCAGCCCTTGCCGATCAGGCCGCCGCTGCCGACCGAGATGAGCGACTGGCGCTGGTTCCAGCCTATGCCCATCGGGTCGATCTTGTCCGGAGCGATGAAGCTGACGATGCGGTTGCGCTGGTAATCCTTCAGCGGAATCCACGAGACCGCCTCGTAACGGCCGCGGTCCTTTTGATAGGACAACTTGTTTGCGTCCATGAAGTTCATATAGCGCCCCATATCCCACGAAACCACTGCCACGAGGATCGTAAACGCGCCGAGCGCCCCCGCAAAAAAGCGGGTCGAGAGCCGGGAAACGTAAAGCATGGAAAAAACCATGGGGGGTAGAACAATCGCCGATTTTAGGTCCGGCTGAAGCAAAATGAGCAACATGGGCCCGCCGGCCGCAAGGGCCAACTTACCCAAAGTGCCCAAGGATTGGCGGATGGAGCCCAAACGCGCCCCGACCAATAGCGACGCGGTCGCGAATAACACCGCCGCCTTGGCCGGTTCGCTCGGCTGCACCGCCAGAATCCCGAGGTCCAGCCAGCGCTGCGCCCCGTAGCGCTCCTGCCCCACCCCGGGCAGCAAGACCAAGATCAACAACAACAAGCACGCGAGGTAGAACCAGTGCCACACGCTCAACCAGAAACGGTAATCGACCAGCGAGACGACGAGGTAGACGCCCGCGCCCGCCCCCAGCCAGACGAGTTGGTTGATCCAGTTGGAAAGGGAGGTGGAAAACTGCGCCGAGTAGATAAAGGCCACCCCGATCGCGCTCAACCCGGCGAGGGCCAGCGGCGTCCACGGATCCCAGCGCTCGCGCGTGCTGGTCTTGAAGACACTGAGG
>Ga0114979_10000605_pt1 | contig 23564 bp, 20 predicted proteins | sample S_140625_EF_Meta_FD_87315 | JGI IMG/M metagenome (GOLD analysis project Ga0114979, IMG submission 87315) | Freshwater microbial communities from Lake Simoncouche, Canada to study carbon cycling - S_140625_EF_MetaG | ecosystem: Environmental > Aquatic > Freshwater > Lake | place: Lake...
ATACCGATCAAGATTCGCGCGATGCCGCTCATGCCCGAACCACCGATGCCTACGAAGTGCACGGTTCCAAGGTCGGCAGGAACGGGCTGAGAAAAGTCTGGCTTGATCATGGTTTTTCAAGACTAAATGGCATCAAGCGCCTGCAGGCTTCAACACGCTCTGGACGAGGTCAAACAACCGCTTGGTGCCATCGATTACGCCTACCGATTTTGCTGCGGAAGCCATCGCTTTGAGCTGCTTGGTGCTCGAAACTAGCGGAATTATCGAACTCTTTACGTAATCGGGGGTGAAGTCGGCGTCCGCTACCAATACCGCTCCCCCAGCATCCACAGCGGTCTTGGCATTCATCGCCTGTTCGCCATTGCCAACCGCGTAAGGAACGTAGATTGCCGGCAGGCCAATAGCCGAGAACTCGCTAACGGTAGAAGCCCCAGCCCTCGCTATTGCGATGTCGGCTGCTGCGATAGCGAGATCCATTCGATCGCAGTATGAAAGGCGCGTGTAGCCCGCCTCGGAAACTTCGGGCAGCTCGCTCCTAGAACCCACGATGTGCAGAACCTGCACACCAGCGGCTGCTAATGCTTTGCGGCTGGACTCGATGGTGTCGTTGATTCGTTTTGCGCCGAGTGACCCTCCAGTGACCAGCAACGTGACAACATCCTGCTTGAGGCCAAAGTGTTTCCGAGCAGCCGTCACATCTACGGTGGCTGCCAGCGCCTCGATTTCTGGCCTGAGTGGCATGCCAACAAAGCGTGCGCGGTGCACCGGTGCGTTTTCGAATGCAACACCCGCTGCGCTGGCATATTTGGCGGCGCGGCGGTTAGCCATCCCAGGCAAAGCGTTGGCCTCGTGCACCACTATCGGTGTTCTGGTTTTTCGTGCAGCCTCATAGGCAGGTGCACTCGCATAGCCGCCAAAGCCAATCACCACATCGATTTTCTCGTCGCGAATCAGTTGTTCCGTCTGCTTCACGGCCTTGGCAAACTGCATCGGGAAAGTTAGTGCGTAACCGTTTAGTCTTCGTGGGAATGGTAGGCGGGCAATCGTTCGAAGTTCGAACCCACGCTCTGGCACCAGCCTCGACTCGAGCCCTTCCACGGTGCCGAGTGCCACAATCTTGGCGTGCGGATCTTCACGGCGAATGTACTCGGCTAGTGCCAAGAGCGGGTTTACGTGCCCTGCTGTGCCGCCGCCAGCCAAGAGGTAGTTGGTCATCGCACACGACGCTTCGACGTGCCGAGCTCGTGGTTCTCACGCTCAATGGCGAGCACCACACCGATTGCTAGCAGCGAGGCGAGCATCGAAGATCCACCCGCCGAAATCAGAGGTAGCGGAACACCAAGCACCGGCAGCAGAGTCAGCACAACGGCGATGTTGACAAACGACTGAACGGAGATCCAGAGCATGACGCCCAGAACTACCAAACGCTTGAAGAGGTCGGTGGTACGCATTGCAATGCGAATGAAAAGAACCGCCATGTAAATGATCAACACGATCACAACCAGCGCGCCGATCAGACCCATCTCTTCACCGATGATTGCGAAGATGAAGTCATTTTCCGCCTCAGGAATCCAAGACCACTTCAACTTCGACTGCCCAAGGCCCACTCCACCGATGCCGCCGGCAGCGAATGCCCAAATGCCATGTGTGGTTTGCCAGTTGTAGTCGTTTGGATCTGGTGCATCAGGAAACAGCCAAGCCATAACTCGACCCCAACGAGATTGCGAGCTTCGCATGATTACCGGAACGGCGATTGCTCCGAGAACACCAACACCGATGGCAACAATGCGAGGTAGCCCTGCGAAAACTGCCATGCCAATCAAGATCAGGCTCATTACGATGACAGTTCCAACGTCACCTCCACCCAAAACGGTAACCATGATTCCACCGGCCACCAGCACGACCGGAAGCCAGGAGTCCTTGAGGTCGTCAAGCTCGTGCTGCTTCGAAAATAGCAACTGCGCAACCAGCAGAACCATCGCTAGCTTCAAGAACTCGGATGGTTGAATCGTGAACCCCAAGACGCGAATCCAGTTTCGGTTTCCGTTAATCGAGACACCAATAGGAGTCAAGACCACCAAGAGCTGCACCACAATCCAGAAAGCTGTGTACGGCACCATGAGTTTGCGAATGCTGGAGGACCTAAGTAGCGAGACTACTGCGAGCCCCACAAAACCCGCCAGCATCGAGAGCGACTGTTTGAAGAAGATTGAAAATGCGTTGTTGTCCGTCTTAAGGGCGTCTATAAACGATGACGAGAGCACCATGAAAACGCCAAACACAGCTAGGAAGGCCGTTAGCGAAATCAGAAGGTAAAAGTCTCTTGACTGGGCGCTCAGCACCCTACGGACGAAACCAGAGGACGCTGCCGAAACTCGGTCTAACTGCGCGCGAGAGTTTTTTGCCACATTTCTGCTCGGTGATTTACGAACTGCTGACTTAATTGCCATCTTGCACATCCCCTAAGTGCACCTTCACGGCCGCGGCAAATTGCCTACCCCGATCGGCGTAATCCTTGAACTGGTCCATCGATGCCGAAGCTGGTGCCAGAAGCACTGTGTCGCCAGAAGTGGCGAGATTTGCAGCAGCAGCAACTGCTTGAGTCATCACCTGCGATTTGTCGTCACCGCTTATCTCGATCACGGGCACGGATGCCGCCTCGGCTGCCAGAGCGGCCAGCACGTCGTCGCGCTGCTCACCGATAACCACAGCACCGCGAAGTTTGGCCTTGAACTTCTTAACCAGAGGTGCAATATCGACACCTTTGAGAAGACCGCCCACAACCCACACCACCGAATCAAAGGAGTTCAAAGATGCGGCCGTGGCATGCGGGTTTGTGGCTTTGGAATCGTCGATCCAGGTAATTCCGTCTTTCTCGCCAACCAACTCGATGCGGTGCGCATCCATGCGGAAATTCGAGATCGCCGAGCGAATGTCTTCGGGTGAGACGTCGAAAGATCTGGCCAGAGCGGCGGCGGCGGCCACATTGGCGAGCAGGTGAGGAGTTAGAACTCCAATCGACTCTATGTCTTGAATCTCGGCCAGCTGAAGCGCCTCGTTTTGGCGGTTCTCTAGGAATGCACGATCGCAGAGAATCTCTTCGGCAAACCCAATCTGGCTGATTGCCGGCACGCCAACGGTGAACCCGATGGCCCGAGCTCCCTCGACAACGTCGGCTTGTTCCAGCGCTCGCTCGGTTGCCTTATCCGCGGCGTTGTAAATGCAAGCAACTCTGGTGTTTGCGTAAACCTTGGCCTTGGCCGCACCGTATTTCTCGAAATCTCCGTGCCAATCAAGGTGATCGTGATCCAGATTGAGAAAAGCCGAGGAGTGCGGCGAAATCTCATGCAGGTAGTGCAGTTGAAAACTCGAAAGCTCAACCACCAACGCATCGAAACCCTCGGGGTCGCGAATGCAGTCCAGAATCGGAACACCGATGTTGCCGCAGGCCGCCACGCGCTTGCCACCTGCTGCAAGCATCGCAGCCGTCAACTGAGTGGTTGTGGTTTTACCGTTGGTGCCGGTGATGCAAACCCAATCGGCTGGCGCTCCGGTCTTATCGCGCAAACGCCAGGCTAGATCGATATCTACCCAGACCTCAATGCCCTCAGCGCTTGCCCATTCGATCACCTCTGCATCAGGCCGAACGCCCGGCGAAGTGACCAACAGTTGTGGCGCAAAATCTACTAAAGCGGCTGGAACGCCAGCGGCATCCTGGCCAGTTATCGCCTGCACACCTAAAACATCAAGGATATCGAGGTACTCGGGCTCAGCCTTTTCGGCAACAACGAGAGTCTTGCATCCGAGTTCGGCCAGCGTATCGGCAACGGAAAAACCGCTAACTCCAAGGCCAATAACTGCAACTCGCAGTCCGCGCCAATCGGAGTTCCAGCTATTTAGGGAATCCAAGTTGGTCATGGCTGCTATCCGTAGGTCCACTCAATGTAGAAGAACCCGATGCCCAGAAGAACAAACAAGCCGCTTATGATCCAAAAGCGAACAACGATGGTGATCTGTTGCCAGCCCTTGAGCTCGAAGTGGTGATGAAGCGGACTCATCAAGAACACCCGTTTGCCGGTCCCCGTGGTCCATTTGGTCAACTTGAAGAACACTCGTTGAATAATCACAGATCCGGTGACGATAACGAAAAGTCCACCAACCAGAAGCAGCAACAGCTCTGTTCTCGAAAGAATCGCAAGGGCTGCCAGAGCACCGCCTAGACCCAAGGAGCCGGTGTCGCCCATGAAAAGTCTCGCCGGCGAGGTGTTCCACCACAAGAAGCCGATGAGCGACCCAACAATGGCCGAGGCAACCGCTGCCAGGTCAAGCGGGTCTCGCACCGTGTAGCAGTTGCTGAGGTTCTCCACCACCGTGGAGCAAGACTGGTTGAACTGCCAAAAACCGATTAGCACGTAAGAACCAATCGCCATTATGCTCGCGCCCGTGGCCAGTCCGTCCAACCCGTCGACGATGTTCACGCCGTTTGATGTGCCCGAAATCAGAAGGTAAAACCAGAGCGCCAGAAGGATGCTTCCGACTACTCCTCCAAAAATCAGCAGAAACGAAAAGTTTGTGTCGCGCACCGTTGAGATAAAAGACGATGCGGGCAGCACGCCTTGCTCGTTTGGGGTTCGAAGCGCGAAGTAGGTGAACACCAGAGACACCACGGCCTGCCCACCCATTTTGGCCCAACCGCTGAGTCCGAGGCTTCTCTGCTTGTGAGTTTTGATGTAGTCGTCGACGAAGCCAACAAGTCCAAGGCCAACCATCATGAAGAGCGCGAGGAGTGCGGAGACCGAGGGCACTTCAAAGTTGACGGCCTTGCCAACGAAGTAGCCGAGAACCGAGCCAAGAATGAAGACGATGCCACCCATTGTGGGAGTACCGCGCTTTGTGTGGTGGCTCTTCGGGCCATCTTCGCGAATGAATTGACCCCATTGAAGTTTCTTGAAAGCCCAGATGAATGCCGGTGTCATGAAAAGCGTGAAGAGCATTCCTACGCCGCCCGCGACTAGAATCGCTCTCACTTTTCAACTCCCATAAGTTCATCGCCTAGATGGCGAAGGTTTGCCGACTTCGATGACTTGATTAGCACGATGTCGCCAGACCTAAGCATTCCACGAAGTGCCTCTAAAGCCTCGTCAATCCGCTCGAAGAATTTAGACTCGCCATCCCACGAACCTTCTTGAGCTGCGCCCATGTAAACGAGCTTTGCTCCGGCTCCAACGGCAACCACCTGGTCGATGTTCAGTCGAACGGCAAGCCTGCCTACGGTGTCGTGTTCACGTGCGGAAAAGTCGCCTAGCTCGGCCATCTCACCGATCACAGCGATGGTGCGACGCCCGGTCTGACGACCCAGCACGGCTAGTGTCTGTAGTGCCGCTTTGGTTGAATCTGGAGAGGCGTTGTAGGCATCGTTGATGAAAGCAATTCCATCGCGTTCAAGCAACTGCATGCGCCAACGCTCAGCCATGGGCAACGACGAGAGCGTGGCGAGCACCTTGCTTCTGTCCAAACCCAAGATGTCGCTGACGGCCACGGTCGCCGCGGCGTTCATCAACTGATGCTCGCCAAGAATCTTCAGCGATAGCTTGCGCTCATCTCCGTCTGGAAAGTGCATTTTTGCACTCGTGCCATCAAGCGAAAGGCTTGCATCACTGAGACGGTAGTCGGCGGCGTTTGTTCCAAAACTGATGTTTAGCCCGTCACGCTGCGCCGCCATCTGAGTGCAGTATTCGTCGTCGCCGTTGTATAGCAGCACTCCCCCAGGTTGGATGTGCGCAACCAGTTCTTGCTTAATCTTGGCGGTGGTCTCGATGCCGCCGAACTCCCCAACGTGGGCCAAGCCAACCTTGAGTTCGATTCCGATGTCGGGCTTGCACATGTTTGCTAGATAGTCGATCGAACCTAAGCCCCCAGCTCCTAGTTCGACCACCAAAAACTTGGTCTCGTTAGTAGTGCGCAACATCGAAATCGGCGCACCAACTTCGTTGTTGAAAGACTCACGCGGGGCAATCGTCTCGCCAAATTCGGCGAGCACTGCGCCAAGCATGTTTTTGGTAGAAGTCTTGCCATTTGAACCAGTGACGCCAATCACAGTCAGATGTCCCGACTCACGTAGCTTAGCTAATACCGCGGTTGCCAAAAGGCCAAGCGCTACAACCACATCCTCGACCACAATCTGAGTGATCGAACTTTCGACGACGTGTTCAACCAGAGCCACCGTGGCACCTTGGTTTCGAGCGGCTTCCACAAACAGGTGTCCGTCAGTTTGCTCTCCAGGCTTGGCGACGAAAAGAAATCCATCGGCTATCAAACGTGAATCGGTTTCTACGCCTGCAGAAACGACTGTGGTCGCATCGCCGACAACTTCACCATTGACGAATTCCGCGATTTGTTTGGCGTTCAGGGTAATCATGACCAACCGTGCTCTCTGAGAGCATCTCGCGCCTCTTGTCTGGCTGAGTAAACGGTGCGAACGCCTCGAATGTCGCGGTAATCCTGATGTCCTGGACCGGCCCACAATATGGCGTCGCCCTCTCCAACCAGCGAGACTGCCTTTCGGATTGCTGCCTCTGGCGGGCTAACCTCGAAGATCTCTAGCTCAGGACGAGCCTCGCGTGCGGCATCCATAAGTGTTTTGCGAATCGATGCAGGGTCTTCGAATCTTGGGTGGTGGTCGGTGATTACCAAGATGTCGCAACCCTCGGCGGATACCCTCGCCATGTCTGGGCGCTTGCTGGCATCACGGTCGCCATCAGCTCCGAACAGCATCAGCACTCGACCCGGCGTAACCTTTCGCACGGCGGCCAAAGTGTTCAAGAAAGCGTCGGGACTGTGACCGAAGTCCACGTAAACGGTTGGACCGGTGTCGCCGCTGACTCGCTCGGTTCGGCCCGGTAAATAAGCACGGATGCCTCCGGCAATAGCCGAGGCAATACGTTCGAATTCGAATCCGGCCTGAAGCAGCATCACAATGGCAAGACCGGCGTTGGCCGCCATGTGAGATCCGATAATCGGAATGTGTGAGGAAAGTTTTCCCTCTGGGCCGGTGAGACTGAAGGCCGTAAACATGGCATTCTCTTCATCAATTGAAACTAAGTAGTCGGCCTCCGCCTGCCCGTGTGAGCCAACCGTGACCTTAGGAATGCTGATCAGTTCAGCGGCTCGTGACCCGTAATCCGAGTCGAGCGAAATCACCGCCTTGTCAGAACGCGCCGGATCGAACAGCTCGAGTTTTGCCTCGAAATACTTCTGCATGGTGCCGTAGTCGTCCAAGTGATCGTGGCTCAGGTTTGTGAATGCCGAGACATCAAAGTGCAATCCGTCAACTCTGCGTTGGGTTAGCGCTTGAGCCGATACCTCGAGCACCGCTGCCGTGACGCCCTTCTCCTTCATTCGCGCAATCAAAGCGTTCATTTCGGGGCTTTCGGGCGTCGTCAGACGACTAACGATAATCTCGCCGGCAATGTGGCGTTCTGCGGTTGAAGTGAGCCCAGTGGTCTCCCCAAGTTGTCTAAGGATGCCCTCGAGAAGGTACGAAGTTGAGGTTTTGCCGTTGGTGCCGGTGGTGGCAAAGAGCAATGGCATATTGCCGGCACGATTGCCGTAGACAAAAGCTGCAAGGTCGCCCAGATGATTTCGCGGGCTCTCAAGGATCAGTGTGGGCAGGCCAACATTCTCGAGCAGCGCAAGCCCAGCGGCATCCGTGACCAGCGCTACGGCACCCTTATCGATGGCAGCAGCAACAAAGTTGGCACCGTGAGTCTTTAATCCAGGCATGGCGACAAACAAATCGCCGGGGCGAAGATCGTTGGTGTTCATTGAGATTCCAGAGACCGAAACCTCGGATGCTGGCGTGGCCCAGTCGAGCTCAAACTCGGCCGCAATCGCGGCAAGTGTCACTGGTGCCTGGTGTTCAGGCCTGAGGATTGGCGGAATGGACTCTTTCATCGGCTACCAAGTGGTCGGAATATTGGCCGACTTTGTGGTTGAAGGAGTGACGCGATAGGTGCGAAGCACCTGAGTGAGAATTCGCTTGAAGGGTGGCGTTGCACCGATGGAGTTACTGACCGTGCGTGGCTTGTAGACAGTGACAGCCACAACGTACTGAGGGTCTTCCGCTGGGGCCATTCCGATAAACGAAATCGCATATCGATTACCGTAACCTTTACCCTCTTGAATCTGGGCGGTTCCCGACTTTCCTGCGACACGGTAACCAGCCACAGCAGCGGTTTTTCCGATTCCGCCCTGCTCAACAACTTTCTCAAGCATGTCGATTGTCGACCTTGCGGTTGACTCGCTAATCACGCGAGTTCCAGCCTTGGTTGGAGTAGCAATCACATTGCCATTCTTGTCTTGGCAGCCAACCACCAATCGAGGTTGCAGGCGAATGCCGCCATTGGCAATCGTCTGGTACAAAAACGCGGTTTGGATTGGCGTTACTGAAATGCCTTGCCCAAACATCGTCACCTTGTCGGTTAGCTTGTCCCACTCCTGCCACTTGTGGATCACTCCACCCGACTCTCCCTCAAATCGAACGTCGGTTCTTGAACCTAGACCAAACTTCTGAAGGTACTCAAAGCGGGTTGCGGAGGGAACCACTTCGCCGAGTTTGACGATTCCGGTGTTAGACGAGTCACGCAACACACCGGCGAGGGTTAGCTTGTCGTTGCCGTGCACGTGGCTGTCGGTGATGTTCTGGCCCCAAGGAAAAGTGAGTTTGTATGGCGCAATCACACGAGTGGCTGGGGTGGCGTTGCCTGTATCCACCAGCGTTGCGGCAGTTACCGTTTTTAGGGTTGAACCTGGTTCAAAAACCGTTTGAAAGATTCTTGAGCCGCGGTCAACAGCATCGGACTTCCAGAATGCGTTTGGGTCAACCGAAGGAGCTTCGGCCGCAGCCAAAACGTTTCCTGTTTTGGCCTCAATCACCACCGCGCTGGCCCAGTCTGCGCGAAGTGTGGCAACAGTGTTGGTAAGCACCTGCTGGGCAAAATACTGCAGATCCGAGTTAATGGTCAGGATGAGCTTGTTGCCATCCCTAGCGGTTTGCGAAACAACCGCACTGCTAGGAATTCGAATGCCGTCGGTGGCACCGCGCTCAAAGGTTTCTTGACCGTCAACACCCGCTAGGCATGAGTTGTACTCGCGCTCAAGCCCTGCGAGCGGCGCGCCATCCTGGCCAATAAATCCGAGTAGGTTTCCCGCTACCGCGCCGTCTGGGTAAACCCGCGACATTTTTGGATCATAGAAAATCCACGGAATGTCTAGTTTTTTCAATTGGCGATAGGCGCTTGAATCCACGGACTTCTTGATGTTGGCGTAAAGACCCGTGCCAGCGATTTTTGCCAGCACGTCTTCTTTGGTCATGCTCAACACGCCTGCAACTTCGGAAGCCTGCTGATCGACCGAAATTTCCACCGTGGATCCGGCAACAACCCTGCTAATCGGCTTTACGTTTACCGGAGCAGCATTGATGTCGTATCGCGTTATGGTGCGCGCTAGAACTGCTCCTGCGCTGTCGGTGATTTGGCCGCGAACGGCAGGGATTACGCGAGTGACCGATCGCTTCTCTTTGGAGATTGCGTTTATGGACTCTGCCTTGACCACCTGAAACTCAAAAAGCTTCCAGGTGAAAGCACAAAAGACAACAACCAGAAAAAAGGCAAAATACTTAATCCGCTTAGCGGGATTGCCCGGCGGCTGGTATCTCATGACTACCCGTTCGAGGTTGCTTAGTGGGTTGGTGAGACCGGAAGGTCACTGCTTGACGATACTGGAGCCTTGAACGATACAGGCTTAACGACATTGCTATTGACAGGATTTGCGGAGGTCTTAGCAGCTGCAGACTTAGCCGCAGCAGCCTTTGCAGCAGCGGTGGCAAGCGCCAACTCATGTGCGAGCGCAGCCTTGGCCTTGATGGCAACTACGTCGGTCCTAGATGTGAGCATTGCGTTTGGCACCATGTTCGAAGAAACGTGACCATCGACGGCGTAAGCGGCCTTTGGCTTGCCAATAACCTTCTGGTCGGATAGACGCAGGAATACAGGATTGGTGTTGGCAACCATTCCCAGACCGTGGGCTGCGTTGGACAGGTTTTGCATCGACGACAACGAGTCAACCTGAGCTGCCAAGATGTCGCTGGTGGTAGCCAAGTCGCGGCGCTCCTGCTTTAGTTGAGCGAGTTGATAGGCGCCCTGAGAAATGAATGCGCCAATAAAAAGTGACAGCAGCTGAATGCCTACGAGACCGAGACCGATGATCATCGGAGCGCTTAGCTTGCGCGAGGCAAACTGCGCACGCGCCGAACTGACCAGGCGGGGTGCAAAACCCTGCGCGCTTCTCGAGTTGATTGGGTTGATTGCTCTGATTGCACTCATGCGGCTTGCCTTATCTTTTCTGCGGCACGCAGTCTCACCGATGCCGCTCTTGGATTGCTCTGAATTTCTTCTGCAGTAGCTGGCTCTGCACCCTTCACCAACAGGCGAATGGTTGGAGCGTGCTCTGGAAGTTCGATTGGCAACTCGATGGGTGCCGAGGAGGTGGCAGCCGACGCGAGGGCCTGCTTGACGATTCGGTCTTCAAGCGAGTGATAAGCGAGGGCTACGATGCGTCCGCCTACGCGAAGGGCACGCACGGCAGCCGGCATGGTGCGCTTTAGTACTTCTAGCTCGGCGTTTACTTCGATGCGAAGTGCCTGAAAGACGCGCTTTGCTGGGTGACCTGATGACTTACCAGGGATGAATGGAACCAACTTGATGATCAACTGAGAAAGTTCGGCGCTGTGGTCAAACTTTGAGGTCTTACGAAACTCCACGATGGCTCGGGCAATCGGCTTCGCGTAGCGCTCCTCGCCGTATTCCTTGAAGATTCGGGCCAGTTCGGCTTCCGAGTAGTTGTTTAGAACATCAGCCGCGGTCTGACCGGTTGAGTTGTCCATGCGCATGTCCAGCGGAGCATCGTAGGAGTAAGCAAATCCGCGATCGGCTTCGTCAAGCTGCATCGATGAGACGCCAAGATCCATCAGAACTGCGTCAACAGACTCGATACCGAGGCCGTCAAGAGCATCTTCGATTTGGTCGTACACCACGTGGCAAAAAGAAACTCGCCCCTCATAAGCCGAAAGTCGCTCCTCGGCGAGGGCTAGGGCGCTTGGGTCGCGGTCGAGACCAACAACGTGAAGGTTAGGAAAGCGTTGCAAGAAAGCTTCGGTGTGACCACCTAAGCCGAGCGTGCAATCAACGAGGATGGCGTTTGCGCCCGAAAGTGCCGGTGCCAGCACCTCGATGCAGCGTTCTAGAAGAACTGGTTCGTGAAGTTTAGAAATTTCCATGAGCACCCTGGGCTAGCCGTTGGCTAGAAGATTCCAGGAATCACCTCGCCCTCACGGTTGGCGAACTTGGCCTCTTGCTCACTCTCGTAAGCGGCCCATGCCTTGGCATCCCAGATTTCTAGGTGACTGCGAACACCGAGTAGCACTAGGTCGCGGTCGAGTTGTGCGTAGGTACGCAACTGGTTTGCGATGTTGATGCGGCCCTGGCGGTCTGGAAGCTCATGCTTAGCGCCGGCCATGAACAAGCGCACGTATGAGCGCTGGTCCGGAGTAACCATCGCGGCGGCATCCATGTTGGCTACTAGTTCGTTGAAGTAGCTGGCGGTGTAAACGTAGAGGCAACCCTCTTGGCCTTTGGTTATGTACAAACCGGCCTGAAATTCTTCGCGCAACTTGGCGGGAAGGATCATTCGTCCCTTCTCGTCGAGCTTCGGCTCGTATGTGCCTGAGAACATCTGGATCCTCCTTTCTTCGCCCTTATGCTGCCTTTTGCTCCACTTTACTCCACTATCTTCCAAAAATTGCGCCAAATTTGAAAAGTTTTCGATATCGATTGGGTAACAAACCAATGTTTGTCTAGAAATTTGCTGTGGAGCAAAATGGTGTGAATTTTTGCACTGTCGCCATATCGAGGTTCGACATCGCCCGTCCTGGGCAAAAAAAATGGAGCCCGAAGGCTCCATTACGCTGCTCTAGCTAGGTTCTGTTGTTCCAGCGGTCCTCAAAGAACGAACCGCCAGCTGGTTTCTCCGGCTTAGGTTGCGAAGGTTTCTGGTTTTGCTGGCCGCCCGGTTTGGAGGTGTGGCCCGAGGTGGCAAGAGCCAATCCAAGCAGCATCAAAACGAAACCAACAGCTCCAACGATCACGATGTGGGCGATCGCGGCGAAAAGGAGCACCGAAATTCCGATTACCACGCTGATCACTCCGCCAACCACGCGAGGTGCTGAAGATGGTCGTGCAGTAGAAACCCTTTCGGCAAACTTGGCATCGTCTTCGTAGAGGGTGCGCTCGAGTTCTTCGAGCATCTTCTTCTCGTGTTCTGACAAAGCCATGTGACTGCTCCCGTTTTGCTTGTAGCTCAAGTCTAAGTCGATTGGTTTGGTTAGGCTATTGAGCGTGAGTGAATCAAAGGTATTGCTAGATCTGGTCCAAAAGTCTTTGGACGACTTTTGCGACGAAAGGCAGAGCGAGTTTTCGCAAATCTCTTCAGACCTAACCGTGATTCCCAGCTACACCAAGAGTCTTCTTGCAGGAGGCAAAAGATTTAGAGCGCTCTTCTGCTACTGGTCTTGGGTCGCGGCGCTCGACGTGGCATCCAACCAGCAAACAGCCGAACAGCGAACGGCTTCAACCGAGGCCATGGTTGGCATCTGCTCAGCGCTAGAGATGTTCCACGCGGCAGCCCTGGTGCACGATGACTTGCTAGACCAGAGCGACACGCGTCGCGGAGAGCCGGCGGTTCACAAACGTTTCGAATCGCTCCACACCAGCCAGGGATTCGCCGGAAGCCCCGAACGTTTTGGATTAGCCGGATCGGTGCTCGTTGGCGACATGATGCTGGGATGGAGTAGCGAGATTTTTGGTCAAGCTCTTCTAAAGTCACCCAGCACCGAAATCGAATCTCACTGCCGCGAAGAATTCTCCAAAATGCGCATCGAGGTTATGGCTGGTCAGTACCTAGACGTTCTCGAAGAAAACGCTGCACCCATTAGAAGTGTCGACGAGGCTGTCGGCCGAGCAAATCGGGTGATTCTCTACAAGACCGCTAAGTACAGCATCGAAGCTCCCCTGCTCATCGGCGCAGCCTTTGCAGGCGCAGATCCTGCTACCCTTCGCGGTTTGTCAGCCTTCGGTATTCCTCTGGGTATGGCCTTCCAGTTGCGCGACGACATCCTCGGTGTGTTTGGCGATCCAGAGATAACAGGCAAACCGATCGGCGACGACCTGCGCGAAGGCAAGCGCACCGTTCTGGTCGCTCTCACCCGTCAGTCACTTATGCCTTCGGTTGGCAAGATTTTCGACGAACTGCTTTCGGATCGCAGCGCAGACCCTGAGCAAATCGTCTTCCTTCAGCAGACCATCAAAGGTTCTGGAGCGCTAGCAAAGACCGAGCAGATGATTGAAGAGTTGGCTAACGAGTCGCTGGCTGCCCTGGAGCAACTTCAACTCGAACCTGCGGCCAAGAAGATGCTTCGCGAATTGGCTCTGCGCGTAATCAACCGCACAGCCTAGAGCTTGGGCTAGATAGCCAGCATCTGAGCGGCACGTCGCGCTGGCGACTTGTGGCCAGCCAACAAGGCACCCATGGGCGTTACGCCGTGAGCATCCAAGTTTTCATTTGGCGTGTAGAGCCACTCGATGATCTCAAGAATCGGCAGACCGGCATCAAGCAAAAGAATCACAGTGCCGCGCAATCCGTGAAGCGGCTCTCCCGTGTGGATAAGTTCGGCAGGAACCATGAACTCTTTGTCACGCTTGATGGCGATGAGGTCGTGTTCGTCGATGAGTCGACGCACCTTGCCAATCGAAATACCAAGTCGTTCGGAAACCTCATCGAGGGAAAGCAGTTCTACTGCAGAAAATACATCAGTCACATAACAAGAGTGCCACACCAGAGAGCCTTAGGCATATAGTCGGGGCAACGTGGCACGATATTTCTTAGAACATGAATGATCAAATGAAGAACGACGCTGGCGAGAGAGTGCTTTCTGGGCGCTATCGGATCATTCGCCCACTCGCTTCAGGCGGTATGGCTAGGGTTTTTCTGGCCGAAGATCTTCGCCTGCAGCGGCAGGTGGCCGTAAAGGTTATTCACCCTCATCTCGCCGAAGACGTTTCTTTCATCGATAAGTTTCGCCGCGAAGCCGTTATGGCCGCTGGGCTAAACCACCCCAACCTCGTGAACATTTTTGATCAGGGCAACGATGCCGGCGCGCCGTACCTGGTGATGGAATACGTCTCTGGACGCACCCTTCGCGAAGTGCTTAGCGAGTTCGGTTCGCTGCCCGCGAATCGTGCCCTGCAAACCATCGAGGCGATTCTCGGCGGACTGGCCGCCGCTCACCAGGCCGGCATCCTGCATCGAGACATCAAACCCGAAAACGTGCTGTTAGCCGACGACGGAAGAATCAAGCTGAGCGACTTTGGTCTTGCTCGCCCGGTTAGTGCGAACACCGAGACCGAATCGGTAATCGGCACGGCTGCCTATCTCTCGCCCGAATTGGTCACTCGCGGTCAAACAGACGAGCGCTCGGATGTCTACGCCGTCGGGATTTTGCTTTACGAGCTGCTAACCGGAAAGCAGCCATTCACCGGCGAGCACGCCGCCCAGGTGGCTGCCCTGCACGCAAACTCGGCGGTTAGTGCACCGAGTCTTGTGAAGCCTGAGATCCCGGAACTGGTTGACGAAATCGTTCTCTATGCCACCGAGAGAAATCCGCAAGATCGCCCGCGCGACGCCTCCGAGCTGTTGCAGATTGTCAGAAAAGCCAGAGCAGAACTCAAACTCGGCAACACTGGGGCCAGTGGCATCAGCAAAAAACCAGGCGCAGACGCCAACGCAACCACCGTTCTGCCGGCTTCTGCGAATTCCACAACCGCAATGTCGCTGCCGGGAGCAACCTCCACGGAGGTGATTTCGAACGCCACCGAAGTAATCGGCTCCGGTTTCAGCGCAGATGAGGAGCCTGAACCGCTGGTCGAGTTTGCCTCCAAAAACCGCTTTTCCAAGTGGCTCATCGCCAGCCTGCTGGCGCTGCTGGTCGGCGCCAGTGCCGGTTGGTGGTTTGGCGCTGGCCCTGGCGCTCTGCGGGCAATTCCAAACCTGGAAGATCGTCAAGTTTCTCTGGCCACCAAGGGGCTCGAAGATCTTGGCTTTGAAGTGTCAGTGAAAAACGAATACTCCAAAACGATCGAACAGGGTCTCGTATCCAGAACCGACCCAGCGGCTGGAACCCTGCTGGCTGCGGGTTCCAAAGTTTCGCTGTTTGTTTCTCTGGGAGCCGAACTGAAGGTCGTGCCGAAGCTCAATGGCCTCGACGTAGCATCGGCCACCGCCAAAATTTTGGCTGCCGGGTTCACCTTCGGAGGTGCCGAGGCGTGGTTCGATGCCCAGCCGGTTGGAATAGTCTTCGACTACACGGGCGCCGATGGAGCGAAGCAACCGGTTGGCTCGGCTGTAAACATCAAACTGTCGCTTGGCCCTCTGCCTGCAGTTGCAAACATCCCACAAGATGTGGCGGTCGGGCTGCTAACCGAAGCTGGCTTGAAGGTTAGCGATGTGTCTACTCAGTATTCCGAAACGGTGGCCTCCGGCAACGTCATCAATCTAATCCCCCAGTCACAGCCGCTTGGTACTGGTGGAAGCGTGAAACTCGTGGTTTCCAAGGGAACCGAGAAAGTCGTAATGCCGAGAGTGGTTGGCGAAACCATCGCTGCAGCTCAATCCTTGCTTCAGTCACTTGGCTTGGTAGTGGTGATCGACACCAACAAACTTCAATCGCAATACGGTATTGCCAAGGTGAAGAAGGTTTCGGTTGCGCCGGGAACCACGCTTCGCAAGGGTGACAGGGTCACCATCATCTCGCGTTAGTTTTTAGCGCTTACCCAAAGCTTCGGCGACCAAGAAGGCCAACTCCAAAGACTGCGAGTGGTTCAATCTTGGGTCACACAGCGACTCGTAACGCTGCTCTAGCGTGGCCTCATCGATGTGCTCGGAGCCACCAAGGCATTCGGCAACGTCGTCTCCGGTCAGCTCGATGTGGATACCGCCAGGGATGGTGCCGGCAGCACGGTGAACTTCGAAGAATCCGCGAACCTCATCCATCACGTCGTCAAAGCGACGCGACTTGTAGCCGTTTTTGGTGGTGATGCCGTTTCCGTGCATCGGGTCGGTAATCCAAAGCGGTTGTGCGCCGGAGTCACGAACAGCTTCGACGAGCGCAGGAAGCGCCTCGCGAATCTTGGTTGCGCCCATGCGGGTGATAAACGTTAGGCGACCAGGTTCGCGGTTTGGATCGAGCTTGTCCATCAGGTCGAGTACATCTTCGGGCTTGGTGTTTGGGCCAAGCTTTACGCCGATTGGGTTTCTTAGGCGAGATAGGTAATCGATGTGTGCGCCATCCATCTGGCGGGTTCGCTCCCCTACCCACACAAAGTGACCTGAGGTAGCGTAAGGCGTTCCAGTCCGCGAGTCGATGCGGGTCAGGGGTCGCTCGTAGTCGAAAAGCAAAGCTTCGTGGCTCACGTAAAACTCGGTGGTCTTGAGCGCGTCGAAGTCGGCACCGCAAGCTGCCATGAACTTGATCGCTCGGTCGATTTCTTTGGCTAGTGATTCGTAGCGAACGTTTGCGGGGTTGTTTGTGAAGCCTCGGTTCCACTCGTGAACCGAGCGAAGGTCGGCGAAGCCACCCTGAGTGAACGCACGAACCAGATTCAGTGTCGACGCTGAGGTGTGGTACGCCTTCAAAAGACGCTCTGGGTTGTGAGCGCGCGATGCCTCATCGAAGTCGTAGCCGTTCACGGCGTCGCCGCGGTAAGCCGGAAGTGTCACTCCCTCACGAGTTTCATCGTTCGATGAACGTGGCTTAGCGAACTGCCCAGCCATGCGACCCATCTTGATCACCGGGAGCGACGCTCCGTAGGTGAGGACAACAGCCATCTGAAGTAGGGTCTTCACGCGGTTGCGAATGCGATCGGCGGTGGCATCGGCAAAGGTCTCAGCGCAGTCGCCACCCTGAAGCAAAAAGGCCTTGCCTGCGGCAGCAGAAGCGATGCGTGCCTTGAGAATGTCTACTTCACCGGCAAAGACCAGTGGCGGCAACTTAGAAAGTTCGGCCTTCACGTCGATCAGTTTCTGGGCATCAGGCCAAGTTGGCTGCTGAGCGGCAGGTAGGTTTACGTAGTTGTCGAGTCCCGCCATTACCGCCGGGTCTGCTGCTACTACTGGTTCGTTCATTATTCTGCCGTTCTTGTGGTTGAAAGTTTTTTAGCCGATGAGGCGTAAACATCGATATATTCTTGGCCGCTGATTTTCATGAGTTCATACATGATTTCGTCGGTGATGGCGCGCAGCACGATGCGGTCGCCATCCATGCCCTCGAACCGCGAAAAGTCGAGCGGCTTGCCGACCACGATGCCGATGCGGCGCACTCGAGGCAAACGCTTACCGATTGGCTGAACCTTTTCGGTGTCGATCATGGCCACTGGGATAACCGGAACCTTAGCTTCGAGAACCATGCGGGCGATACCGGTGCGTCCGCGGTAGAGGCGACCATCCGGACTTCTGGTGCCCTCCGGGTAGATGCCGAGCAGGCTGCCCTGGCTGAGCACCTTTAGACCGGTGTTCAAAGAAGCTTCGGATGCTTTGCCTCCCGAACGGTCAATCGGAAGCTGCCCGGTTGCAAGGAAGAACCAACGAGTTAGAGCGCCCTTGACGCCTTTGCCAGTGAAGTACTCGGATTTAGCCAAGAACACCACTGGGCGACGCGACTGAAGGGGCAAAAAGATTGAGTCACTAAACGACAGGTGATTGCTAGCAAGGATCGCCGCTCCAGAGGTTGGGATGTTCTCCATGCCTCGAACCCACGGCCTGAAGATGAGCTTCAAAAGCGGACCGAGCACGAAGTTCTTCAAAATGAAGTAAGCCATCGGTCCTCCTAAGCCCTAACTAGCCATCGAAAAGCTCAATTTTCACGAGCAAGTCTCAAGTTTACTGCTTGGATGACTCGCGTCGGGCTAGATCCGCTGCCCCAACAACGCCAGCGTCGTTGACGAACTCCGCAACCGCGAATTTTAGGTGCGGTCTGAAGTCACTTGCCGGGAGCGTGTTTAGGTAGGCCTTGCGCATCGGTTCGAGCAACAGATCGCCAGCCGCGCTGACTCCCCCGCCGACTACAACAACCTCAGGGTCTAGCACTGCGCAAATCGAAGACACAGCCTCCCCAAGCCAAGTCCCAAGCTGTTCAAGGATGTGTAGTGCACCGGGGTCGCGTTCGGTGATGGCCTGGTAAACCTGATGCCCCGTCAGTTCGCCAGCCTCTTCTTGAAGTTCGGCAAGTCGACGTCCCAGCGAATCGTCCGAAGCGGCAATCTCTTTGGCGGCGCGCAACAATGCAGTACCCGAGCCATACTGCTCGATGCATCCGTGCTGCCCGCAACCGCATGGTCGGCCGTTTGGAATCAACCTGACGTGACCCAACTCTGCTGCTATACCGAAACCACCGCGCAATAGGTGACCATCGACAATCACCGCACCGCCAACACCGGTGCCAATGGTCAACATCACCATGTGCTGAACGCTTTTGCCGGCTCCGAAGCGATACTCGGCCCAGCCGGCAGCATTGGCATCGTTTTCAATAAAGACAGGGATGTTGAGGCGTGCCTGCAACTTGGCTTTGAAGGGTTCGTGACGCCATGAAAGGTTAGGCGCATAAATGATGTTGGCGCGTTCGGCATCAATGAAGCCTGCAGCGGCCACACCCGCTGCCACTACCTCGACCCCTTCGGAGAGTTCTTGGATGAGCGAAACCACCACGTCGGCTATGGCCGCAGAGTCCTGAGCTGGGGTTGGAACCTTGCTCTCACGGATGATGTTTCCTTCGGCGTCGACAAGTCCACCGGCTATCTTGGTGCCACCAATATCGATTCCAATGGAGTACATAATCCCTATATCTCAACACGATTTGTTCAGGTCTTGAGCCAGTTTAGTGAAGTGCTACAACAAACCACCCAAAAGTTTCCATCATTACTGTTATGAACCTACAGAAAACACCTTTAGTATTTTCTAAACGACTAGGAGTGCAATGAAGACCTTCGATGTTCCAGCCCACGTTCTGTCTGATGAAAACGACAACATCACAGACCTCCTAGCCGAGCGAGTCCGAAGGACTCCGGACTTGGCTCTCTTTGCCATTCAGGATGAAGCCGGTGTCTGGAAAGACGTGAGTGCAGCCCAGTTCGAGTCTGAGGTCAAGGCTCTCGCTAAGGGCATGATGAAGCACGGAATCAAGGCTGGCGACGCCGTGGCAATCATGGCTCACACCAGCTACGCGTGGACACTCATTGACTTTGCCATCTGGTATTGCGGCGCAGTGGGCGTGGCAATCTATGAGACTTCAGCCCCTGCCCAAATTGAGTGGATTCTGTCAAACTCTGAGAGCGTTGCCCTCTGGGTGGAGTCTGCCGATCAAGAAGTGCGCTACGACGCGATCAGCAAGAACACACCGAGCGTCAAGAAGGTGTGGAGAATCGACCGCGGCGACATTGCGCAGTTGAACGAGCTTGGCGCGTCGGTGAGCGAAGATGCTTTGCAGGAGCGCCGCCACAGCGCTAAGTTGTCAGACCTGTCAACCCTTATCTACACGTCGGGAACCACCGGACAGCCAAAGGGTTGCGAACTTACTCACCGCGGTTTCGTAGAACTTTCTAGGAATGCCGTAATCGAGCTGCCGCAGGTGCTTTACGAAGGAGCATCAACGCTACTCTTCTTGCCTCTGGCTCACGTGTTCGCCAGATTCATTTCGGTGATCGCCATTCACGCCGGTGTAAAGGTGGGGCACCAACCCGACGCAAAGAACGTAGCGCCTGCCATGCAGTCTTTCCACCCAAACTGGCTTCTGGCAGTGCCTCGAGTGTTTGAAAAGGTCTACAACAGCGCCGAGCAAAGAGCTGAAGCTGGCGGCAAGGGCAAGATTTTCCGCAAGGCTGCCGACGTGGCCATCGCCTGGTCGCGCGCCAACGAGGCTGGCAAGGTTGGCTTCGCTCTGGCCTTGCAGCACAAAGTCTTCGATGCCTTGGTTTACAAGAAGCTTCGCGAAGCCATGGGCGGTCGCGTTCAGTATGCGGTCTCAGGCGGCGGACCTCTAGGAGAGCGTTTGGCGCACTTCTTCCGAGCAATCGGACTGACTGTGCTTGAAGGCTACGGTATGACTGAGACCACCGCACCAGCGACGATTGGTCGAGTCGGTGCTGCCAAGATTGGCAAGGTTGGTCTTCCGCTACCAGGCACCGGAGTGGCAATCGCAGACGATGGCGAAATCTTGATGCGTGGATTCAACATTCTTCGCGGTTACTGGAAGAACGAGAAGGCCACGAACGAAACAATCATCGATGGCTGGCTGCACTCAGGCGACATCGGCGAGCTAGACGACGACGGTTTCCTCAAGATCACCGGTCGCAAGAAGGAACTCATCATTACGGCTGGTGGAAAGAACGTTGCGCCAGCGCCTCTTGAGGATCCACTGCGCGCTAACCCGCTAATCTCACAAGCTGTCGTTCTCGGCGATAACCAGCCATTTATTGCGGCATTGATCTCACTCGATTCCGAAATGCTACCGATTTGGTTGGCCAACAACGGAGGCAACACCGCAATGTCGGTTGCCGAAGCATCAAAGTCGCCAATCGTCATCAACGAGATTCAGCGCGCCATCGACGAGGTGAACAAGAATGTTTCTCAAGCCGAGTCGATTCGAAAGTTCTCAATCATCAGCAGCGAACTCACCGAAGAATCTGGACACATCACACCATCGCTGAAAATCAAGCGAGCACAGGTAGTCAAGGACTTCGCCCCGATTATCGACGACCTATACGGAACGCCACCAAGCACCGTGGATGGAATGAAGACGGTTTAGTTCATAAACCAATCGGCTTCGCGCAGCTTGCGCATGGCCAGTTTGCGTTCGTCTGGAAGCAACCGATCTAGATAGACCATCCCTTCGAGATGATCGCACTCGTGCTGCAATGCTTGCGCCAATAGGCCTTGCGCTTCGATGCGAACGGCGTTGCCATCGAGGTCTTCACCTTCGGCAACCACCTCTTCGAATCTTGGGGTCTTGTGCCAAAGCCCTGGCACCGAAAGGCAGCCCTCTTCGAGTAGCAGCTTGTCGCCACGCATTTCGACAATTTTTGGATTTATTAGGTAGCCGAGTTCGCCGTTTACGTGAAAGCTAAAGGCGCGAAGATTCACTCCGATTTGAGGCGCAGCCACGCCTGCTCTGCCGGGCAGCGCGGTGGTGTCGAGCAAATCTTGGATGAGCCCTTTTGCGCCGATAAGGTCTGTGACTGGCGCCGATGAGGTTCTTAGAACCGGATCGCCGTAGAGTCGAATTTCTCGAACGGTCAAGACTTAGATTGGGTTGTTTAGGCCGTCAACCAGAAGTGCGGCAAGTTCTCTAGCGGCCTCTTGGGTGCCCTTTTCCAGCTCAGCAAAGCGAATCACCGAACCGGCAGCAAGTGCCTTGTCGTAAGGGATTCGAACCACATGGCGCACACGAGTTTTGAAGTGCTGCTCGATTTCGTCAAGCTTGACCAGCTGAGTTGCCTGCGTTGCGGTGTTGAGCGCAACCAGCGAGTTACGAACGAGGTCGCCATAGCCGTTTGCCTCAAGCCAGGTTAGAGTCTCGGATGCCAGACGAGCCTCGTCGACCGAGCCACCAGAGACGATGACCAAGCCGCTAGCGCGCTGAAGTGTAGGTCGCATCACCGAGTGCACGATGCCGGTGCCGCAGTCGGTTAGAACAACCGAGTAGTAACGAGCTGCCATGTCGGCAACAACGTTGTAATCGCCTTCGTCGAAGGCTTCTGAAAGCATCGGGTCGCTGTCGGAGGCAAGCACGTCTAGGCGAGTAGCATCGCGAGAAACCATCGTCGAGAAGTCGGTGAAGCCGTCGATTGCTACCGCGCGGTTTACAACGTCGCGAACGGTGAATCGAGTCGACTTGCTTACGCGCTCGGCCAGAGTGCCGCGGTCTGGGTTGGCGTCGATTGCGATAACGCGGTCTTCGCGAACCAATGCAAGGGCCATGCCAAGCAATGTGGTGACTGTGGTTTTTCCTACGCCACCCTTGCGAGTTAGCACTGGAACAAACTTTGTTCCGCCTTCAAATGGAGTGGCGATGCGGGCATCGATGGCCTTACGCTCGCGAACCTTCTTTGAATCGCCCAGGTTCACGGTCTTCAAGGTGAGGAAGTAGAACAGTCTGCGCCAGAACGACTCTGGTGCCGTGCGATTGCGTCGCGTTTGGTCTAGAAGTCGGTCTGCGGTGAGCATTGCTGCCGGCTCTGGCTGGTCGAAAACCTCGCCACGAAGCGAGTCGCGTCGTGAGTAGTTCGTTCTGCGAGAGATTGGCTGCGGGCCGGTAATTGGCTCCACAACCTGACTGCGTGGCTCTTCACGGATGATTTCCACGCTGGCGGTGGCTGGAGCTACGTCGATTGCGCCAGCATCCACGGCGGCTTCGGCAAGAGAGTGGGTGCGTTCGACCTCTACAGAATCAACTTCGGTAGTTGCCTTGGCCTTGTTAGCCTTTTTGTCGCGAAAACCCACGAATCTCCAATCAAACGTGCCACTAGCCTAACCCAACCCCACTTGCCAGTGTAAAAATGAGCCGAGAAAAATGCCCAGATTTTGGAAATTTATTCGGCTTCAACCACAAGGATTAGGTCGCCGGCGTCTACCGCTTGAGTCTTTGGGATCGCGATTCTACGCACGATGCCAGCTGCGCTGGCGGTGATGGTAGCTTCCATTTTCATGGCCTCGATGGTTGCCACAGCCTGACCAACCTCGACGCGCGCGCCTTCGACTGTTTGCACTGTAACCACGCCTTGGAATGGTGCTGCGACGTGTCCAAGGTTCTTGGTGTCAGCCTTTTCAGCCTGAATCACGTTGGTGGCGATCTTGCGATCGCGGATGTTGATTGGTCGCAACTGTCCGTTCAGCGTTGCCATAACGGTGCGGAAGCCCTTGGCATCCGGTGTTCCGATTGCCTCAAGGCCAACGTACAGGCGGATGCCCTTCGAGATTTGAACCACGTGCTCCTGGCCTGCGGTTAGTCCGTATAGGTAATCAACCGTGTCAACCTGATCGAGGTTTCCATAGGTTTCGCGCGACTTGAGGAAGTCGGCGTATGGCCCAGGGAAAAGCAAACGATTCAAGGTGGCTCGGCGAGCGCGTGCATCGTCGCCGTTCAACACGGCAAGGTCTTCTGCTCCCACATCGGTGATACCAAACTTAGGGCTCTTACCCTGAAGCACCTTGGTGCGGAACGGCTCTGGCCAACCGCCGGGTAGATCGCCAAGCTCGCCCGCCATAAAACCGATCACCGAGTCTGGCACATCGTAGTTTTGTGGGTTTTCGGCGAAGTCCTTAGGGTCCGCACCAACTGCAACAAGGTGCAGGGCTAGGTCGCCAACCACCTTGGATGACGGTGTCACCTTGGTTGGACGTCCCAA
>Ga0114979_10000606_pt1 | contig 23550 bp, 23 predicted proteins | sample S_140625_EF_Meta_FD_87315 | JGI IMG/M metagenome (GOLD analysis project Ga0114979, IMG submission 87315) | Freshwater microbial communities from Lake Simoncouche, Canada to study carbon cycling - S_140625_EF_MetaG | ecosystem: Environmental > Aquatic > Freshwater > Lake | place: Lake...
CTGGGCATCAAGATGGGACAACCTTGGTTTGAATGCAAGGCGCTGGCACAAGAGCATGGCATCCTTGCGCTGAGTTCTAACTATGCCCTGTATGCAGACCTCTCAAATAGGGTCATGTCGATACTGAGCGACTACTCGCCAAGGCATGAGGTGTACTCGATTGATGAGTGCTTTGTCGACCTCACGGGCACGCCTCAGTTGCGCGACGTGAGCTATGCCATGCGTGCGCGTGTCATCGCTTGGACAGGCATTCCTGTGTGCGTGGGCATTGGCCCCACCAAGACGCTTGCCAAGCTTGCTAACCACATCGCGAAGAAGCATCCAAGGTCTAAGGGCGTTTTCAACTACAACGATTTAACGCAAGCGCAACAGGTAAAGCTGCTCAGCCAAATTGACGTGAACGAGGTCTGGGGGGTGGGGCGTAGGATTTCCGCTCGTTTGTCTGAGCACGGTATTCACACGGTTCAAGACTTGCGCATGGCACACACGGCGACCTTGAGGTCAGAGTTCGGTGTCGTCATGGAGAAAACACAGAGAGAACTCCAAGGTGTGCCCTGCATCGATTTGCAAGAGGTCGTGCCAGATAAAAAGCAAATTGTTAGCAGTCGATCCTTTGGTCAGACTGTGCGCGACGTGGCAGTCCTCAAAGACGCCATGAGCACTTTTGTGGCCAATGCCTGTGCGAAGCTGCGCGCGCAAGGCTCTCATGCTGCATTGATACAGGTGTCGCTGCATACCAATCGATTCAGGAAAGACTTACCCCAGTACAACCCATCGTTCGCGTTGCCCTTACCCCAGCCCACCAACGACAGTCTGGTGGTGAACCGCTGGGCAGATTATCTCGTGGGGCGCTTGTTCAAGCCGGAGTACGCTTATAAGAAGGCTGGCATCATGCTGGGCGAGATCACGCCTGTGGGGCAGTACCAAGCCGATTGGCTAGAGCCGACGCCAGCCACTGTCACGCGCTTGATGGAGGCCCTCGATGGTTTGAACAAGCGGTTTGGTCGAGGGACAGTGAAAGTGTCCACGCAGGGCGCACACGCTGGGTGGCAAATGCGTCAAGAACGCAAGTCGCCAAGCTACACGACGGATTGGGCGTCGATGCCTTGGGCATGAATGGATTCGTCAAGTCCTCAACGTATACCCACCCCAAGAAATTAGTCTTTGTTCAAATAGAACATGACCGACAGTGGAAGTAAACCCAGTGAAAAAACAATCGCACCTAGATGTTTCAGATCATCCGCTTGCATCATGCAAAAGCCTAGGAGCACCAACGCCAGCGCAAAGGGTGTCAGCTGTTTCAAATCAATGTTTGGAAGTTTTTTCATGGCTCAGTACCTTTGGCACGTGCGGTGTGTAGTTTTTTGAAACTGTCGATCAGGCGGTGATGTCTATCCAATCCTTCTAGCTTCATGCTCGTTGGCGTTAAGCCATGAAAGCGAACATCACCTTGCATTGATCCTATCACCGCGTCCATCCGATCATTGCCAAACATCCGGCGCAAGTTGTGTGCGTAGTCTTGCAGCACCAGGTCTGGATCAAGGTGTATTTCCAGCACCACGTTCATCGCTTGGTAAAAAAGCCGGCGCTCTACCGTGTGGTCGTTGAACTGCAAGAAGGCGCCTACCAAGTCGTGGGCTGCTTCAAATTGCTTCAAGGCCAAATGAATCAAGAGCTTTAACTCCAGCACGGTGAGTTGCCCCCACTCTGTGTTTTCATCAAACTCGATGCCGATCAAGGTGGCAATGTCTAGGTATTCATCGAGCTCGTTGTTTTCTAGGCGATCGAGCAAGGCAGACAAGCTCGCATCGTCTAATCGGTGCAGGTTAAGGACGTCTTCGCGAAATAGCAATGCCTTGTTGGTGTTGTCCCAAATCAAATCTTCGATGGGGTAGACCTCTGAATAGCCAGGCACCAGAATGCGACAGGCAATCGCACCCAGTTGGTCATAGACTGCGGTGTACGCCTCTTTGCCTATGTCTTTGAGAATGCCAAACAAAGTCGCGGCTTCTTTGGCATTGGCGTTTTCGCCTTGGGCCGTAAAGTCCCATTCCACAAAATCAAAGTCAGATGTGGCGCTGAAAAAGCGCCACGACACGATGCCGCTGGAATCGATGAAATGCTCGACAAAGTTATTGGGTTCGGTGACGGCGTTGCTCTCAAAGGTTGGCGCAGGCAAGTCGTTCAGGCCTTCAAAACTGCGGCCTTGCAGCAACTCGGTCAGGCTGCGCTCGAGCGCTACTTCTAGGCTGGGGTGCGCACCAAACGAGGCAAACACACCGCCAGTGCGCGGGTTCATCAGCGTGACGCACATGACGGGGTAGAGGCCACCCAAGGATGCATCTTTCACCAACACTGGAAAGCCTTGTGCTTCCAGACCTTGAATGCCAGCCAAGATGCTGGGGTACTTGTCCAACACCGCTTGCGGTACATCTGGCAGGCACATCTCACCCTCCAAGATCTCTCGCTTGACCGCGCGCTCAAAAATTTCAGACAAGCATTGCACCTGCGCTTCGGCCAAGGTGTTGCCAGCACTCATGCCGTTGCTGACAAATAGGTTTTCGATCAAGTTGGTTGGAAAATACACCACCTCGCCGTCGGCGTGGCGCACAAAGGGCAACGAGCAGATGCCGCGCTGCGCATTGCCCGAGTTGGTGTCGATCAGGTGCGAGCCACGCAGTTCACCATCGGGGTTGTAGAGGGGTAAACAGTAGGCATCCAAAATTTCGGTGGGAAGTGCATCTTTTTTGCCTGGCTTGAACCAGCGCTCATTGGGGTAATGCACAAACGACGCGTTGGCTAAGTCCTCCCCCCAATAAGCGCCCGCATAGAAATGGTTATTGCTTAGCCTTTCGATGTATTCACCCAGTGCAGACGCCAAAGCGCTTTCTTTGGTCGAGCCCTTGCCGTTGGTGAAACACATGGGCGAATGCGCATCGCGGATGTGCAGTGACCACACATTCGGAATGATGTTGCGCCATGAGGCGATTTCAATCTTGATGCCCAACCCCGCCAACAGGCTCGACATATTGGCAATGGTTTGCTCGAGCGGCAGGTCCTTGCCCAAGATGAAGGTGCTGCTGTCAGCGCTGGGTCTGAGCGTGAGCAAGGATTGTGCATCTGCATCTAGATTGTCAACCTCTTCAATCACAAACTCGGGGCCAGCTTGCACCACTTTTTTAACCGTACAACGCTCAATCGAATTCAAAATACCTCGACGGTCAACTTCTGAAATATCCGCTGGCAACTCCACCTGGATCTTAAAAATTTGCTGGTATCGGTGCTCTGGATCAACAATATTGTTTTGCGAGAGGCGGATGTTTTCTGTGGAAATATTGCGGGTGTCGCAATACAGCTTCACAAAGTAGGCGGCGCACAAAGCCGATGAGGCCAGGAAATAATCAAAGGGTCCAGGCGCCGAGCCATCGCCCTTGTAGCGGATGGGCTGGTCTGCGATGACCGTGAAGTCATCGAACTTGGCTTCAAGGCGAAGTTTGTCTAGAAAGTTGACCTTGATTTCCATGGGCGTGATTTAAAAAGCACCCAGTATATAAAGCTCTGTCAAATCTTGACGTCGCAACTAGGGGGCTATGACCGCGCCTTCAATTTGGTGTTTGGCCAAGCTCTGACGAATCAGTCCGGTTGATTTCATCTCAGCAATGAAGTCGCTCAAGACTTTCTGTGCGTCTTTGGAAACAGTATTGGGTTGTCCCATGGCTTGTTCGATCACCATGAATCGACCGGGCAGTAAGCGCATCCCTTGTGTTTTGCGTGCATCTGATTCGAGCTGTTGCTTCACGCCTGCCGCCACATCGTAGGTTCCGCCTAAGAAAAATGGAACAACGAGGGGGGACGTGGGCGCTCTGACCAATTGGGCTTCTTTCAGCTCACGGGTTAAGAACAAGTCGTAGGCGCTGCCTTTGCCCACCACTACCGTGTGTTTGGCTTGATCGACTTGTGCATTACTTGTCAAAGGCGAATCTTGCTTGACCAGGTAGCTGCCTTCAATCAACACATAGGGTGGCGTGAACGTGATGCCTTTGCCACGAATTGGGTCTATGGCAAAAAATCCAATGTCTGCTTGGCCTTGCGTGACGGCTTCGACTGACTTGGCAGCGGAGTCGACAGGAATTAACTCCAAGGGCACATTCAACTTTTTGGCCAAGGCCTGCGCCAAATCGACCGACACGCCAATGGGCTTGCCTGAGGGGCTATCCGCGCTTGCAAGAATCGGATTGCCCAGGTTAATCACAGCCCGAAGCGTGCCCTTGGGTGCAATTTCTTTAGCGATGTCAGGGTTGGTTTGTGCCAAAGCAAATGGGCCTAGCAGGGCGGACAGACACAGCCCGGCTAAGCGTTTGAAGAGAATTAAACGGACAGACACTTAAAACGCGAGCATTTGGCCTTCGGCCATAGGTACGACTTTAACTTTGCTGCCTTTCATCGCATTTTGAAACTCTTCCAAAGTGCCTTTGGCCAATGGGTTGGAGTTGTAATGCATGGGAATGACCATTTTTGGTTTGATCCAGTTACGTGCCGCAAACGCGGCATCTTCTGGGTCCATAGTGAAGTTGCCACCAATGGGCATCATGACCAAATCTGGCTTGTAGCGCTCGGTGATGAACTTCATGTCGCTAAACAAGCCGGTATCGCCCATGTGCCAAATTTTGAAACCGTTTTCCATCTCGATGATGTAACCCACCGCTTCACCTGCGGGATGCGATTCGTTTTTATCGGTGGCGGGGTTTTTCCAAACCAACAGGGACGAGTGCTCCGCTTGAACGGCTGTGACCTTGATGCCGGGCAAAGGTTTGACATGCCCCGTTTTGTTGAAACGATGAGTCAGTTCAGCAGGCATCACACCTAGCGTCACAAGAGGTGTGATCATGTCGGCAGGCCCGTACAACACGGTTTTGTGCAACTTAGCCAGCGTTGGCGCATCCCCAATGTGGTCCACGTGTGCATGTGTCACCAACAGCAAGTCAACTTTGCCTAGAGCAGAGAGATCTGATTTAAATTGGGCGGGCGCTTTGGGGCCCCCCGTGATCCAGGGGTCAATCACAATGGTTTTACCGCCGGGTGTGGTGATGCGAAAGCCTGCTTGACCCAGCCACAACACTTCTGTTTTGGCTTCGTTGGGCTTAGGCATGGGTTGTGCCAAGCTGCCTTGAACGCCAAGGGCACTGAGGCCTAATACGACACAGGCTTTGACGCAAAATAATTGCAAGCACTTCATAAATTAATCTCCAAAAACGTGGTGTGAATAGTAGCTATTTAAATAGATTGCGCCCTAGGGATAACCCGTTTATTGCGGGAATCATGAAGCTGGGAGTCGCCTGCTGGACAAGGCCAGTCAGTGAGGGGTTCTTAAAGAATGCATTAGTTTGAAAATATACTGGGCTCAGTCGTTGTTAAATACCGAAACTAATTACCCCTGAGGCTTTCATGGCAGTCGATAAAAAAAGAATTCTTGAGCATTTCCAAACCGAGGTTTATTGTCGTCTCGGCATCTCTCAAGTACATGGCATTGGCGTTTTTGCCATTAGGAGCATTCCAAAGGGCACCAAGCCTTTGGTGAGTTTGATCAAAATCAAAGAGTTTGATGTGTCCAAGAAAGACATCAAGAAGCTTCCAGTTAGCGTGCGCAAGGAGATAGAAACTTTTTGCTATCACGACAGCAAAAAATATTCGCTGCCATCCATTGGTTTGAACGCCATGAACTTGGCGTTTTACATGAACCATTCCAAAAAGCCCAATGTGAGGTATGAAAAGAGTGGCGACATCGTCGCCTTGAAAAAAATCAAGACCGGCGAAGAGCTATTTTTTGACTACGACGATGCTTTTGACGACAAGCACAGTTTTTAAGGCAACGCTGACCTAGATTCAACATGCCGATGGATGCGGTTCCAAACGGCGGGTGTGAAGTCGGTGTGAAGTGGCGAGGTTGCATCGCGTGCTAAAGGATGGTTAACGTCGGTCACTGCAACCGCAAAAATGGGCTCAAAGTCTGTCACAAACAAAGCCTTGTAGCCGTAGTCATCAACAGGGCCGAGGTTGTAGTGACGGTAGCCATTCTTGGCCGCCCACTGGGATGCCAACAGACAAGCAAAAATCCCTGGTGAATACTTTTTGTAGGCAGGATTCCACTGGCAAAAGCTTCCGTAGACTTGGCTTCTTTCAGGCAGTAGCACCGACACATCAGTTAATACCAAGTCGCCGTTTTCAGCAAAAGCGCGAATGATCAAGACATCCAGATGCTGGATGTAGTCTATGAAGCCTTCCACCTCGTCCGAGTGGATGTAGTAATTTTCAAAGTGAATACCACCCATCTCATACACATCGTCAAATGAGAGATGGGCACCTGGCACAACTGACTCGGTCACGGTGAGGGAGCGGCAGAGCTTTTCGAGCTCTTTGAATTTTCGTTGTCGTCTGGGCTCTGTCCAAAAGTCAGGAGCTGCAACATGAACCAAGCCGTACTTGTCATTGATGGGTACCCCATATGCACTTTCAGGGGGCACGGCATACACAATGAATGGCTTTTTGGCCATCGCCAGCATTTCTGGGGTGACATCGACATAGGGGCACAACGCGTCCCAGCGCGAGGTGTAGTACAGGATATTGTCGTGGTAACTGTCCACGCATAAATTGTCGCGATTCCAACTTTGGTAGCCCACGTGCAAGGGCGAGTCGGTAGTGGTGTCGTCGGTGACTGCTTCTTCGCGCTCAAGCACGTTGGATCGGTAATCGGTCATGACTTATTTTGGAGGTAACTGGTTTTCGGTAACGGGGTTAATTCGAAAAAATCCAAATCGACTTGGTGATTTCGTTTTAAAAAATCCGCATCTGTGTCGGTGAGTTGCATCAGCAGCTGATTCATTTGCTTCAAATGTGTGGCGGCTTCGCTGGCTGGATTTTTCAGCTGCCGTGTGTACTCGGGTAGCAAAGGACAGGCCGCATCGAAATAATACGTCTTGTCCGTGGGGTCAAAAGACAAGGGGTAGAGCTTGCAACTCAGGGGCTTGTCATCGCCTAATTTGCAGCCTTGTGCGCCGAGGTGTGTGCATCTGTCTTCGATGCACAAATGATGAAAAACTTGAGTCTCAACTTGAGTGAGCGTAATTTCTAGTGACCCAAAGCCTGCATCAACACGGCAGCAACTTTGGCACTCGGCACAATGGTCAAATAGCAAGCTGAATTCCTGAAATTAATTGGATCAATCTATTGGTGATTTTGCCAATTATCTGTCAAACCCAAGCTTCGCTGCGCTCCCACAGGGCACGTGCGAGTTCAGCGTCTTGGCCTAAGGGTGCTGGGGCGATGGCCTGGCTGTCTGCGTAGTAGAGCCCCGTCTCACTCTGCGGCGCATGCAAGGCACAGTGCAAAGTGGTAAGTGCGCCTTCTTCGGCGCTCAGCAAGCCACGCAAGCGCAGCAGTGGGCGAGCCCAGTTTGGCAAGGCGCGCCAAATCTCGGTGTCGACTACGCCAGGGTGCAGCGAATAGGTCGATACTTGCGTGCCCTTGAGACGTTTGGCCAGCTCTGCGCTAAACAGCAAATTGGCCAATTTGGAGTTGGCATATTCCCGAATGCCTGTGGTGCTGCGGGTGGGCCGGCGCATATCTTCCCAATTTATTCCAGAGGTGCGTTTGTGCGCGCGACTCGATACTGTCACCACGCGGGCAGGTGCGGCAGCGATCAAGTGGGGCAGTAGCAATTGCGTCAGCAAAAAATGGCCTAGATGGTTGACGCCAAACGTCATTTCAAACCCATCGAGGGTTAGACCGCGCGCGCCTGCAACCCCTGCGTTGTTGACCAGCAAGTGGAGCGGTAAATTCAAGGCAGTGAAAGCTGTGGCACAAGAACGCACCGACGATAAGCTGGCTAAATCTAATGGCAAAAAGAGGGCGGGGCGGCTGTTGGGCAGTGCTTGAATCTCATCAAGAGTCGCTTGTGTTCGATTTAGCGAGCGGCCCGCGATGATGACTTGATAGCCAGCCCTCGCTAATTCGATGGCGGTGACACGGCCAATGCCCACGTTGGCTCCGGTGATCAGGGCAATGCCTTGGGTTGGTGTCCTCATGGGTCAAGCCACGGCGTGGCACCCCGCATCGACAAAAATGGTTTGGCCTGTCATGCCGCTGGAGGCGTCGGTGCACAAAAAGGTGGCGAGATCGGCAATTTCTTCTAAGCTGACCAAGCGTCCCAGTGGGGCTTTGGCCATGTTGTGCTTCATCAGCTCATCAAAGTTTTCAATGCCTGATGCGGCGCGCGTCAAGATGGGACCAGGCGAGACAGCATGCACGCGTATACCTTGACCACCCAACTCCAAGGCCATGTAACGCACCAAAGATTCCAAGGCCGCTTTGACTGGGCCCATCAGGCCGTAGTGGGGCACCACACCTTGCGCCCCTAAATAGCTCATGGTCAGCAAGCTGCCGCCTTTGGGCATGTGGGGGCTGCACAGTTTGGCCAACGTGGCAAACGAATGGCAAGACACCTCCATGGCGCGCGCAAATCCCTCGCTGCTGGTGTCTGTGACGTTGGCGTGCAAATCTTCCAAGGGGGCCCAAGCAATCGAGTGAATCACAAAGTCGAAGTGACCCAACTTATCTAGAGCGCAGGCCACAAGTTGTTGCATGGCGTCTGGCTCTTCCACGTTGCAAGTCATGAGTTCAATGCCCAAGGGCTCGGTGAGCGGCTGCACGTAGTGGCGCGCCTTGTCGTTTAAGCAGGTGGCGACAATCTCTGCGCCCTGTAATTTTGCGGCTTGCGCGCACCCCCACGCAATGCTGTGCTCGTTGGCAAGACCGAGCACAAGGCCCTTTTTTCCAACGAGGTTGAAGCGCGACTTGGTAAGGGGGTTGTGAGGCGACATGGGGTGATGAATTAGGTTTGAGCAATTTAGAGCGTGTGATGGAGGGTCTCACTGTGGCAAACAATTGTGACTTAAATGTTTCGGATTTATGACATGAATTTTTTGATTAAATTTTCAACATCCTAAAGATCGAAGTTCATAATTCAAGTGAACCAAATCTTATAAGGATTACCCATGCGCGCCATAAAAAAAGCTAGAAAATTCATTGAAACCGATCCCAGCTCAGACGTTTCAGTGGCATTGTCAAAATTGATCTTGGCGCTAGAGACCGAAACGGACTTTTCTCTCAAACAAATGTATGACTTGGGGATGGATGATTTCAATTTGTTGATTGAGGTGATGAGAGATTGGCGCTTAGACCGCTTCTACGAAGGCAAGGCCAAAGCCATCAGCATTGCCCTAAAGGCCAGCCAGATCAAGTCATGATCTTCTGATCAGTATTGTTTGTAAGGTAAGAACTTACCAGACAGCACGACATTCACGCGATCGCCTTTTGGGTCGGGTTGACGTACGATGTCCATTGAAAAGTCAATCGCGCTCATGATGCCGTCGCCAAACTCTTCATGAATCAGTTCTTTGATGGTGGTTCCGTAAACGCTAACGATTTCGTACCAGCGGTAAATCAATGGGTCGGTAGGCACAGGTGTGGGTAAAGAGCCTTTGTAGGGCACCACTTGTAGCCACTTTTGTTCTTCGGCATTGAGGCTAAAAATCTTGCCGACAATCTCGGCTTGTTTGGCATCCAAGGTCATTTGACCTAAGCAAGCGGCGGTGGTCCACTCTTTGGATAGACCTACTTTTTGGGCTACATCATCCCACTTGATGCCTTTAGACACTTTGGTGCTGATGATTTTTTCTGTCACGTCGAGGCGGTTCATGCTCACTCCTTGGTTTGTTGAAAATGTTTAAGCTGCTGCGGCAAGGCTTTGGCTGTTTTGTGCCACGTGTAGCAAGCCTTGCAATACATCGCCCACCACGATGACGCCAGGGCTGGCCATCCGCTCTCGTACCACGGTGAGGTGCAGTTGATCCAGCGTGCAGATGACATGACGTTGTGCATGCAAGCTCACGTGTTGAATCACAGCCACAGGTGTGTGCCTGGCTAGTCCATGCAACAGCCATTCCTGCAGTTGCGCTGAGCCACCCATGCCCATGTAGATGACCAGCGTGAGTTTGGCTTGCGCCGCTGTGTGTGACAAGGCGACCCAATCGACGGCATCCGTGGCATTTTTTTGGGCGTGGCCCGTGATGAACAGTACACCATGTGCATGCGCGCGGTGTGTCAGTGGTACCCCCAGCGAGGTAACGCCAGCCAAGCCGGCGGTGATTCCGTTGATCACACTGACTTTTACGCCTTCTTGTTGTAAGTGTTCGACCTCTTCACCACCACGACCAAAGATGAAGGGGTCTCCGCCCTTCAGACGCACCACGTTCTCACCGTTCATGGCTTCTTGGAGCATGAGTTTTTCAATGAAGGCTTGCGGGGTGGATTTGCAGCCACCGCGTTTGCCCACATAGATGATGCGTGCGTTGGCAGACGCATAGGCCACGATGGCGTCGCTCACCAAATCGTCGACTAACAGCACGGTGGCCGCAGCAATGGCTTTGACCGCTTTAAGTGTCATCAACTCAGGGTCGCCTGGGCCTGCGCCTACCAGGGTGACGTGGGGTTGTGCTTTCTTTTGCAAGTGAGTCATGTTGTGCTTTCGCTGAGTTGAATCATGCGGCGTAGCTCAGGCACGCATGAGCCGCACTGGGTTCCGCATTTGAGCGAACCCTGTAGCGATGCCAAGCGTTGCTCGCTATCGCCTTCGCAAACTTTGAGTTGTTGGTGAATGGCAATGTCTTTCACGCCCACGCAACTGCACACGGTGTGACCTGCATCAACCAATGGCAAAGGTGGCTTGCTGCCGGTCATCAGCAAGCGGCGGCCATATGCCAGCGTGGACACTTGGTTTTGCAACAGCGCTTTGAGCCAATTTTCCGCTGATGTGTTGCCAGCAATGAGGAAGGCGTCCAACTGGGTGTTTTTATTATGGGGAGCTTCGCTGTGATGCAGGCGCATGCTGCGCAGTTGGCTGCGGGTGGCATCCACATAGCGCAGGCAATCAGGACCATGGAGACCCAACAGTTGTTCGATGTCTTGGAGCAGTGCCATCGCTGGGGGTTCGCTACAGGCGGCACGCATGAGTACGCCTAGGCGTGCAGCGCCATTGGTTTGACCGTCTAAGGAGGCTTCGCCGCCGAAGGGCACGCAACTGGCAAACTCAAACTGCACCATGCGTGCTCGCAGTGCTTGCACCACGGTATGTGCTTGATGCTCTGGCAACCACGCCACAGCCAACATGGTCCAAGGCAATTCAGCCTTGAGAACTTTGATCGCAGCGTGCTTGAGCTCAGGCTGCTTTGATGAGGGGCAATAGGCCGAGGTGGTCAGGGCGTTCACGCCCGCGAGCGGTTTGTTTTGGTGGTCACGTCCGCTCAGATAAGACGCGCCCCAATGCATGGCGATGAAAGCTTGGTGACTGCTTAATTCTTTACTGGCATTCGCTGGTAAAACGATGGATCCGCGCTTGCTGGTGACGTGCACCAAGCTGCCCTCTGCCAAACCCAAACGTGACATGTCGTCGGGGTGCAGTTGCACCACGGGCTCGGGCACGTGCCCGAACAGTTTTCCCACCAATCCTGTGCGAGTCATGCCGTGCCAATGGTCGCGCAAGCGACCCGTGTTGAGCGAAAACGGATAGCGCGATTCACGCACCTCTGAGGTCGGTACATAGGGGATGGCAGCAAATTTGGCTCGTCCATTTTCTGTTGCAAAAATACCGCTCTCATACAGGCGTGCTTGTCCGTGCGATGCGCCTTCGCGCATCGGCCACTGCTCAGGTGTTTGCTCTAAGTGTGGATAGCTGAGGCCCGTGATGTCCAGGTCACGGCCTCGGGTGGATTCACGGTGTTCGATCCAAATTGCTTCGGGTGAGGTGTAGGCCATGTGCAGGCCGTCTTTCTTGGAGGGCATGCCAGGCTCTGCACGCAAACGCGCTGCCAAGTCCACCACAATTTGCCAATCATGTTTGGCTTGGCCAGGGGCCGGTACAGCGGCTCGTACCCGCGTGATGCGACGCTCGCTGTTGGTGACGGTGCCTTCTTTTTCACCCCAAGTGGTCGCAGGAAGCAGCAAGTCGGCAAAGTTGCAGGTCTCGGCGCTGGCAAAGGCCTCTTGTACCACTACAAATTCTGCGCGCTCTAATGCGCGACGCACTGTGGCTTGATCGGGCATGGATTGCGCAGGGTTGGTGCAAGCAATCCACAGGGCTTTGATTTCTCCCTCTGCGGCCGCTTCAAACATTTCTACAGCAGTTTTTCCCGGCCTTGAGGGCACATCGTCAACGCCCCACAAGGCGGCCACTTCAGCCCGGTGCTCTGGCTTGCTCATGTCGCGGTGCGCGCTGATGAGGTTGGCCAAACCGCCCACTTCGCGTCCACCCATGGCGTTGGGTTGGCCCGTGAGGGAAAAGGGGCCTGCGCCCGCTTGGCCAATCTGGCCCGTTGCTAAATGGAGGTTGATGAGTGATGCATTTTTAGCGGTACCGCTGGTCGATTGGTTCAAACCTTGGCAATACAAGCTGAGCGTGCGCCATGCTGGGTTGGGTGTGTAACTACGGCTGGGCTCGGGCACGCCTGCAAACCAACGTGTGGCTTGCAGCAGTTGTTCTGGTGAGATGCCGCACACCTCCTGAACGCGAGCGGGTGGGTAGTCGGTCACCAAGGTTTGTAGTGCGTCAAAGCCCTCGGTGTGCGCTGCGATGTATGCGCGGTTCATCCATCCCTCGGCCAACATCACATGCAACATGCCGTGAAACAAGATCACGTCCGTGCCGGGCTGCAACGCCAAGTGCAGGTCTGCGCTACTGGCGGTGTCGGTGCGGCGTGGGTCGGCTACGATGATTTTGAGGTTGGGGTTTTTTGCGCGTGCGTCTTCAATTCGTCTGAACAGCACAGGGTGCGCGTAAGCGGCGTTGCTGCCTGCGATGAACAAACAATTGGCGTGCATCACATCGTCGTAACACGCGGGTGGGGCGTCGGCACCCAAGGTCAGTTTGTAGCCCGCCACTGCACTGCTCATGCACAGGCGTGAGTTGGTGTCGATGTTGTTGGTGCCCAATAAACCTTTGGCAAGTTTGTTAAAGACGTAATAGTCTTCGGTCAGCAACTGTCCTGATACGTAAAACCCAAGGGCATCTGCCCCGTGCTGGCGCACGATATTCGCAAGCGTGTGACTAGCCAGTTGCATGGCACTGTCCCACGCTACGGGCTGTAAGCTGCCACCGCGTACCAAGCGACGCATGGGTTGCAGCAAACGCGTTTGCGCGGCCATCACGGGGCCGGCGCTCAGGTGCAGCGAAGCGCCCTTGCTGCACAAGCGCCCAAAGTTGGCTGGGTGAGCAGGATCACCGCGTACGCCGGTGATATGGCCCGCGTTTGATTCAATGATCACGCCGCAGCCCACTCCGCAGTATGGGCAGGTTGAACGCGTTTCTTTCATGTGCTCTTGGGGGCCGATGGGCGACGTTAGTTCGCGAGGGGGACGTCGTTGATGGCGAGCGTGTTCAGCTCGTTCACATCCAAGGCCACTTCGCCGTTTGCCACATGAACTGCAAAGGGGGTGGTGCACCCTTCGTCAGGCGCATGGGCGCAGCCATCCACCAAACCGATGTGCCAGTTATGCAACGGGCACACTACGGTTTCACCAAATACCAAGCCTTGGCTCAAGGGGCCGCGCTTGTGCGGACATTGGTCTAGCAGGGCAAACACTTTGTCTTCGGCGTTGCGAAATATCGCCACTTCGACGCCCTTGGTGCGTTGCACGCGACGAGCGCCCAGCACGGGGATATCGTCAACTTTGCAAATAACTTTCCATTCGGTCATGGTGTATGTCCTTAAACGGTGATGGCTTCAAATTGGCGCGTATCGACTTGCGCTTTGTCGAACTCAAACCAAGGGTCGGGTTCTCCCTCAAGCGTAAATTGCAAGCGTGCCCACAAGGCTTTTCGGCCAGCTTCATCGTCCAAGATTTTTTTCTTCACGTAGTCCATGCCCACGCGTTTGACGTAATGCACGGTGCGCTCAAGGTACCAGCCTTCTTCACGGTAAAGCTGCATGAAGGCGCCGGTGTACTCCATCACTTCTTCTGAGGTTTTGACTTTCACAAAGAATTCAGCCACTTCGGTTTTGATGCCGCCGTTGCCCGCGATGTACATCTCCCAGCCGCTATCCACACCGATGATGCCCACGTCTTTGATGCCTGCCTCTGCGCAGTTGCGCGGGCAGCCCGACACGGCGAACTTCACCTTGTGTGGGGCATACATGCGCCACATGGCTTTCTCAAGGTCCTTACCCATTTTCGTGCTGTCTTGTGTGCCCATGCGGCACCACTCGCTGCCCACGCAGGTTTTGACCGTGCGCAGGGCTTTGGCATACGCATGCCCGCTGGGCATACCAATGTCTTTCCAAACATTGACCAGGTCTTCCTTCTTCACGCCTAGCAAGTCAATGCGTTGACCGCCCGTGACCTTGACTGTTGGAATCTTGTACTTGTCAACCACGTCAGCAATGCGGCGCAATTCATCGGCGGTGGTCTCACCACCCCACATGCGTGGGATGACGCTGTAGGTGCCGTCCTTTTGAATGTTGGCGTGGCTGCGTTCGTTGATGAGGCGGCTTTGCGGGTCGTCCAAGGCTTCTTTGGGCCAGCTGCTCATGCGGTAGTAGTTGATGGCAGGGCGACACGTGGCGCAGCCTGTGGCCTTGGCGTCAACGCTTGGTTTTTTCCAATTTAAAAATTCAAATACCGCGTCGTTGGTCAACAGCTTGTTTTGCGAAATCGCGTCGCGCACTTCTTGATGGCTGTGCTCGGTGCAACCGCAGATGGCTTTTTTCTTCGGCGTAGCCGAGTAGTCACCACCCGCGGTGAACATCAAAATCTGTTCGACCAAGCCAGTGCAGGAACCGCATGAGGCGCTGGCCTTGGTGTGCTTGCGCACCTCATCCAAGGTGAATAGGCCTTTGTCTTTGATGGCTTTGCAAATCGCACCTTTTTTCACGCCGTTGCAACCGCACACCTCGGCATCGTCGGGCATGCTGGCGGCTTTGCTGTGGCCTTCATGGCCCACGTCGCCAATATTGGATTCGCCAAACATCAGCTTCTCGCGAATGTCAGCCACACTGCGGCCATCGCGCAGCAGCTTGAAATACCAGCTGCCGTCCACGGTGTCGCCGTACAAACACGCACCCACCAATTGGTCGTTACGGATGACGAGTTTTTTGTACACGCCTTCGTGCGGGTCGCTCAACACAATCTCTTCGGTGCTGCCATCGTCACTGCCCATGAAGTCACCGGCGCTGAACAAATCAATGCCAGTGACTTTGAGTTTGGTTGACGTGAGCGAGCCGGTGTAGCGGCCAATGCCAAACTCGGCCAAATGGTTGGCCAGTACTTTGCCTTGTTCAAACAAAGGTGCCACCAAGCCATAGGCAATGCCGCGGTGTGCTGCACACTCGCCGACAGCGTAAATACGTGGGTCGGTTATTGTTTGCAGCGTATCGCTGACCACAATGCCGCGCTCGCAATGCAGGTGCATCTTTTCGGCCAGCGCCGTGTTGGGGCGAATGCCCACGGCCATCACTACCAACTCTGCAGGGACGTGTGAGCCGTCTTTGAATAACACCGACGACACACGCCCGTTTTTGTCTGCCAATAATTCTTGGGTGTGCGCCTGCATTCGGAATTGCATACCGCGTTCTTCGAGCGAGCGTTACAATAAGCCGCCTGCGACTTTGTCGAGCTGACGCTCCATGAGCCATTCGCCCACGTGCACTACGGTGACGTTCATGCCACGCTTCATCAAACCGTTGGCCGCTTCCAGACCCAGCAACCCGCCCCCAATCACCACAGCGTGTTTGTATTGAGTGGTTGCATCAATCATGGCCTGTGTGTCCGCGATGTCGCGGTAGGCCAGCACGCCGTCCAATTCGCGACCCGGTACGGGCAGAATAAAGGGGTTGGAGCCAGTGGCCAAAATCAAACGGTCATAGGCTGCGCTTTGAACTTCGCCTGCGGCGTTGGTGGCATGCACCAGGCGTTTGACGCGGTCCACCTCGGTCACGGTCGAGCTGGTGTGCAAGGTGATGTGGTGGTTGCTGTACCACTCGAGGGGATTGAGGATGATTTCGTCCAAGGTTTGTTCACCCGCCAATACGGGCGACAACAAAATGCGGTTGTAGTTCGGGTGTGGTTCTGAACCAAAGACAGTTATGTCGTAGAAGTCAGGCGTGAGTTTGATGAGTTCTTCTAACGTGCGCACGCCGGCCATGCCGTTGCCCACCATCACGAGTTTGAGTTTTTGCGTCATGCGATGCTCCTCAATGTTTCTCAACGTGCGCTTGGCGCGTGTACAAAAAGTCAATCACGGCTTTGCGGTAATGCAAGTAGGCGGGGTCATCCGCCAGCGTGACGCGAGAGCGGGGTCTTGGCAGGTCCACGTGCAACACTTCGCCGATGGTGGCGGCAGGGCCGTTGGTCATCATCACAATCTTGTCCGACAGCAAGACAGCTTCGTCCACATCGTGCGTCACCATGACCACGGTGCTTTGTGTGTTGGCCACGATGGCCAGTAATTCATCTTGCAACTTCGCGCGGGTCAACGCATCTAACGCGCCAAAGGGCTCGTCCATCAACAACACCTGTGGCTCCATGGCTAATGCTCTGGCAATGCCTACGCGTTGCTTCATGCCACCCGAAATTTCGCCAGGGCGTTTGAAGGCGGCGTGGCTCAGGCTTACCATTTCAAGGGCTGCATGTGTGCGGAGGGTGAGTTGCGCTTTGTCCTCTTTGGGTTTGCCGTCTACAACACCGCTTTGTCCAAACACGCGCTCCACGCCGAGGTAGACGTTTTCAAAGCAGGTGAGCCAGGGCAAGAGCGAGTGGTTTTGAAACACCACCGCGCGCTCGGGCCCAGGGCCGGCGATTTCGCGGTTGGCGCAAATCAAATTGCCTTCAGTCGGCATGGTCAAACCCGCAATCAGGTTGAGCAAAGTGGACTTGCCGCAACCCGAGTGACCGATGAGGGTGACGAATTCGCCTTTGCTCACAGTCAGGTTGATATGGCGCAGGGCAGGAAAATCGCCCTTAGCCGTTTTAAAAGTTTGGGCCACGCCCTGAATTTGCAAATACTTGGTGGTCATTGACGTATTCATGACTGCACCTCCTCAAAGGTGAAGGCGGTGGCGAGTTTGATCAGGGCGAACTCCAACACCAAGCCCACCACGCCAATGACAAAGATGGCGATGATGATGTTTTTCACGTTCAGGTTGTTCCACTCGTCCCAGACCCAAAAGCCGATGCCCACGCCGCCCGTCAACATCTCAGCAGCGACGATGACCAACCATGCCGTTCCTACGGCCAAGCGCACGCCAGTGAGCATGTAGGGCAACACCGCTGGAAACAAAATCTTGGTGACGACTTTCCACTCAGAGAGGTTGAGCACGCGTGCCACGTTCATGTAATCCTGCGGCACGCGCTGCACGCCCACCGCGGTGTTGATCACCATGGGCCATATCGAGCAAATGAAGATGGTCCAAATGGCAGCTGGGTTGGCACCTTTGAACACCAACAAACCGATGGGCAACCAAGCCAGAGGTGACACAGGGCGCAACAAGCTGATGAGCGGGTTGAACATGCGTGATAAAAAATCAAAGCGACCAATCAAGAAACCAAGTGGAATCCCAACCAGCGCAGCCAAACCAAAGCCCAGGGCCACGCGCTTAAGCGAACTCCAAACGTTCCATCCCACACCTTGGTCGTTAGGGCCATTGCTGTAAAAGGGATTGCTGAACACATCCACGGCTTGCCAGAAGGTGTCGGTGGGCGTGGGAAAGTTGTTCGTGCTGGTGATGGACACCAGTGACCAAATGCCCACCAGCAGTGCCAAACCCATGAAGGGTGGCACCACATGTGATGAGAGGTTTTTCAAAAACGTGGGCATCAAATACCTTTAAGCGTGAATCTTGAAACTGTCTGCGTATTTCATGGGGTCTTTGCCGTCCCACACCACGCCGTCCATGAACTTGCTGCTGCGCATGTCACTCTTGGGTACGGGTGTTTTGCTGGCAGCGGCGGCTTGTTTGAAAATTTCGGTTTGGTTGATCTCTTTGGCCACCTTTAAGTAGTCAGGGTGGTCTTTGAGCAAGCCCCAACGCTTATGCTGCGTGAGGAACCACATGCCGTCAGACAGGTAGGGGTAGTTCGCCGTGCCGTCGTTGAAGAACTTCATGTGGTGAGGGTCGTCCCAGGTTTTACCCAAACCGTTTTGGTAGCGACCCAAGATACGTTGGTTGATCACGTCGACGCTCGTGTTGACATAGGCTTTGTCGGCGATGGTTTCGGCCATCTTCATTTTGTTTTGCAAGCCCGCGTCAATCCACTTACCTGCCTCCAAAATAGCGGCCGTCACAGCGCGTGCAGTGTTGGGATATTTTTTGACGAAATCGCCTGTGGTACCCAACACTTTCTCGGGGTGGTCACGCCAAATATCTTGGGTGGTAGCCGCGGTGATGCCAATCCCGTCGGCAATGGCGCGGTGGCCCCAAGGCTCGCCCACGCAGTAGCCGTCCATGTTGCCTACGCGCATATTGGCCACCATTTGCGGAGGCGGCACGGTGATGACCTTGGCGTCTTTGAGTGGGTTTACACCCACGCTGGCCAACCAGTAATAAAGCCACATGGCGTGTGTGCCGGTGGGGAAGGTTTGCGCGAAGGTGTATTCACGCTTATCAGTCGCCATCAGTTTAGCTAGGCTTGCAGCATCCACCGCGCCTTTGTCGGCAAGTTTCTTGGAAAGCGTGATGGCTTGGCCGTTTTGGTTCAAGTTCATCAGCACGGCCATGTCTTTCTTTGGGCCAGCCGTACCCATATGAACACCGTAAATCAGGCCGTACAGCGCGTGGGCAAAGTCCAGTTCACCGTTCACTAACTTGTCGCGTACGCCTGCCCAGCTTGACTCTTTGGACGGGATGATCTTGACGCCATATTTTTTATCAATCCCCAACACCGAAGCCATCACGACGCTCGCACAGTCGGTGAGGGGAATGAAGCCGATCTTGACCTCTTCTTTTTCAGGCTTGTCAGAGCCTTGGGCATAAACCGCGGCCCGCAAGGCGGGGGCAATGGTGAGTGCGCCAGCGGTGGCGGCTTGCAATATATTGCGGCGGCTCATGGGGGTCTCCAAAAGTTTCGTCATGACATCACTCCTATATAAAAAACGGGGGTAGAAACGACAAAGGCGTCCTCACCGCATGCACATGGAGTGCATGGGTGGGGACGCCTTTGTCCTTGAACCGTCTTTGGTTCTTAGCATTGGTGTTGCAATAGCTGTGCCAGCGTTCTAGGGTTCCCCCGAATAGAAAACGCCCCAAGCTGGGGCGTTTGATCGAATCTGCACCAAGAGGTGCGCACCAAACTAGGACAAGAGGTCTGCCATGTCAAGGGTGCGTTGCGCGACCTCACCCATCTTCAAGCCTTTGTCCATCGCGACTTTGCGCAGTTTGGTGAAGGCTTCTTGTTCGCTCAGACCTTGACGCGCCATCAGCAGGGCTTTGGCGCGTTCAATCACCGTGCGTTCTTGCAGGGCATGGCGTGCGTCATCGCGTTCATCGCGGAGTCGTTCTTCGTATTCAAAACGGGCCATGGCCACATCGAGGATGGGTCGGATGCGGGTACTAGAGAGTCCGTCCACGATGTAAGCTGAGACGCCCACGGCCACGGCGTCGCGCACGTGGGTGGTGTCGTTGTCGTCGGTGAACAGCACGATAGGCCGTCGGGCATCGCGAGTGGCAAACACCACATGCTCTAGGGCATCACGCGCTTCGGATTCGGCGTCAACGATGATGAGGTCAGGTTGCAGCTGCTGGATGCGGTCGGACAAAAATACATCGGCAGGCAAAGAAGCAATCAGGTTAAAACCACTTTCCAGCAACCCTATGCGCAACGCCCGCGAGCGTTCGGCTTGTGACACGGCGTGCTCGTCGTTCGCATCTTGGATGTCCAAGTCAGGAACGACCACCACGATTTTGAGCGCTTGGGCAGTTTTACTAGGGGAGGACTTGCGATGCATTCGTTGTTTTTTTGAAGCGAGATATCTGCTCGCATGCAAATAACAAGCCAAGCATGTGTCCTGGCTAATCGCTCAGCACTTTGTACACCTAATAAAAAAGGGTTCCAACAGGAACCCTTTTTGTTGAAACTGAACTCGCTTAAGCGCGTGCTTTGCGGCGCACGGGTGCTTTGGCAGCCGCTTTGGGGGCGTGCTCTTTCAACTTGGCCAAGCTTTCTTGAGCCAACTCAGCCGTTTTCTTGGCGTTTTTGCGGGCTTCAGCCAAGGCTTTGTTGCTGACGTCCACAGCAGCTTTGACTGCGCTCACAGCAGCTTCAGAACCTTTGGGGGCTTTGTCTAAGCTGTCGTGGATGGCTTGGTTGGCTGCGTGGTGTGCATGGTCAAAGTGGCCTTCGGCAAATGCAGCGGACTCAGCTTGGAATTCTTGGGTCAACTCGTAAGCCGTGGCAGCAAAGCCAGCCAAGCTTTTAGCCGAGGTCTCGAGTTGGGTCTTGAGCAACTCAATCGCTGCAGCTGGGTCTTTGACTTCCAAAACAGAGGTCAATTGAGCTTGGGCCAACTCGGCGTTGACTTTGGCTTGCTCCAGGCTGAGCTCTGTCAAACGCTCGACTTGAGAGAAAGAGAGGGTGGCCAGTTCGAAAGCGGCTGAGATGGAAGCTTCTACTTGGGATTTGATTTGGTCTTGCATGTTCATTCCTAGAAAATTTAAACAACACACGAATGCTATCGATGGTTTATGAAAAAAACATGAAGCTTTTGCTCTTTAGAGCCAGTTCTCTAGCTGCATCAATGCTGTCAGGAGGCTTCTAGGCGGCGTGGTTTTACCAAGTGCCCACATTGGGCATGTCTGTCCAAGGTGCTCGAGGTGGCAAGGCTTCGCCATGTTGCAAGAGTTCTACCGAGATATCGTCAGGCGAGCGCACAAAGGCCATGCGCCCATCTCGGGGCGGACGCAGAATCTTGACGCCATGGGCTTGCAATTTCTCACATGCTGAATAGATGTTGTCGACGGCATAGGCCAAGTGGCCAAAGTTGCGCCCCCCTGTATAGACCTCGGCATCCCAGTTGTAAGTGAGCTCGACTTGCGCATCGGCGTCGCCTGGCGCTGCGAGATACACCAAGGTAAAGCGACCAGGCGCATGCTCTTTGGTGCGCAACACCGCGAGCCCCAGCGCATCGCGGTAAAAACGCAGGGAAGTTTCTAGGTCGGTGACGCGCACCATGGTGTGCAGGTATTTCATTGAGTGCCTCTCTTATCTCTGAGTTAGAGCGTGGGGTAGTCGGTGTAGCCGACAGGGCCTGGGGTGTAGAAGGTTTTGGGGTTGGCCTCATTCAAAGCGGCGTTCATTTTCAAACGCTCGACCAAGTCAGGGTTAGCAATAAACAAACGGCCAAATGAAATGGCGTCTGCCTTGCCTGATGCGACGGCGTCAATGGCCATTTGGCGGTCATAGCCGTTGTTGCCAATGTAAGTGCCTTTGAAAGCTTGGCGTGCCCAAGCATAGTCAAAGTTTGTCAAATCCCGTGGGCCACCTGTCTCACCTTCGATGAAGTGAATGAAGGCGATGCCCCGCTTGTTCAGCTCTTGCACCAGGTGAGCAAAGACGGTTTGAGGATGGCTGTCTTTCACATCGTTAAAACTGGTCAGGGGGGACAAGCGAATGCCGACACGCCCCGCACCAATTTCTGCCACGCAAGCATCTACCACCTCCATTGCAAAGCGGCAGCGGTTTTCAACTGAACCGCCGTATTCGTCGTTTCGGTGGTTGGCGCCGTCGCGAATGAACTGATCAATTAAGTAGCCGTTGGCACCGTGAATTTCAACCCCATCAAAACCCGCGCGAATGGCATTGGCCGCAGCTTGACGGAATTGCTGCACGACCTCTTTGACTTCAGCCACAGATAGGGCATGTGGCACGGGCACATCGACTTTGCCCTCGTGCGTGTAAGCCACCACCTTGGGTTGAATGGCCGATGGCGCAACGGGGTTCGCCCCACCTGTGAGCTGGGGGTGCGTGATGCGGCCGACATGCCAAATTTGCGCCATGATTTTTGAGCCCGCTTCGTGGACAGCTTTCGTGATGTGAGTCCATCCTTGAATTTGGGCTTCTGAATATATGCCTGGCGTAGCCATATAGCCTTTACCCACAGGTGCGATTTGTGTACCCTCGCTGATGATGAGTCCTGCGCCACTGCGTTGGCGGTAGTAGTCCACATTCATGGCGCTGCCAGGAATATCGCCATGGGCTTCATCTGCGCGGCTTCGTGTGAGAGGGGCCATGACGATGCGGTTGGCCACCTCGATGTCACCAATGCGGGTGGGTTGGAAGAGTAGGGGTGTGGTCATGTGATGGAGAGAGGTGGGTTAGGAAATTAAACGGCGCGGCAATGGCTATGAATTCGTTAGATTTAGGATTTTTTAAATCATAGGCGACAAATACATGACAGCGACTGGCTTAGCTAACTGGCTTAGGTATGATGGCGTCAATCTAAGGAGCAGTGAATGGCTGATATCAATCCAACCAACAACAACCTCGTCATCGGCGAGGGCGTCACTTTTAAGGGCTCTATTGCTGCGCCTGGCAAGGCTGTGATCAATGGCAATGTGTCAGGCGAGTTGATCGCTGATGACTTGTTGATTGGCACCAAAGGCCAAGTGACTGGCACAGTGCGCGCCCGCGAAATCGATGTGCATGGCGAACTCAACGAAGACATCGTCTGCAAAGACCATTTGCTGATTCACAGCACAGGCAAAGTGTCTGGCACCTTGGAATACCACGAGTTGGAAATCCAACGCGGTGGTAAGTTCAAAGGCAATATGAATCAGAAATGAGTCGGTTTGCCAATCGGCGCGAAGCCTTTTGGCGCGGCATCCGAGACGCCTTGGGTGCACCCGTCCTAGTTCTTTTTGCAGGCATGGTCGGCTTTGGGGCCATGAGCCGGTCCCATGGCTTTGATGTCTGGATGACCGGACTGACGAGTCTGTTGATGTTTGCGCTGCCTGGCCAAGTGGTGATGTTGGAGATGTTCATCTCTGGCGCATCCCTTTTGGCCATCGGCTTTGCCGTCACGCTGACTTCAACGCGTTTTGTCACCATGGTGGTGACACTTTTCCCCCAATTTCATCGACGCGACCGCAACCCACTTCAGTATCTGTGGGTACACATGCTGGCCATGACCGCCTGGGCTGTCTCGATGCGCGAGTTCCCCTCCATAGACCCCAAGCATCGTATGAATTACTTCGTTGGCTTGGCACTCCCTTGTTGGTTGATATCGCCCATGGGCACGGTGTTGGGTTATTTCGTGGCGGGCTGGGTGCCCACTGCTGTCACGCTGGGCTTGGTGTTCATTAACCCCTTGTTTTTCTTGCTGACGTTCACGGATGTGAAGCCTTGGGCCAACCGTCTTGCCATTGGATTGGGCTGCCTCATGGGGCCCGCGTTTTATGTGTTGGATGCAGACAGCAGCTTGTTGCTGACGGGTTTGGTGGCCGGGACGCTCGC
>Ga0114979_10000609_pt1 | contig 23487 bp, 38 predicted proteins | sample S_140625_EF_Meta_FD_87315 | JGI IMG/M metagenome (GOLD analysis project Ga0114979, IMG submission 87315) | Freshwater microbial communities from Lake Simoncouche, Canada to study carbon cycling - S_140625_EF_MetaG | ecosystem: Environmental > Aquatic > Freshwater > Lake | place: Lake...
AAGCAACAAGATGCCAAAGACCAAGTTCCTCCCGTTGTATTATTTCCTACTCCACCGACTACAACTGCACCATAAGATAAACACCCACTTGTTGAATTACAAACTGAATTGCAGTTTCCTCCACCGATGAATGAATTTATTGCTTGTGCAAGATTGCAGTTACCATTTACTATACTTGAATAAAAACCCGATAATGTGTTATTTCTACCGCCAACTATTGTTGAATAATTACCCGATGCACAATTACCACTACCATTTATGACACTTGATGAACAACCCGATGCAATATTACTAACACCATTAATTACGCTTGAAACATTACCCGATGCCGTGTTATTACGACCATTATTTACACTTGACCAATAACCCGATGCTGAATGACGACAACCACTTATTATTGCTGAATAACAACCCGATGCACTATTACAAATACCACTTAAAACACTTGATAAACAACCCGATGCTGAATTACTATTTCCATTAATCACACTTGAATAAACACCCGATGATGTATTATACCGACCATTATTAATATTCGAATATGATGTATTAGCCGTGTTACAATATCCATTACTTATGCTTGAATAATTTCCCGATGATATGTTACATTGACCATTACTTATATGTGAATAATAAGCAGATGACGTATTATTACGACCACTATTTACACTTGAAAAACAACCCGATGCAGAATGACAACAACCATTTCCAACTAAAGAGTAATTACCCGATGCGATATTCTGATAACCATTACTTATAGTTGAATAAATAGCCGAAGCATTATTTTGTTTACCATTAATTATAGATGAATGAATTTCAGTCGAACTATTACAACAACCATTTACTATTGTTGAAAAACAACAATTTACATTATTAACATAACCATTATTTATGGATGAATAACAACCACTTGAATTATTCAAATACCCATTTATTATTGTAGAATATGAGTTACTTGCAGTGTTACTTACTCCATTAAATGTAGAAGAATAACTACATAATGCACAATTCAACTGACCATTTCCTATGAAAGAAAATAATCCACAGGCAATGTTACTACGACCATTTGATATTGATGAATAAACACCACTCGCAGAATTTTGTCTGCCATTTGTTATTGCTGAATAATAAGAACTTGCAGTATTTTGAGAACCATTAATTATTGTGGAAAAAGTCATTGAAGCACAATTATATGTTCCATTTCCTATAAATGAATAATTACCATTTGCGGTACTGAAAAAACCTTGAATGATTGAAGACCTATACCCACTTGCCGTACTTGAGTAACCATTAATTATCGTTGAATATTGATTACTTGCCGTGTTATTTTGACCCATTAAAACTAATGAATTAAAACTACTTGCGACACTCTGTTGACCTATACCTATCAACGACCTACACCCACTTGCCGTATTTCCATTGCCACTTAATATAGTCGCATACTGATTTGTTGCAGAATTTCCTTGCCCATTTAAAATAGTAGATTTTTGAGAATTAATACAATTGTTATTTCCATTGATTATTGATGATTGATAACCACTTAAAGTATTATTTATACCATTAAATATTTGAGCATATGAAGGATTACATACGGCACTATTATTCTGACCATTAATTATTGTAGAATAACTTCCACTTACACTACCACATTTTCCATTACTTATGATTGAATAATTTCCCGATGATATGTTACATTGACCATTACTTATATGTGAATAACAACTTCCGTTTTGAACAAATGGTGAAAAAGCAGGTGAATATAAAAATGTTGTTGTATTTGCACCTGCATCATAACTTAAACCAACGGATGAACCAAACATTGAATCATTGTACGCACTATTTGTGCCATTAGAACCATAAATTCCAATACCTGTTTGACAACTTAAAGGTGCATATTGAGAATAGTTTCCACTTAAAGTAATACTTGAACCATCACCTGCAACGCTAACAACACAACTATAAGCACTATAACTCCCACTCGCTATAATAGGCATTGGTATAGCAGGTATAAAACATAATTGACTTGTGTCTAAATCACCATCATAAATAAAACAACTTACTGAACTACAATTTATACCATTGTTAGAAATACCTCCGAAATAAGGTGTAGTTAAATTGAAATAACAATAAGTACAACCTAAAAAACAAGAAGTGTAACAAGAGTAATCACCAACAAATGTAATTGATGAGCCATCAGAAGCGAAATTAGTAATTGTATTACCAAAATTATAGCCACTACAATTAAATCCTAAACCAACATAACAAATATCACTTGTTACAAATGGTGTATTACAAAAAGCATTATAAATTCCACTTTGTGTTGGTGTAAAAGTTGTATTTGGCGTTCCACTTGTATTGCAAAATCCATTTACAATACTTGAATTACAAAAAGAACTTGCCGTGTTATTTAATCCTCCACTTACAGATGACCCTTTTCCATTAGTAGAATTACATATACCTCCACCAATTATTGAACCACATCCACTTGCCGTATTTGCTTTACCTAATGCCGTTGAATAATCACCACTTGAACTATTTCCATTACAAATGCGAACTGATGAACCTGTACCTGCCCCTAATTCGACAACGCCACATCCACCACCTCCGCCACCGCTACCTGTACTTCTCCAACCTTGTTGAGAACCTGCCATAGTATTTATTTTTATATAACGAGTAAAGGTATAAAATAAATTGTAAATGTATGCAAAAAAAATCCCCTCTGTTAGCGTACAAAAGGGATTGTAATTGAGAAATAAAGGTCTATGAAATAAAAGAGGGTAATCAAAAAATACCCATATTTTTAATAATTTGCTTTATAATTAAATTTTTCGAAATACCATTTGTAACTACTATGTAGCCAAGCACAAATATCTTTACCTAATATATCGTGATAATCGGGATTATTTAATTCTAATTTTGGTCTGATTGTATGCAAATCATTTGTAAGTCCATAAATAGCATCATCTTCCTTAATTGTTTGTTCAATATTATCAAAATCGTGTTCAAAATAAGGTAATTCTAAATAATTGTAAACCCTTTTCATTTCCATTTCGGGGTGCAAACATAAATCTTCATATTTCACAAATAGGATTTTATCATCATAACCTAATCTTGTCATTTCAAAAATTCTTTCAACGGCTCTACCTATCGTATTTGTAGGGTTCATCCATTCATCAACTCTTTTGTGAATAGTTGTTCCTGTACCTGTTGAATCATTTCTTATTGGGTCGTGATGTAATTGATTTTTCCTGTAAATTTTTTCGTATGATGAAACAACTGAACGCAAATCACGGACAACACAAATAATTTTTGGATTAGGATATATTTCATTTAAAAATTGTCTATAAACACCCCATCCTCTACTTTTAAGAACTACATATTCTTTATCTGTTCCATCAATTAAACTTTCACAATATCCATTTATTCCTTTATTACAAAAGTTAATAAATGCTTTGTTCATTAGTTCACTATCTTGTGCTTTAAATTCGGGTGATGTACTGAAATTTGCCCTTGCTCCATATAACAATTCTAAACATCCATCCGTACCTGTTCCATATATTTTATCGTTATTATTTAATATGGATTGAAATAATGTACTTCCGCTACGGGGCATACTACTTTGGAAGAAAATTTTTTTTAGCATATACTTTTAATTGTGTGGTTATTATTTATTTTTTTGTTTAATCTCATATAATTTCTTATGGTCGTTACAGATAAATTAAAATATTCAGATGCTTCTGATATAGAATTAAATATCTTATCTATTTCAACGCAATATATTTTTTTACCTGTTTTCTCCCTGCATAATTCTTTATAATTTGGTTTATATTTTTTTTTGTTATTTCTCAAATTTGTTTTTATCAAAATTTGTTTTTGCTCTACACTTAAATCACTATCCAAATAATAATAGTTTAATCCTTTACATTTTCCACCACGAATTATTGATTGTCTTATATTTTGATATGATGTATTTGCATTTATTGATGCTTCTGTGAGTGAATTAAATATTTCATTAGTTTGTAAACAAATTACTTTAATGCCATATTTTTCAATCCTCGTATTGGATATTTTTTTTTTGTGATTTTCCGACTTTTTACTTGTTATATAAGGATAAAGTATTTTTTTATTCTTATCAGACATAGTATGACCTAATAATGATTTGGAAATATTATTTTTATGTTCATCTGATAATTTTACACCGAGAGTGTGTTTATTGCCTTTTAAGTATTGCTTCATTTTATTTATTCTTTCTTCTGATAATTTTATGCCCCTTGTTGGACTTTCAACATAATCACCACAATTTAATAAATTAGAACCACTTTCCTTATAATAATCTGCCCAAAATTGTTCTCTTTCTATTAAATTTTCTACAAGACAAAGTTCTATGATAGAAAATGAAAAAACATTCTTTCCATATTTAGTAATACAATTATTTATTTTAGGATTATGATTTACTTTTTTGATTTTATTCCTATGCGAACTCCATCTTTTTTTTATATTGGAACTACTACCAATATATATTGAGCCATTACCTTCACAAATTATCTTATAAATTCCTATCATCTCTTTTATTAAATTTGTTCTACCATTTTATTTACTTTATTTAATTATATACTCTTTATTATCATACTTTTCTTTTGGAATACAAACACAATCTAAACAATAACCACTTGTTGAACTATAAGGTATTCCTACTTGAAATCTTTTGACAACATATCCCAAATCTTCAATTATTTTTATTAGTTCTTGTTCTGAACTGCCGAACTTAATTAGGCATATTTCTTCTATTTCAATAAAAATATATGGTTTATGTTTTTCTATTGTTTTTAATGCACCATTAATTACATTTGATTCGTAACCTTGCACATCTATTTTTATTACTTTGACATCATTAAATTCAAAAGAATCTAATTTATCTGCATTAACTTCTTCAAACGAATTAAAATTGGATTTTTTATCTTCATAAACAGAAACATCACCGAAGTTTACCCAATCTTTAGAAAAATAATCTGCATATTCAAATTTGACTATTCCTTTTTCATTACCTATTGCCAATTGATGTGCAAAAACATTGTCTATGCCATTTAAAAATAAATTACAACATAATTGCTGAAAAATTATTCTTTGTGGCTCATAAGCAAACACACGACCTTTGTCACCTACTAATTCAGCAAATTCAATCGTAAAATGACCATTATTTGACCCGACCTCTATAATATCAGAACCAATTAAATTGATTGAATTATCTTTTAGAAAGTCAAACATATACTGCTCATATAAGAATCCTTGTATAAGTGATTGTGTTACTGCATTATCCTTCGGGAATAAACAATACTTTCTTAAAACAGGATGACTAAATCCCCCATTAATAATACCTGCAACATTCGGTCTATATGCTTGAAAAGATTCAGTTATTAATTTTCGTTTCATTGATGATTTGTCTTAAAAAGCAGATTAATTATTTTCTGTAAATATACTAATTAATATTAATATTATCACATTTAATAATTAAAAACAAAAAAATCCCGACAAATAAATGAGGGGATTTACACTTGGAGAGTAATTCGTACTAACTAATCGTTAGGGAAATTGTTTTTTCTTGTTTATCAAAGTACATATAAGCACCAATAGTAACGAGCAATACTGCACCACCTAAAATATAAGGGTTTACTTTTACTTTGGAGAACTTATGAACTGCAAATGCTACACCTGTTGCACCTGCACCTACGAGTAATGTTTTAGTTGTCTTATCCATAGAAACAAAGTTAATAATTTTTATTTTGTTTTGTATATTTTATATGCCATAAATAGTCCATAAATTCCTAAAGCAATTAATGAAATACCAATTGCTCTACTGAAAAATAATGACCTTTCATCCATTCCTGCGGTTTTATCTTCTTCCATATTTTTTATTTTATATTTTTTGTTACCATATAAGCAAACATCTCATTAGGTTGGTCAAGGCGTACCTTGTCGTATGCGTTCATTTGATGCTTCTTTTCTTTATCCCAAATAACATCATCCTCTGTTAATTCAAGAACGATATTTACAGGTTGTTTTTCGTTGGGTAAAATAATTGTGATTGGCAAATACTTTTTATTATGAACCATTAAACCTAATCGGCAATTATCGGGATTCTCAACATATATTTTATCAATACCTAAATCATCAATTTTTTGTAATTGTTTTTCGGTAGGTTGGAAATCTGTGAAATTCATTTTTTTCTTATAGACATCTCTAAATAATTTAGGGTATCTACGCTGATAAATATGAATCATTTCGTGAGCCAATGTTCTCGCTAAATTATCATCGCTATCAATTCTGTTTTGTGAAAGAATGATAACACCACCTTGCGTATAACAAGTATTCCAATTAAAACCATTATTTGATTTTATGATTTCCCAATTCATAGGTTGAGTTATATTGATTCCTACTTTATGAAGGATAGGATATAATTCACTTTCTGCTTTTTGTGTTGCAGGGGTTATTTTTTCTATTTCCGCCTGTGTTAATGGCTCGTAAACTTCTTCAATAATTTTCTTTTGAATTTCGCTAACAGATAAATTATCCGATGTATTTAATCGCCCTTGTATTTCTTGGGGCATAAATTCGAAGTAGGATGGGTTATCCAATACATAATTTATTATTTCCTGTTTATTTAGCGTTTTCAATTTTTAAATTTTAACAAAAGGGGATTTTCGAATGACAGAATTTAATCCCCTTGAATAGTAATTAATTATAATGATGTAACAAATGTATTAAATATTTGTTACTCTATTTCTAATTCTAATGCTAATTCATATCCTTCAATCAAATCATTATACATTTTATTTTTTTTCTTGTCGGTTTCCATTTCTAAACTCAATTCATATCCTTCAATCAATTGTTTGTATAAATCTGCTCTTGATTCTGTTTTAGTTTCTTTTGTTGCGTTGATTTTCTTTTCTCCTTGAATTAAATTGTAACTCGGTGAAATACCAATACTAATATCAAAATCGTAAGTGTCATTGTATTTTATAATTGGTTGGTTATAACTTTCATTAACGCTACCTGCATCCAAATAAACAGGCATTATCAAACCTAAATTGTTTCTCATATAAAAATCTTCATCGGCTTTTTTAGGGAATGTAATTTTATCATTCATTATCACTACTGCCCTTGTTGGTGCTGAAAAATAAAAATTAACCATTTGTTCTCCTGCCATTATCATTGATTCACATAAATCAGATAATAATTCTGCGTTTAATCCAATATAAAACTTACCATCTTTCGTATCAAATTCAAAAGCAACGGCTTTTGTCATTCCATTTGTTAATTTATTTTTATAAAGATTAATAATTATGTTGTTCAGATAATGTAAATCGAAACTTTTATAAAATAAGTAATCTTGAGGAGCAATGGGCAACCATTTAGGGAATTTTTGGTCTATCTCACCTACTCCTTCGTAATATTTTTTGAATGTTTTATCCGTATCTAATTTATTATATACTTTTTCCAAATCTGAAACCAAATAATAATTACCATCCGTTTCGTAATTGTGTTGACTATTATTTTGAGCAACAATATGAAGAAGTTTAATAGCATCCGTTCCTGTGGCAGTACCATTTTCAAAATTTATACCCTGCATTTTTGGGTTTAAATCATCTTCGGAAACGATTTTCTTAAAAATCTTATCTAATCCTAAACTAAATGGACTAATATAATAATCAACACTTTTTACATTTGATTTTTTAATAAGATTATTTTTGATTAAAATACTCCAAATGGATTTGTTCAATTCAATCTGTGGGATTTCAAGTAATATAGAACTTATATACCAACTGCCATTAAATGCCTTTATTTCAATAGGTAAAACATTAGAAATAATATATGTGTTTTCCTCTATTTGTAGTTTAGTAGCAGTACCTCTAACGAGTTCATTATAAACTTCATTAATTAGATATTCTAATTCTTTTTTATTTTCTTTGGATTTATTAGAACTATATTGTAATTCCGAATCTTTTATTTTTTCGATTAGAGATTTAATTTCGTTTGTCATAAAATTAATTTTCAACGAAGTTAAATAAAAAAAGGGAATCTAAATCTGCTATGACAAATGATTCCCTTTACAAATGTTGTGCTATTAACTGCACAAATGTAATTATAATTTTTTACCAATCTCCTAAAGGACATTCTTCTGTTTCTAATCGTGCTTTCAAACGAAGGAAACAACCACATTCGGGGCAACGGCTAAATTTGGTTAAAGGTCTGCCACCACTTTCTTTTAATCTTTCGGGGCAACTATTACAAAGAGTTAATCGTTGAATTAATTGTTCCTTGCTTATGTATTTGTTTGGGTCTAATAAATCAATAATAGCCATAATGAATATTTTTAGTAAAGATAATTAATTTTCTCTAAAATCTTCGGGTGTCATTCCATTTTCTTCAAGAACGCTTACAATGAAATCAAGATATAGATATTCGCTAACTTTTCGCATTTCATCTCTCCAAGTTGTTCCATAGTATTTTGATTGCGAAAGTGCTTCATCATAAAGAGTTGCCTGTTCACCATATAAAGATTCGGGATTAAATACTCTACTAAATTCTTTTTCTAAATCCCTTAATTTAATTTTATCCCAATTCATATTAATATTTAACATTTATTTATTAGACATATCTTCAAGAACATAAAGTTCTTCGAAATTCAATCCTTTAATATATCCAATTGCAAAATTTCTATTATTAAATTCAAATTTTGGTGATGTTGCTGACTTGATATAATCGTGTCGTACATTTGTTACCCTATTTTCTCTGTATTTATCTTTACTTTCATAATTCTTATATCTCAATCCTGTCTTTTCGTGTAATTCAATGAATCCGTTTTTAGCCAACGATTTTAATGTATTGTAATTTTTAACAATTTCATATTGATTTGGATTCATTTTATCTATATTGATATAATTTTCCAAATCATTTACTTCACCACCATCAGCGTATGTTTTTTTAGCAATGAACTTTTCACCTTCGGGTGTAAGACCGCTAAATGTAACTTGGTCTTGGGTTAATTTAAACGTATCTCTTAAATCTTTAATCATATAAGACATAATACCCTTTTTCTTTTTGGTAGGGTTTACTGACATCATATCAATAAATAATTCTTTTTTACCTTCTTCTTCAATTAAATATGCCTTGATAACACCTAATAAATGCTCTGAACCTTTATGAGTTTTTTGGAACTTTTTAGTCCATATTTTTTTCAATGGTGGGATAAAACCACTTTGCCAAGCCATACTTTGTGTAGCAACAGGGTACATTACATAATCGTATTCCTCACTATTTATTTTTTCACCACTATCTTCTACATCATAAAGCCATAAATATACCTGTCCTTTTGGTATAAAAAAGTTCCCTTTCTTTTCGTGATACATTACCATTGAAGTTCCTGCATCATCAAAACCTGCTTCACCACCTGTTGCATATTCATTATCAACATCTAAATCTTCGGCACGATTTCCCATTTTGTAATCTAAATGGTGATAAATGTCATCTATACTTTGTGATGAAACTGCTAATTTATCTTCTTGCCAAGACATTAATCTTGAACCACCTTGAATCATTTCAATTAAATCTTTGGAATATTTAGCAATGTGTAACAATTGTTTTTTAGCAATTTCTCCACCTTTTTTATATTTTTCCCAACCTTCTAAAGAATGTTTTACATCAGAAATATTTTGTTCGATGCGAGTTAATTTCATTTTAACCCATTCTTCTAAATCAGTATCGTCTTTAATCATTTTATCCAACTTGATAGCATACTCATATACTTGACCAAGATTGATTAAAGCCATTTTTTCATCATAATCATAAATATCGGTATTTGCTTTACCGCCTTTTGCGTATTTAGTTGCTAAAGATTTAGCATATCTACTTGCCATAGATTTTTTATTCATACTAATTGTATCGTGAACTAATTTACAATTAAGTGAACTCGAAACATTTCTGTTTTTGTATTTGAAGTTGTATCTTGAATCTTTTTCTACAACACTATCCGTATCAACGCCATATCCTGTGATATATTCAATTGCTTTTGCAACCAAGTGCTTATCATCGGTAGAACCACCATCAGCATATTTATTTGTGTAGTCGGGGTGTAAATACTGAAAATTATCGTTTAAGTATATCATAGAACCAATATCACTTCCTAAATCAGAAACAAAAACTATGTTTTTCTTTACTAATGAACCCAAAGACCCTTTTACTGAATTTATATTTACATTTATGTCATTAGCAATATCATTGGCATCCACATCCGAATAACCTAAATCATTTACATCCAATTTTGATAATAAAGATTTTAAAATATTTTTTTCAAGTTCTGTTAAATCTAAATCATCAACTCCACCACCATCTGAATAACTATCGTATTGTCCTTTTATAAATTCTTTATAGAAATATCTTTTTAAATCAGACATATTTTTTAATCTATTTCGATATTGAGCGTCTTGCGTGGAATAACCATCTTCGAATTTGATGACATTTCCATCTTCCATCCAAGCATTAAATTGTTCTTGCCAAAAATCATCATTTGACCATTCAGAATATGTAACACCACCATTAGCGTAATTTTCATCTGCGAATTGGATTTTAAATTGTTTTGCCATAATTTTTGATTTTTTGGAATCCACATTATTTTTAAATTAAAACAAATATATTGACTTTTACGATAGTATCATATATTTTGACTATCATTATATCATTGTTGATAAGTTTGTTTCATTAGTGACTTGTTTATATCAGATTTATGATTATCTTTGCTAATAATTAAAATTAATGCTATGACTAAAAAGAAAAAAAGAATTTCAAATGAAAAGGGTTTTCCAATTGATGACAGACCCGTTATTTTTAACGTAAAAGATTCGGCAGATATTAATTACGTTGGTAGATATATTGAGAACGAATGTATGTTTATGCTTTCCCTTAACGATACTGAATCAGATTTCATATCTGAAAAAGAAATTAATGAATGGTGGTATATTACGGAACATCCAATAGTTTTAGAAGAAGTTCTAAACGAAAAGTATTTAAAGAAGGTGAAAATCAATAAAGATAAACCTAAATACAAACGAAAAGTAGATGATTCTGAAAACAAAACGGATTCTGAAAACAAAACGGATTTTAATCCTATTGCTACGCAGACATTTTCAATACCGAGAAATAACCTTAATACTCAACCACCCCTACCTCCATTTTTAAGGGATTTTGTTAAAAACATTGAACAACAAGTAGGATTTAATTTTCAAGAAGTAAATGTGCGTGTTTTAGGAGAAGATGATTTATCTGAATTACCAATAGAAGTTTTGCAACAAATACTTGACAAGGCAATAGCAGATGAAAATTATGAGTTGGCTACAAAAGTGAGTGATTTAATCAATAGTAAAAAATAGAAAATATGTTTGAATTTAGTGTAACCGAGCAACCTAATTCAATAGAAGAATTATTTGCCAAGAAATTTGAAAAATTAAATAAATACCCGATGAACAATGAAACATCGGAGATATTTGTGAAGTTGATTTTATCAAAAGATAGTCAATACGAAATACCCGATAACGAGAAACCTTTTTTATATAAAATGTTGGAGAATAGAATTTCAGTTGTCCACGATTATCAAGTTGATGATAGGGTTCTTTTATTTCTTTCGTTCACTTGCCCATCAGCAGGTGTTGGAGTGATGTATTGTTGGTATCTTCAATATGAAGCAAGGAAGCGTGGTGTTGATAAAATTACTTTTGAAATTTTTGCTGATATTTTTGGTTCGGGTTTTCCATCCGAAGATTCCTTACATAAACTTTGGGATGAACAAAAAGTAAAAAGGCAGGAAATGGGTTCTGATAATTTATTGGATTACCCAAAGGCAGGATTATCATTATATAAAGATTATAAAGATGACACCATTTGATGAAATAGCAATTGAGTTTATTTGGATGCTGATTGGAGTGATGTTTATATTGTTTTATTTACTAAATAGAGGTGATGATTAAATGTGAGGTTTTTTATGATAGTGAATCACTTAAAAAAGATTTGCGATTAAAGAGAATAATTGAGTTGGAATTAAGTATGGATGAATGTTCGAAAATGATAGGAATATCAAAAGCAACTTTATCAAGGATTGAAAATGGAAGTATGCCCGATTTATTGACTTTTTTGAAAATTGTTAAATGGTTGGAAAAGGATATTAAAGAATATGTAAAATTATAGAAGTATGGATAATAAATTGACTACGCTAAATGCGTTAGAAGAATTAGTCAGAGAGCATAAAAAGAAATCATTGGATTTATTACAATCTCGAATTTTTAAAAATCTTATTTCTTCAAATTGCGATAGTATATTGCAAATTATTGATGAATTAAAAGATGCTGAAAAAGAGCAATCTCGACTTGATTGGAAAGCAGGTTATATAGATTGTTGTCTTGATTGTGCAGAGTTCTTCGGAAACGACAGACAAGATTCTTTTCCAAAAGAAACAGAAATGGAAGTAATTGAAAGTTTATCGTATGATTTTGTAAATAAAAAAAATGAGAAATAATAATTTATTAGCGGACTTTATAGATTGTCTTTCAATTTTAGGAATTTTTTTAGATAAAATAAATGATTCGAATACCCCTTCTCCACACGATGAAATTGAAGATTTAGGATATGCCGTTGTAATAGATGATGAAGGAAATGAAATCAAAAATTACTGAAATATATTTATCGTTTCAGTATTATAATTTCCATCATTATTTACGCTTTTAATTTGATTTGGCTCAAAGGCAACATATTGGTCGTAGTGATTTGATTTAATGATTATACCATCATACCCCCTTGCTTTTAAATCGTCACAATACGGCTTACTTACGTCAATAAAAACAAGTGTTTGTCCAAGCATATCGTGAGGTTGATTATTGAAGTCAAAAATATAAAACGGATTTACCATTTTTAGAAAAACATAATACTCCATTCCATCGCCAATATAGGATATGCTTTGTGAATAATGGGCATTGACAAAGAAAAAACCATAATCGGTATTGTAGGGATTTTTTTCTATATCATTTAAACGAAATTCACTAAATAATTCTTTACATCTTGATTTGTGATACATAATCATTGGATTATTATTGGTATCAACTATTTTACTTTCACCGAACCACTTATAGAAATTGTCGTTCCAATTAGGGATAATATTAAACATTGCGTGTTAAACTTTTTTGAAGGTTATCGTAATAAATATAAATGGCTTCTGTAATAGTGTCGTAATTAGATATATGTTGAATTAATCTTTGAGAGTAATCTAAATCCTCTGCAAAACTTATTTCTTGAAATTTAACCCAACTTGCCTTAATTTTTAAGTGTGGGCATAAATGGAGATGATTTGTTCTAAAAATCACCTCATTCGTTTCAATATTATCAATATACAAACTTGGTTGAATTTCTTTATATTTTACACCATTAACGATGTGGTCAATACGAATGATTAAAATATCTTTTGTTAAATTTTGTAGAATAAGATTCAAATAATTTTCAGCAATAAAATCATCATCATCAATAAAGCATATATATTCTCCATTCGCTTTGTCAATTAAGATATTTCTTTTTTTCCCTACGGAGATTGTTCCGTTATCTTTTTCGACCAATATCTCAACTATATTCTCTGCATAATTGGAACATATTTGATTATTCAATTCGTGAATTAATTTGTTTAGGGATTCTTGTCTTTCATCATTTTCTACTGAACATATAAGTATTGACAATTTTATATTGTTATTTGCCATTCGTCTTTAATTTTTTGATTTACAATTTTAAGACAATTTACATTATCAAATTCATCTGCATCAGAAAGATTTATCAATTGCCACGCTCCCGAAATAAGTCGGTCTTGTAAATATGGTTGTTCTTTAAATAAATTAAGGTAGTTTTTATCAAATCCCATTATACCTCCCCTACCTGTGCCACTTCGCATAATATCTAAACAATCAACATCGTGAATAATATCATTTAAAACTGATTTCTCATATTTATTGATAAACAATTCTTTTGCATTATTGACAATTTTCTTGTCCACCTTAATTTCATTAAAAAGATAATTAACATATATTTCATAAGATTGGTCTTCCCAAACATCTTCTAACTCAAATTGACGACCAATATCGTGAAATGCAATAGCAATATATAGTTTCAACTTTTCCTTATTATCTTGTATGCCTAAAAATTTACAATACCAATCAGCGTAAATAATACATCTTGAAATATGTCTATGGGAATGTATTCTTGCTAAACCATAAGTGTTTTGTTGCTTTTCAATTTTATCTGCAATAGCAGGATAGTATGATTTTATAAATTGTTCTAACATTATCTTAATTGTTAATAAATTGTTTAATTAAATAATTTTCACAAATATAATCATTTACAAAATATTTTATATATTTGTCAATATTAAAATGCTATGACAAATCACTTATCCAATAGTTCAAGGTTGAGGGATATTATTTCTGAAAATAATATTTCACTTGACTTCCTTAAATCTCCATTGCAAAATGAGTTATATCATAATACAGAATTTAACTACAAAAATCTGTTTTATAGATTCCATTCTTTAGATACAGATGCTTTCCATAACTTTTTTCATCTACTTCAAAAAAAGGAGGATGAACTATTATTTGAGTTTGGCGAAAAGGCAATCATAAAATTAAAAGTATTTCTTGAAAAACACAATTGTTACATTGGAATGTTTAGCGATTTCCATAATGCTCAATTATATGTTTTAACAAGCGAAAAAACAAGAATACAGGATTTGACAAATGATGAAAAAACATTGTCATTAGTGCTGATTAAATGTTTGGTAAACGAATATGCAAATGATATGGAATTGGGTAGAGAAATTCGTAGAGTATTTAATGAAATAAAATCCTAATGATTCTAAACACATTTATTAAGACCCAAAAACTTGTATTGACTAAAACTCAAAAGAGTTGGTTAGGTCGAAATATTATCCGTTGCTTCCTTGCAAAATATCCTAATGTTGAAATCAAAAAAGTAAAGATTTCTGAAAATGGATGTAAAATGGAAGTAATTGATTATCCAAAAGAATTTTTGCAATCAGATGATGTAAATAAAATAATTAAACGATTTATTAAAAAGAATGTATTAAAAAAATGAGCAAAATGGACGAAGAAGAAAGAAATAGAATTATTGAAGAAAAATCAGAAAATATTTCTAACATTTTAGGGTATGCTATACCAAAAGAATATATTCAATCTATATCTACTTTTAAAAAGTATTTTATTTATATGTGGGTATCTATTTTTCTTTTTATCCTATTCCTTTTCTTTCTATGTAAAAATATCCTTTTTCTGCGTTGGCTTAAAATACCTACTGAATTTAAGGTGTTGAGTATTGTAGATGGATTAATAAAGAAGCATTTAGAAATGTAAATAATTAAAATCAAATATATGAAGCAGTATGTAAAAAAGCCAATTCCTGTTTCGGCTTTACAATGGACAGGTGATAATTTAGAAGAAATTAAAGCGTTTTGTACCGATAAAAATGGTGTTGAAATGTGTTTTACTAACGATGATTATTTATGGATTCATACAAAAGAAGGTCAGTTAAAAGCACAAGTTCGTGATTACATTATGAAAGGTATTGAAGGCGAGTTTTATCCTTGTGCGGAAAGTATTTTCTTAAAATCTTATGATGAATTTAATGAAGCCGAGTTCCAAGAATTTGCACACAAAGAAATGCCTGTTAAATCACTTCACAATACCGATACAAATGGTGCAAAAAAAAATGTAAAGGATATAGTTTTTTTTGGCGATGGAGATATGTTCAAACTTATCAGTAAAGCATCAAGCGAAAAGGAAGGTTGGATGAAGTCCACGAAGGCAATGGAAATTAAAGGTGTAGGATGCGTTATTCAAACAACTACTCAACAAAGAAACCCCGATTATTCGTATTCACTTACAGATGCCGTTACATTCGTTCCTAATTGCAAAATTGAATATGTTACAAATGAAAAGAATGAAGTTGTTTCTCGCAAGTTAGTTAGTAATCACCAAAACAACCCACTATGAACATAAATGTATCACTAATTCAGTTGATTTATAATATACTTTCTAATGATGCTGAAACAAGAGATGATTGGATGCTTTGCATAAAAGAAATTCATTCTATTGAAATGAAAATTCACGGAATTACGAAAGATGATTACTTTGCAAAGTTGTACGAGAAAAATGATGAAGGTGAATATCCTTATTTCTCAAATGTGCATACGATTAAAAGATTGTGGCAAAAGGTTCAAGAAGATTTTCCTAACCTACGAGGTTTAACTTGGGAAACAAGGCAAAAACAAGGTGGGCAATATGTTGTTGATTCATTACTTGAAGATAACCAATTAAATATATGGACAAAAGAGCAACTTGACGAGTTTGCAAAAATTGATTTTTCCCAATTCAAATAATTAATATGACTACTATCCACGAAGTTCAGCAAGTATTAACCTGTAATACACCTTTTGGTGAAGCACAGGTGTTATTTATAATGGACTATGGTATTCATAGAAATACTATATGGGTATGTGCAAGTTTTGAAGATGGTGTAATACGGCATTTTGATAGCAATCAAATAACTATAAAGAGTAATTACACTCTTGATTTTAATAAACCAAATAAATCATAAAATGGAAACGAGAGAACAAATGGAAAAAAGATTTGATGAATGTGAAACTTTAATTAAATCTATTAGGGGAACAAGTATTAACCAACATCTTGCGAAAGAAATAAAAAAAATATCAATAGGTGGTTTTATAATTGCAGAAAGTCGGATTGATGATGAACACTCCATAGTTTCAATGCAAAGAGTAATTAACAATAATCCATTCGGTGATGTTTCATTCTTTATTGTAGAAGGAAAATTAGGTAAAGAATTAAATATGTAAATCAAATAAATAGTAACTAATAAAAACCAAATAAAATGAATAGTGTATTTTCAGTTAGCGTAAAGTATCTAAAATTAGTCGAAGGTGGCGAAGGGTACAAAAAAATGAATGAAGTATTTTTAGTAAATGCAGTTTCTTACACCGATGTAGAAGCGAAGATTACAGAAGAAATGCAGATGCGTACAAAAGAAGAATTTTTTATTACAAGCATTAAGCGAGAAAAATATTCTTATGTATTGACAAATGATGAAGATGGTGGATATTTCTTCAATGCCGTTGTTTCTTATTCTTCATTAGATGATGATGGTGAGAACCAAAAGAAAATTACGATGAATATGTGTGTAGAAACTTCTCACATAGATAAAGTAAGTGAAATCGTTGCAAAAGTATTGATAGATTCCGTTGATTTTTCCTTGAAGAAAGTAATTGAAACTAAAATCATTTATGTCATTCAGTAATGAATGAAATTGAATCGTATTTAAAAGAATTGATGGGCGATTTCTGTAAAAAGGTTTCGCCCATTAATGATTCAAGAAAGTTTACATTTTCGTATTATAGAAATCTGTATGATTATCCAACAATACAGATGGTAATAAAATCCCCATTAACATACGATGAGTACATAGACAGATATATTCTTAAAGAAAATAGTGTTTTTTTGTTCTTCCTGTATGATTTAGAAACCGATATGATAATCGGAGAAATAGAGGAAATAGATTTTGATGAAAATTGGCAAGATGAACTATCTTTCAGCGTATATGATGCAGAAAATAAGGTTCAGAAATACATCTGCCCTTCCTGTGAGTTTTGGCTTGTTCAACGAGAGAATAAATATGGACACAAATTTTTAGGATGTTGTGGTTATCCCGAATGTGATTTCAGTTGCGAAATAGATAATTTATGAATTTGATTTTTTAAATTCAATTTCGTGTTTTAAACCTTCTATTGCTGATTTCACTTCATCAATAACTTTTTGTTCACCATATTCAAGTGTGCCTTGTTTCTTTTTATAGTAATCCCATACAATAACGGCAGTAACAGAAGATAACACTCCTATAATAAAACCCTTAAACGCATCACTTTTCGTAAATGACATAATTAATCTTTTTGAATTATACTATTTTTGAGAATATCTACCAATTTAGAATACAATTTCTTTTCACCATAGTTAAGAGCATATTGCTCCTTATCTAAAATAGTTACCAAGTAATCATTTTCTTTTTTAGATATGACATCCATATATTCATTTACAAATCTTTGTTGTTGAATTTCTGATAAGGTAAGAGATTTATTGAAATGAGTAATCATTTTTTTAGCATCTTCTTCGGATGCGTTTTCTCCACCTGCCAAATGAGATAAATCTTTTTTGGTTTTAGATTCTACATAACTCTTTATTTTATCAGAGTTATAACCTGCATAACCTCCAACACCAACAAGAACTAAACTACCCAACAATCCTGTACCGAATATCCTTGAAAATACAAAGCCACTCGCAGAACCTATTAAGGCATACTTTTCTTGTTCGGTAAGATTCATTTGATTAATCGTTAAAATGATATGTAATAGTCATTCCTTCAATTTTATCAATAACTGCATTACGCTTTTTCAATCCTTTTTTGTGCTTGTTGAAAGCGATTTTATTCGTGTGTTTACGAACATATTGTTTTGACTTTGCCATATTTTTTATTTTTAAGAGTTAGCCGTTGTATCTTCGGTTTTTGGAGTAGTGTTTGTAGAAGTTGGTGTGTTTCCATCTGTTTTAGGTTGAGGAATTACCGCAGTAACTACATTACCTACCAAATGACCTGCAATACTTCCTAAAACGAAGAATCCTGCATAACCCCAAAATCCTTTCTTTTTACTAAATGCGTAGTATAAACCGCCTAAAGCACCCACACTCGCCAAAACCATTGTTGTTGTGTTGTTTTTCATATTTTCAGAATTTGTTTTACATACAATAAAGCACTAAATTATTATTTTTTTTTCACATACATAATATTTTAAACGAAATGATATATTTTACGATTAAAAATCATATTTTTGTTATCCTATTTAATAATTATATTGAGTAAAATATTTAACTACGAGCAAATTTATGAATCAAATTAATGAAAACATTTTAGGCGTACTTATCGGTATTCTACTTTTCACATCTATTTTTATGTTTATGGCATTACTAAACTTTATTAAAAAAGGTTTCGTAAAAATATTTAATAGCATAGATGCACTTGTAAAAAGAATAAATACTTTTTTAGATACAATGAATATAAAAAAATGAAGAATGTTTTAATACTCGGTGCTAATGGTTTAGTTGGCAGTAGTTTCGATTACGGAATTAAATTAGGCAGAAAGGAAGTTGATTTATTAGATTTCAATCAGACACTTGATGTAATTAAATATTATAAACCCGATGCAATTGTTAATTGTGCAGGGCAAGTTGGTGGAGTGAAAGCAAATATGGATTACAAATTTGATTTCTTTAAAAACAATATGCTAATCAATATGAATGTTATTGAAGCATCTATGAAAGCCGAAGTTCCTAATTTAATTTCATTTTTATCTACCTGTATATTTCCCGATAAATTAGCACAAGACAAATTATTGAGTGAAGGGGATTTACATTACGGAGAGCCACACGAATCAAACTACCCATACGCTTATTCGAAACGAATGACACAGGTGTTATCTCAAATAGCGAGAGAAAGAGGATTTAACTATCAGAATTTAATTCCTTGTAATCTTTACGGATTGAATGATAATTATAATCTTGAATCATCACATTTAATCCCTGCACTTATTCGTAAGTTTTATCAAGCAACTAAAGATGATAATTACCAAATTGAAATATGGGGCGATGGTACTCCTATTCGTGAATTTATATTTGCAAATGATATTCCAAAGATAGTTGAGATTATTTTATTAAATAATTTTAGGTTCGATGAAATGATTTTAGCACCAAACGTAAATCACTCAATAAATGATATTGTTAAAATTCTTGAAAGCATTGTACTAAAAGGTTCTCACGAATATAATTACGACATATCTAAACCCAACGGACAGAAAAAAAAGAATACAAATAACATTAAATTCAGAAATTTCTGTGAAAAATATAATTTTGAATTAACTCCATTAAAAGAAGGATTAACACAAACGATAAATTATTTTATTAATACATTTGAAAACAACCCAAAACAATTAAAATTATGAAGTACGCATTAATTACAGGAATTTCGGGGCAAGATGGGTCTTACCTTGCTGAATTTTTATTAGAGAAAGAATATAAAGTAGTTGGTATAATTAGACGACACTCCGTTGCTGAAAATCAAACTGAAAGAATTGAGCATATTAGAGATAGTATTGATTTACACTATGGCGATTTAACAGATTTATCTTCGTTATTGAAAGTATGTTCACAATATCAATTTGATGAAGTTTATAATCTTGGTGCGATGTCAAATGTTGGTATTTCATTTAAAGAACCACTTTATACGCAGGATGCTAATTTCTTGGGTTTCATTAAATTAATTGAAGCATTACAATTAACTCAAAAGGTATTTCCTAAATTTTATCAAGCGAGTAGTTCAGAAATGTTTGGTAATTGTGTAGATGCCGATGGTTTTCAGCGTGAAACAACACCAATGATGCCTGTTTCACCTTATGGTATATCTAAACTATCAGCACACACTTACGCACAACATTTAAGAAGGGCATATAATCTGCCAATTAGTTGTGGTATTCTATTTAATCACGAATCACCAAGAAGGGGAACTAATTTCGTTACAGGAAAGGTTGCGAAAGCCGTTGCTGAAATTAAATTAGGACTTCGTGATAAATTAGAGTTAGGAACTATTTCTACATTCAGAGATTGGGGTTATTCGAAAGATTATGTGAAGGTTATGTGGCAGATGCTTAATGAAGCAGAACCCGATGATTTTATTTGTTGTACAGGTATTACATATTCAGTTGAAGAACTATGTGAATTGGCTTTTTCTCATTTAGGATTAGATTACAAAGATTACGTTGTTATTACTGACAAATATAAGCGTGATGAGGAATTAAATTACTTGCGTGGTTGTAGCGATAAATTATTTAATAAAATAAATGTTTCATTTGAATATGACTTTGAAAAAATGATTCGTGAGATGGTTGATTATCATTATAAAAAAATTTCACAATAGAATTGGTGCTTTCAATTATTTTCCTATATTTGTGACAAGTTACATATTTAGGAGTGTAATAATGTATCTGAAAAATAAATTATAAGGGCAGAATTGTACAAAGTTAATCAACTATATAAAAATAGTAAAAATGGGGAAAAAAATCAAAAACTATCTTGAACACGATAGAACCAACTCAAATAATGTAAATAAAGGTCAACCTATTTATTATAAAAATACTCTTAATTACATTGTTTATGAATTTGATGATAATGTTATCATTTCATCCAATAAGGATTTAAGTAAAGCATATTGTGTTAAAAAAAGTTTATTATCTATAAAACCCAAAAAATGAGCAACGAAAAAAAACCAAAAAGTTTTAATGATTTAAGTGAATTAAAAAACCTTTTTTCACAAGATGAATTAGATGAAAAGAAATTTGTAGAAGATAAAACTAAATATCAAGAAGATTGGGTGCGGACAACAAATGGTCATCGTAAAATGATTGCTAAAAAAAATAGGCGTTGGCTTCTTGAAAATAATGAATCTCAATTAAAACAATATATGGCATTTCCCGATGTTTATAAGAAGATTGATTCATTTTTTAAAGATGATAAAAAGAGAAATTACATTATTCATATTATAACTAATTTCTTTCCTTTGAATAGAACTCAACAAGTGATTCTATTCAGAGAAGAAAACAATGTTTGTCCATTTACGGATTATCCATTAACGGACTTACAAGGTATTGTTGTTGGTAATAGAGATAGGCACATAGGTTTTTCGGGTGCAAACTCAAATGTATTTTTAAGTGGTATTGGATTGCAAGAACTTAATCGTTACGTTTTAGAACACACCTATACTTTTCAAACGAGAGAAGGGCAAATAATCAATTTTGCTTTGGACAAATTGCGTAGTGAATTGACACCAAAAACGAGGTAATTTATTTAATAAAATAAGGCGTTTTTATTAAAGTAAATAATGACTTATTAAAATGAAATAATGTCAACTACATCAAGCGTTTGAAATGATTTTTTTGGTTGAATTTATTTTAATTTTTGAATGTAAAATGAATGTTTAATTATATATTTGTATGAAAGAGATAATTCCACTAAAAATTTACCTAATGGAAAATGAAATTAGCCAATCAAAATTGGCAGATGAAACAGGTTTACATAAGAACACCATTAACAAATTGGTCAATACAGGTGCAGGTACGAAAAGTGTCAAGGAACTTGTAAGATTATATTTAGGTTTAGAACGAGATGAATTTTCTGTCCTTCTTAATTGATGGCGAGAAAAAAGAAAATAGATTCTAACAAACCCACAAAAATTGTAAAAAAGAGAAAAGTCGGCAGACCTAAAAAAAGAGGTAGGAAAAAAAGTTACTACACTCCTAAAAAGAAATCAAAAAAGGTCGCTCAAAAAGGTTTTTCTCGTAATTTGACGTACAATAGGGTAAGGGCAGTCCTATGGGCAAATTTTAAAGATGACTTCCCTAACTATCGTGCTTTCATTTCTAATCAGACAGATGGTGAAGGCAATAAGATTAAAGGAACGAGTATTGTTTCGCAGGTATTTGCTCAATGTAAATCATTAGATTGTCTTGATTCGGATATTATTGAGATATACAATCAATTCAAAAATCAAAATCCCGATGATGAAAGACCAATTTTACCTCCCTATTATTTTGATAATCATTATTATTGGGAATTAGAAACAGAAGATTGGTGGGCAGGTTTTGATGATAGGGTTTGGGTGGTTGCTCCTATGTTAATTCAAGACCCCGATAATTTTTTAGGCATACTTGGTTCGGATAGATATGTAGATGAAAATGGAGAATTATTAAATAGGAAATTTGATGGCAGAAGGGGTGATTATATAATTTATGGTAAGTCGCAACGATTTAAAGAGTTCATAAATTATTGTAATGCAATGCAATCACAGGGATTGATTGGTGGCAGTAGTGATGTACCTAATTGGCGATTTGTAGGAGAAGAAGATGATGAAGCAGATGTTTATTGGAATCCTTTTACAAAAAGATGGGAAGTAAGAATTGTTATTTGCGACCCATTAGGAACGATAGAAGATTACGGCTTTATTCCAAATGAACCCGATTTAGGACTTGACGAAGATTTAATTCAAGATATTTTAAATAAACCGAAGCCACAGGACACAACAGAAGAAATTACACCAACAGAAGAACCAAAAACAGGTTTATCAAAGGAAGAAATTAAAATAAAGCAAAAAGAATTAGAGCAAGAAGATAGAAGATTAAAATTAGAAGAAGAAAGAAGTGACAGAATCAATAAATTATTACAAAAATACTTGGATGATAAAATTGATACTGAAACATTTGAAAGGTTGTTAAAATTGATATAA
>Ga0114979_10000610_pt1 | contig 23477 bp, 20 predicted proteins | sample S_140625_EF_Meta_FD_87315 | JGI IMG/M metagenome (GOLD analysis project Ga0114979, IMG submission 87315) | Freshwater microbial communities from Lake Simoncouche, Canada to study carbon cycling - S_140625_EF_MetaG | ecosystem: Environmental > Aquatic > Freshwater > Lake | place: Lake...
ACGCGGTGGGCGTCGCGCAGGCCGGCGAGAACCTTGTGCAGGGTGTAGTTAGGGACCCACTCGTCGTTGAGGGAGAAACCGGCGGCCTTAATGCGACCGGCGCGGAGGTCTTCGTAGACGCGTTTGGCGACAGGCAGCACGTAACCATCGCCGTTGGCTGTCTGGCAGGCGGCGAGTTCAGCGACGATGTAATCCAGGCGTTCACGGGCGCGAGCGTCGCCGGTGGCGGCGTAGTGAAAGGCCAGGGCGGAGAGGGTGTGACCGAGTGAGTGACCGTTGATGCCGCGAGCCTCCCAGCCACCGTAGCGCGTGGCCTTGGCGGGCAGACCGGCTTGGGCGCGGAAGCCGGCGAGCAGGCGGTCGGGCTCGACGACCTCGAGCAGGAAGCGGGCGTTGGTTTGCTGGGCGGCGAGGAATGGACCTTCCAGTAGTCGAACCCGGTCCGGTGGGAAAGGTTCGGCGAGGTGCGAAACCGGATCAGCGAAGGCGGTGCAGGCGCAGAGCATGGCGACGACGAGGCTAGAGCGCATCAGGAGCGTTGGTTAGCGGACGGGGACGAGGCCGAAGGGTTGATCGGAGATGTGGACGCAGGCGTTTTTTACGCGACCTGGTTTCTTCACTTCGCCGGCGCGGGCCAGATAGCGGATGGCGCCGATCTCGGCGCTCGCGCCGAGGTCGATCACGACACGGTGGGGGAAGGGCGCGGACTTTTCGCTATAGGCGGTGTGCCAGTGGGTGTTGGGCTGGCCGTCGAGCAGGTTCTCGGCGTAGCCCGGTTCGGCGGCGTTTTCCTCGCTATCGACCCACAGGATAGTCCAAGCGGCTTTGGACAAAACCTGGCCGGCGGGGGAGACGGCTTCGAGTTCGCTGATGGCGGCGTGGGATTGGCCATCGTGGGCGTCGAGGGCCTCGAAAGCGAGGTAGCGACCGGTGGCGGGGCGGGCGAAGGCCAGCGTCTGCCACTCGGGTTCGGCGCGCAATTCGCCGGCGAAAGCGGGGGTGTAGGAGGGGGCTTGGAAGGTGCCGCGTGCGCGCACGCTGCGGGCGAAATCCAATTCTGGGTGAAGCTCGTCGAGGATGGGGCTTTCCAGGCCGGCCAGCACGGGGCGGGCGGGGTTGAGCAGGTCTAGCACGATGACTTCGTTCCGTCCGGCGTGCAGCCAGGGGCCTGGGACATACATCGTCTGGGTGGGGCCGATGTTCCAGAAGCGGCCGAGGCAGTGGCCGTTGATCCAGACCACGCCCTTGCCCCAAGTGCGGACGTCGAGAAATGTGTCGCCAGGCGAGGCGAGTTCAAAGGCGCCGCGCCGGAAGGCCGGGCCGGTTTCGCCAGAGTTTTTGGCCGGTTGGAAGCGCAATGCGTCGAGGGTCGTTGCATCGAGAGGGAGCGAGTGGATCCGCCAGTCGCGGAGCACAATAGGCGCGGCGTTTGCCGGGCTGAAGCGGACGGGGCCGTGGAGGCCTTTGCGGTCAAAAACTTCGCGGCCAAAATTTACGCGTCCCATCGCCTCGACCACGATTTCCAGACGGGTGTCGGCAGGGCGGGCGGGCAGGGCGAGGGCGAAGCGGCGACTGCGGCGGTCGAGCACACCGGCTGGGCGGCCGTCGAGGAAGACCCAGCCGAAGTCGTGCACGGCTTCGGCTGAAAGTAGGCCGCCGGGACCGGCAGGTAGGATGGCCGCATACACCGTAACGCCGCGTGACTGGCCGTAGAACTCCATGGTCCGGGGCATCTCGTCTGAGGCGGGCGCGGGCAGGTTGGCCAGCAGGGGGGCGGACTCGGTCAGGGTGAAGGGCGGCACGGCGACGACCGGGTTGGGCGCGGGTGGGGGCGGCAGGGTTTCGCCGGGCTGGAGGTGGCGGGCGAAGACCTCGCGCATCGCTTCGAATTTCGGAGTCACCCAACCTGCCTCGCTGATCGGGGCGTCATAGTCATAGCTTGAGGTATCGGGGCGGAAGGGGCGATCGGCGCCAGCCCAGAGGCCGAAGGAGGTGCCGCCGTGCGCCATGTAGACGCTGAACGAGTGCCGGTTAGTCAGCATGTAGTCGAGGTCGGCCACGATGGGAGTGGCGGGACCGGTGTGGTGGCGGCGCCCCCAGACATCGAACCAAGCGGGGTAATACTCGCCGTTCATCAACGGTCCGCTTGGCTGGAACTTGCGCAGGGTTTCGAACGACTTTCGGGCGGCGCCCGCGCCGAAATTCACCACCTGAAAGAGGTCCGAACGAAAGCCTTGGCCGATGGCGCCGGCGGGATTGCACGCGAAAAGCGGCACGTCGAAACCGCCGTCGAGCAGGGACTGGCGGAGTGCGCCCATGTAGGTGGCGTCACCGCCAAACGAACCGTATTCATTTTCCACCTGCACCATCAGAATCGGGCCTCCGCGGGTGATTTGGAGCGGTCCGAGCACGCGGCCGACTTCCCTGAGATAGCGGGTCGCGGGCTCGAGGAAGCGAGGATCGGTGGAACGCAGCCCGATACCATCGGTTTTAACCAGCCACCAAGGCAGTCCTCCCATCTCCCACTCTGCGCAAGAGTAGGGGCCAGGACGAAGGATCACCCATAGGCCCTCGGCTTGAGCGAGACGGCAGAACTCGGCGACGTCGGCGGGGCCACTCCAGTCGTAGTGCCCCTCCTCCCATTCGTGGAAATTCCAGAATAGATAGACGCACACGGTGTTGAGCCCGAGGGCGCGGCACATCTGGAGGCGGTGGCGCCAATATTCACGGGGGACACGGGGGAAGTGGATCTCGCCGCAGCGGATCACGTAGGGTTGGCCGTCCAGAAGAAAATCCTCCGTGGCGATGCTGAAGGAGTGGCCGGGCATAGTGGTAGCGTGGAGTGTTTTCGCGCCAAAGGCGGATAATGACAGAGCGAGCAGGGCAAGCCGGAGCAGGCGTATGATCACGGGGCGTGGGGGATGCGGATGATGGTGAGCGAGTGGGCGGGCAACTCGTGTTCGAAGGTTGGTGAGACGGTAATGGTCTGGCTGAGGGTCACGGCGGCGGGCGGGCGGGCGTCCTCATTGGCGACGTTGGCGTCAGGGTGAGCGAGCACGGTTAACTCGGCCGGGGTGGAGGTGCGGGTGAAACCAACCAACTCAATACGTAACTGGCGGGGGGTGGAGGCGCCGTTGACCAGCTTTAGGACGAGGTCACCGGCGGAGTCGCGCGCGGTGGAAAAGGCGAGGTTGGTCGGCGCGTCACGCAGGGTGGAGGGCAGCACGGTTGCCACGGCGTTGTTTCCGAAGAGGCGTTGCACTTCGTAGCTGAGCGTCGGGTAGACGTTCGTGTTATCGAAGTAGATCAGGTCGGGGGTCCACTGGGTGCGTCCGCGTTTGGCAAGCAGCGGGGCGTAGGAGGCGAGGGTCACTACATCGCCGTTGCGCTCCAGGGCGGTGAGGTGCGCGGCCTCGGCGAGGGCGGCGCGGAGAGTGGAGCGGCGCTTGTCGTCGTGGGCGGCGTATTCGCCGACGTAGACCTTGGCGCGGGACCGGTCGTAGGCATCGTAGCGAGCGAGGTTGGCCCAGAACCAGTCGGGCGATTTGTAGTAGTGTTCATCGACCATGGGCACGCGCAGTTCATCGGCTAGGCGCCAACCGCGCTCGAAATCCTCGCCGTCGGGTGCGGGGCCGACGGTGCCGATCACGACGATCTCGGGGTGGCGCGCTTGTATGGCTCGCTGAATCAACTCGAAGCGCTCGTGGAACCCGGGCGTGATGTGGTCTTCGTTGCCTACGCCGAGGTATTTTAGGCCGAACGGCGCAGGGTGCCCCGCGGCGGCGCGTTTCGCACCCCAAGTCGAGGTGGAGGGGCCGTTGGCCCACTCGATGAGATCGAGCACGTCTTGGATGTAGGCACCCATTTCGGCGAGGGGCAGGCATTGTTGGCCGGTGCCCCCGGTGTGGCCGGAGTTTTGGCAACTGACGCCCGCGGGCACGACGGGGAGGGCGCGGGCGCCGATGTCTTCGCAGAATTGAAAATACTCGAAATAACCGAGACCGACGGTCTGGTGGTAGCCCCAGAGGTTGGCTTGCTGGCGGCGCTGCTCGACGGGGCCTATGGTGTCTTTCCAGCGGTAGAAATTCGGGATGCCATTGCCGTGGACGAGGCAGCCGCCGGGGAAACGGATAAAACGCGGGCGCAGGTCGGCAATGGTTTGGGCGAGGTCGGCGCGGAGGCCGTTGGGGTGTGCGCGGAAGGTTTTGGCGGGGAACAGCGAGACCTCGTCGAGGGCGAGGCCGCCGCGTTCGCGAGCGATGAGCACGAGTCTGGCGGCAGGGGTGGTGGCGTTTGACTTGAGAGTGGCGGAAAACGTCTGCCAGCTGTCCTCGGTGACGACAAAGCTGGTTTCTGCGAGCACGGCACCCTCGCGGGTCTCGAGGCGGGCGACGAGAGGAAGAGGGGAGGCGGACTTTTTTCCATCCCAGCGACCTCCGGCGTATAAGCGCCGCGCAAAAAACGACAGCCGGTAGTTTTCATCGGCGCGAAGTGCGACGCCGTCGAAACCCTCGTTAACCAGAGCCACTTCTCCTGTGTCGCGCACCGAGAGCACGGCATAGTGGGGGTTGTTTGCGTGTAGCGGGAAGGCGCCGTCAACATCGAGGTCACCCCGACCGCCGCGCGGGGTTAGTTCCCAAGCGGTGAGATTGGTCCATTCGCGTCGGGCCAGCGGTGAGTATTCGAAAGAGCGGTTCTGAATCAGCTCGGCGTAGAGGCCACCATCGGCGGAGTAGTTGATGTCCTCGAAAAAGATTCCGAAGAGGTCGGGGCTGATTGGTTTGCCAGGGGCGGCGACGTCCACCGACAGCGTGAGGGCGGCTTGGGCGGGTAGCGTGCTGGCCGGAGCGAGGGCTAGTAGAGCGAGCCAAAGCGGACGATTTGAGAAGGGTAACATGGAGTGGTCTATCGGGTGGATTAAAATCCGATGTGGTGCTGCCTCGCCAACCGGGTGGCGGGGGATGGCAGGGCCGCTACCCGGAGGCGGGTCGTTAGGGATACTCAGGGACCGAAGTCGAATACGGGTGAGCCGTCGGGCCGCCAGGACAGCACGGCGGCGCGGGTGTGGCGGTCGGGGTTGTTCAAGGGATCGCCTACGATGTCGCGGTAGTCACGGGCATGATACACGAGGACGTCGCGGCCGTCGGGCAGAGTGGTGAAACTGTTGTGGCCGGGGCCGTAGACGCGGGCGGACTCCGACGTAGCGAGCACGGGGGTGGGAGACTTTTTCCAGGAGGAAGGGTCCATGAGGTCGGCGTTTTCGTCCGAGGACAGGAGCCCCATGCAGTAATTCGCGTCGGTGGCGCTGGCGGAGTAGGCGAGCCAGATGCGTCCGTGGCGGACGAGCACGGCAGGGCCTTCGTTTACTCGGAAGCCAACGGTTTCCCAAGGCAAGTCGGGCTTGGACAACCGCACGGGCGTGCCGCCGAGGGTCCAAGGGTTGGCGAGGGGGGCTAGGTAGAGGCTGGTGTTGCCGCCGATGGCGGGGTCGTGCTGGGCCCATACGAGGTAGCGCATGCCGCGGTGCGAGAACGTGGTGGCGTCGAGGGAAAAGGTGTCGAGATGGGTGGTGAGGCGACCTTTTTCGACCCAGGGTCCGGCGAGGGGATCGGCGGCGGCGCACTCCAGCACGTAAATACGGATAGCCCAGATGTCATCGGCGCGACCGGCGGCGAAGTAGACATACCACTTGCCGTCGACGTGGTGGAGTTCGGGTGCCCAGATGTGGTGGCTGGCGGGGCCGGTGGCGTGCTTGCGCCAGATTACGACGGGTTCCGCGGCGCCGAGGCTACCGAGGGTATCGGCCCGGCGCAGTTCGATGCGGTCGTATTCGGGCACAGTGGCGGTAAAAAGGTAGCGTCCGTCTTTGGCGTGGTAGACCCAAGGATCGGCGCGGTGACGCACGAGAGGATTGCTCCACATCGCGGAGTCGGTGGCGGCTTTGACGGTTTCGCTGGCGGCAGTAGGGGAGGCGACGGCGTGCACGATAAGGGAAAGGGCGAGAAGGACGAGGCGGGGTAAGGGGCTACGCATGGCTTTGGGGGTGGAAGAGTTTAGCGGCTAGTGGAGCGTTTTAGGTGGGGCATAGAGCGAGAGGTGGTTTCCTGGTCGGAGATGGTCTCGTTGCGGCCCCAGCTCAGGGAAGTGGATTTACCGAACTTTGAAGCGAATTCGGAGGGAGAGGAGCCGACGCGTTTCTTAAAAAGCCGGCTAAAGTGGTAGAGGCTGCCAAACCCGCATTCGTCGGCGACTTGGCCGACGGAAAGTGTGGTGGCGGTCAGCAACCATTGGGCGTGTTTGATGCGGGCGCGAATCAGGTCTTCGATCGGGGAAATATCATAAAATTCGCGATAGAGTCCCATAAACCGCGAGCGGCTGAGGTGGACTTCGCGCGCCATTTCCTCGATAGTCCAATGGTGGTCCAAGTTGCCCAAGACGCGGGTTTGGAGTTCGCCGATCAGCGTGGCCAGCTCGGCTTGGCGCCCGCTCAAACGTTTGCGATCGGCGAGTTCGATGTGACGTTGCAGCTGTAAGAAAAGTTGGCGGAGGAGGAGATCGACCATCTCCTCGTAGTGTGGGTCCTTGCGGTGGATCTCGGTCCGCATTTCGTTGATCAAGGACGGGACGAAGCCGGCCTGGGCTAGGCGAAAAACGCGATTCAGCGGAATTGCGTGGTGATGCGCGAGGGTCTCGGCGGAGTCGCCGAGAAAATGAATCCAGTTATTTGAAAGCCCGCACCGGTCACCGCTGTAATTTTGGTGGTGGTTTGGTGTGTAGAGGATGCAGCTATTGGCCGGTGCTTGGACTGGGCCGCCCTCCAAAATCACGATGGCGGGGCGAGTGAAGTGGATGAACAGGAAGTCGCCGGTGCCGGGGCGGTCGATGACGAAGTTGGCTTCATGTTCCCAGCCTACGCCGAGGCGGGCGATGTGAAGAAGGGTGGATGCAAATTGGGGCATGGGGTATACTCTATTAGGCGATGTCCAGTGCGAAGGTCTAGGACGAATACCCAAGGGAGGTGGCGTGGTGCCGATCTGGGGATTCTAATCTTAAAATCCACTGAATTAGGCCTAGGCTGGGCAAAAGAATCGGATGATAGGATAAGTCCATCCGCAAGACTTCCACCCTCTGTGGGCGGGGTGGCTGATTCTAGCTTAGGGCTTGAGCAACTCTTCCGCGTGTTGGCGGGCGCTTTTCGCGTGGCGGTCGCCGAGCATGCGGGCGAGTTCGCCGACGCGGGCGTTGCGGTCGCCGTGGATCGGCGCGATGCGCACGATGGCGCGTTCGCCGGACTGGTCTTTTTCCACCAGCAGGTGGCTATCGCCGAGGCCGGCGACCTGAGGAAGGTGGGTGACGCAGAGAACTTGGTGGCCGCGAGCGATGCCGGCCATCTGTTCTCCCACCACCCGGCCGATTTCGCCGCCGACGTTGGCATCGACCTCGTCGAAAACCAGCACGGGCACGCCGTCGAGGTCGGCGAGCACGGTTTTGAGGGCGAGCATTACGCGGGCGAGTTCGCCGCTGGAGGCGATGCGAGAGAGCGGCAGGGGGGGCTCGCCGACGTTGGGTGAGAAAAGAAATTCAACGGCGCAATCGCCGTGGGGGCCGAGGTCATCGAGCGGGATAAGACGCACGATGAACTCGGCTTTCTTGAAGCCGAGACGGGCGATGCCGGTGACGCCGGAGCGGGCGAGGGCTTCTGCGCCCTTGGTGCGGGCGGTCCGCAGGGGGCGGGCAGCGGTGCGGGCGGTGGTCTCGGCGGAGGCGATGCGGGTATCGAGACGGGCGAGGGTGCCTTCGAGGTCGCCTTGGATTTCAAGGCGCCTTCGCAACTCATCCCTCGCGGCGGCTACGGCGGCTACGTCCGGGCCGTGGCGGCGTTTGGCGTCGAGCCAGGCGGACATCGAATGGGAAACGCGTTCGGCCTGTTCGGGATCGAAGTGGAACTCGCCCGCGAGGGCGCGTAGTTCCTCGGCGAGGTCATTCAGCTCGATGCTGGCGGCGTGGAGGCGCTCGGTCAGGGGGCGGCTGGCGGGGTCGAGTTGTTCTAGTTGGTGGGCTTCGCGGAGGAGGGTGCCGAGGCGGGAGGTGATGCCGTCGTCGCCCGCGAGACCGGTTTCCAGGCCGCCGCAAAGGCGGGTGAGTTCTTGGGCGCGGTTGAGGCGGGAGAAATCGCGTTCGAGGGTTGCCACGGCGTCCTCGGACAGGTCGAGGGCATCGAGTTTGGCCAACTGGGCCTCGACGAAGGCGGCCTGTTCGGGAGACAGGCGAGTTTCGCCGGTAAGGCGGGTGCGTTCGGCGAGGAGCTCGCGCCAGGCGTGGTAGGCGGCGTGGTAGGCGGCGAGTTCGGCTTCGTCGCGGGCGAACAGATCGAGTAGCTCTAGCTGGCAAGATTCCTTCAGCAGGCGGCGGGGTTCGCTCGGGCCGTGGAAGTCGATCCAGCGTTCACCGAGGCGTTGCAGGGCGGCGAGGGTGGCGAGGCTGCCGTTGACGGTGATCCGAGGGGCTTTTTCCCGGGGGAGACTTCGTTTGAGTAGAAGTTGGCCTTCCTCGCAGGGCGGCAGGTCGAGTTCAGCCAGCAGGGTGTCGATCGCGGCGGGGTGAGGGAAATACAGCGAGGCTTCGACCTCGCAGGCGGCGGCGCCTTGGCGGATGATGGTTTTATCGGCGCGTTCGCCGGCGAGTAGGCCGAGGGCGCCGAGGAGGATGCTCTTGCCGGCGCCGGTTTCGCCGGTGACGACCGTGAAGCCCGACTCGAATTCGAGGGCGACCTCTTCTAGCAGGGCGAGGTTTCGGATGCGCAGGGTCTGGAGCATGGCTTGGATGGGAGCGAGTGAGCGACGAGGGCGGGACGGGGCAAGCGGCTTCTCGGCTTTTGGGCTACTCAGAACTGGGTGGCGTGGGGGGACGCGGAGATTTGCGAGATTTTTTCTTGCGGGGGATACGGCAGGCGTTCCTTACTCCACCTCCCAAGTTAGCCGGACCCTTAGCTCAGTTGGTTAGAGCGTTTCCTTGACATGGAAGAGGTCACTGGTTCGAGTCCAGTAGGGTCCACCATCTTGTTAAGCCCAACAGGGCAATGGTTTGTAGTTTTGAGATAGACTAGATTAAATGGCCCTAGGCGAGTGAGCGGGCGCGCGAAGATAGGCTGAACTAGTAGGGCCAGATATCTGGTCGGACTGCGCTTTTAACGCAGGGGTTGGCCTCAATCTTCCGACTCGTCGTCGGTTTCCTCGGATGAGGGGCGGGCCAGTTCGTCGCGGCATTCGCCCATCACGCGGAGCCAGACTTCGCGTAAGTCGAAGAGGCGGGGCAGGGCGAGGGCGCGGTAAAAGGAGAGCGAGTGGTTATCCTCGTTTTCCTCGGCGAGGAGGGCGGCAAGGGTGGTATTTAAATCTCGCAAGGCACGCTTAAACAGGCTGATAGCCATCGCGTAATCGCCGAAGTCGAGGGCAGACACGGCTTGCATGGCCTGGTCTTCGGTGCGGATCAGCGCAGCGTAGTAGCTCAGGGCGAGTTTTTGAGGCACGCGCTCGGCCGAATCGGCGAGTTGCTCCCAAGCGCGCTTGAGACTCAGGAACAAGGCGCGGGTGGCGACGTAAATGGGGTTTTTGTGCAGGGTGTAGGGATCGGATTCGTCGCCGAGATCCATCTCGGATTCGTCGCCGTCCCCCGCGTCGTCATCGTCGTCCTCGCCATCTAGCACGGCCTCGCTGGTCCATTCTTCGACGCCCCAACCCATCTGCTTGGCGGCCTCATCGAGGCGTTCGGGTTTAGTCTGAAGCTCTTCGTATAGAGCTAGATATTTGCTGACAGTCTCGTCCTGTTGGCGGAGGTAGCGCTCCCAATCGAATTCATTCCAGACTAGTTCACCGCGATCTTCCCAGTCATTATCGGACGGGTTTTCAGAATTCGTGTTGCCCATTGGTTTTTTAGGGTCGGCGACCCATTCAGGATCATGCTTCTCAAAGCACGAAACGCAACGGGAAAAACCCTGAAATTGGTGCGGCGGGCGGTGCGAAGGGTGGCGGGCGATTACAGGTTGAAATCCTCCAACGTTTTACCCTTTGTGAGGATTTCGCGTCGAAATTTTTTCATGCCCATTTCCGTCGTTCATCTCACTGTGTTTTATTCGGGTCACGTTCAAGGCGTGGGTTTCCGTCAGGCGACTTTGCAAGTGGCGAAAGAGTATGAGGTGGCGGGTTTTGTGCAAAACTTGGCTGATGGTCGGGTGCTTTTGGAGGCGGAGGGGGCGGCAGATGTAGTGGAGGCGTTTGCTGCAGGGGTGCAGGATCGGATGCATGGCTACGTGAGAAATTCCGAGTTCAGGAAACAAATACGCGTGGCGCAGTTCCAAGGGTTTGCCCTACGTTGAGCACTTGCGCTTGGTTTCTGTGTTTATATTTCTCCCTTTTGCCCTTCCCCCTTGCTGTTCCCCCGATGAGCCAACCTGTTTCCGCTATATCTATCCAAGGTTTGACCAAGGACTTCTCCGTCACGCTGCGCGGGGTGAAACTCCGGGCGGTGGATGCCTTGAATCTCGAGGTTTCTGAGGGGCAGGTCTATGGTTTGCTGGGGCCCAACGGCTCAGGCAAGTCGACCACGATCAAGATCATCCTCGGTCTTTTGGATGCGACCGTGGGCGATGTGCGGGTATTTGGAGTGCCGGCCAATCGCGTCGAGGCGCGGCGCAATGTGGGCTACCTGCCGGAGGCACCGTATTTTTATCGTTATCTCAGCGGACGGGAGTTGGTTAAGTTTTATGCTCGGGTGTGCGGTGTATCCGGGACCAAGCTAAAGTCCCGGGTGGATGAGGTAATCGACTGGGTGGGTCTTTCCGGGGCGGCCGACCGCCGAGTGGGCACTTACTCGAAGGGCATGCTTCAACGCATCGGTCTAGCTCAGGCTTTGGTGCATGACCCCAAGCTGATCGTGCTGGATGAACCTACCGCGGGCGTGGACCCAGTGGGTTCGGCGGAGATGTGCGAACTGATCCGCAAGCTTAAGCATCAGGGAAAAACGGTGCTGATCACGTCCCACCTGCTGGCGCAGATCGAGGATGTCTGTGATCGGGTCGCGATCTTGGATCGGGGCAAGTTGATCGTGGAGGGCTCGGTGCTCGAACTCGTCGGTCAGCGCGACCGTCAAGCCTTGATCGTGGATCCGCTGCCCGAGGCGGATTTAGAGGCGCTGAGAGGCTGGTTGGCGGCGCGTGGGCACAGTCTGAATGCTGTTGAGCAACCGCGTGCACGGCTGGATCAACTCTTCCTGAGCAAGGTCTCGCGTCCTGGGCGTCCCGGCGGCGCCTCAGCGGGTGTGGGCTCGAACGAGGTGCCGCTCGATGCGAAACCCTGAGGACTGGGCGCACGCCGGTCTTGCACGATATTATCCCATCCAGATTTTCCCTTCCGCCTTTTTCCATGAGTGTCGCTTCCGTTCCCTTTTCTTTTTCCCGTTTAAGCCTGATTGCCGGGAATACATTCCTTGAGGCTGTCCGGCAGAAGTTGTTCAACTTCCTGCTCTTACTTGCTATCGGGCTGGTCGCGAGCGCGCAGTTTTTCCGGGAGTTTAACTTTGGTTCCTCCGAGCTAAAATTCATCTCTGACTTCGGTTTTGGCGCGCTGATCTTCTTTGGCTCGGCACTGACCATCGCGACTACCGCGCAGCTATTTTTCAGTGAGATTGAGAACCGCACCGCCCTTACCCTCCTGGCCAAGCCGCTCTGGCGCGCGGAGTTTGTCTTTGGTAAATTCCTGGGGGTTTTCGCGGTGATCGGGGTCTTTTGCGCGCTGACCATCGGCCTGATGATGGCGCTGCTCTGGCATCGCGAAGGTCAGTTGATGGGCGCGCGGCCCGAAGATTTCGCCAATGGCCGCCTCATAGCCTACGGGGATCTCTTGGTGGTCGGTGTCCTCCAGTGGCTTAAATTTGGCGTGCTGGCGGCGATCGTGCTTCTGATCGCGAGTTTCTCCAACACCAATCTCTTCACGGTCGTTACCGGCTTTTTCGTGTTGGTGATCTGCCATTTGCAGTATCTCGCCCGCGATGCCTGGGGTAATGTGGACAATGCGGTCCTCGGCCTGGTGGTGCGCGCCTTGGGTTTTATTTTCCCTAATTTCCAACTATTTAACCTCGCCGACCAGATCGGGCAGGGCTCGGGCGTGTCTTCGGTGGTGGCCCTGCAAGTCGCTGGCTACGCGGTGGCCTACATCGGGGTGATTGGCGGTCTGGCTGTGTATAGTTTTCGCAACCGTGAGATTTGACCCCGCCGCTCTTCGTCCGTTTCGCGCCGGCGCCGTGGTCGCGCTCGGATTGTTTACCGCTGGCGTGGCCTTGCGCCCGCTGGAGGCTCCTGCCTGGGCGGTGATTCGCGCCGGTCAACCCGCGTTACGCCTCGAGTCGTTAAAAGATGCTCTAGGCCAAGGGGTGACCGTAGGTTTGTTGGGCGGCTTTCGCGCCATCGTGGCGGATCTGTTTTGGATACGCACCAACTCGATTTGGGAGTCTAACGATCTGCCCGGCACGCAGACTTCGATCAAGCTGGTGACTGCGATCGATCCGCGCCCGCTTTACTTTTGGCTGAACGGCAGTCGCATGATTGCTTATGACATGCCTAACTGGCGCATCGACAAGGCTGGTGGCTACGATGCAGTGCCGGAAGCGGTTAAGCGTCGGTTTGACGAGGAACAGTCTGCGGTCGCGATCAGATACCTCCAGAACGCATTGGAATTTCATCCTGGTGACCCCTTGTTGATTCTCGAGATCGCTAATGTGCACCTCAACCGGCTTAAGGATGTTGAGACCGCAGCTAAATTTTACCTAGAGGCTACCCGTCATCCTGACGCTCCGTTCTATGCCGCTCGCATCCATGCCGAGTTGCTGCGGAAACTCGGGCGCAATGCCGAGGCCTACGCCTTTCTTAAGCAACTGCACCCTACGCTGCCGCCCGAGGATATCGGAGCGCAGTCCGATGTCGTGCTCGGTCGTATCCGCGAGCTTGAGGACGAGTTGAGTATACCCGAGGCGGAGCGCTTTCAGCCGCGCGCGGCGCCTGCTCCGGCGGGGGGCGTTCCCTGAGCGGCCGGCGGGTATCCTTCAAGGAGTTTTCCCGCGCGGGGCGTGCCTGCGATTGACACGACGGACTTCCAGGCGGCTTTTTGCTGTCCTCATGAGTTCATCGTTCCGGCCGCCCCGCGAGGCGGATGGTTCCGCGCCGCCACCGGCCCCTGCTGTTTTTCCCGGAACATTTGTTGCGGCCACGCGTCAGAGAGCGGAGGAAATCATGACCGCTAAATCGCAAGAAGTCGCCTTAGACCGGATTTTGGTGGACCGCTTTCGCAGCGGGGACCCCGCTGCTTTTGACGAGATGGTAGCGCGGCACTGGGACCGGATATATGGCATGGTGCATCAACTCCTCCGCAACCAGCAGGATGCTGAGGAGGTGACCCAGGATGCGTTTATTCGCGCCCATCGCGGGCTCGCGAATTTCCGGGGTGACTCGGCTTTTTCGACCTGGCTTTACCAGATAGCGACTAATCTTGCCCGCAATCGCTACTGGTATTGGTGGCGCCGCAAACGCGATCGCACGGTTTCTTTCGACCAACCAGTCAGCGCGGACAACGACACGCCGTTTTCCGAGGTCTTCGTCGGCGAATCTGAATCGCCCGAGGATGTGACCGTGACTCAGGAGTTGGTGGACCGCATCGCCGTGGGCATGGAGAAACTGAGCGCCAAGCATCGCGAAATCCTGATTCTACGGAATGTGAAGAATCTATCCTACGAGGAAATTTCCGGCATCCTCGGCATTTCGGTCGGCACGGTGAAGAGCCGTATCGCCCGCGCCCGCGACAGCCTGCGTGAACTGATCGGAGGAGACGACCAATGATTGACGACAAAAAATTTAAGGAACTGCTCAACCTTCACCTCGATCACCGCCTTTCCCCCGGGGAGGCTGCGCTGCTCGAGCAGGCTCTGGCCGCCGACCCGGCGCGTCGTCGCACATTCCAAGCCTACGCGGCGATGCAGCGCGGTTGCGCCGAGCTCTTCCGCCGCTCTGCCTTGGACGCTCCCGCGCCGGACAGCTTGGTTCGCGCCTTGCGTCAGGCCGAATCCCGCATGGGTCGCCGCGCTGCGCCGATCGTAGGCTGGCGCACTTGGGGGGTGCCGGTCGGGTTGGCCGCCGCCGTGGCCCTAGTCGTGGCCCGCATCAGTCAGCCGACGCTGGCCGTTAAAATCGCCGCGACTTCAGAACCATCCTCCGCTCTGGCGCGGCAAGTTCCGGCATCCTCTGCGATGCTGGTCGCCCAAATCGCACCGCCGGGCACGCGGGAGCGAATCCCGGAACACCTCACGCTGGTGTCTCAGGGCATCGTCCAAACGCCTGAGGCGAGTGGCGCGTTATCCCGTTGGTCCGATCCAGCCGAGGTTGGGCGTGAAGAGACTGGGCCCACTCTGGCAGCGACTTGGGAACCGGAAGTCAGCGCCTCGACTTTGGCCGAGTGGAACCGCGCGGCCTCCTTGCCGCGGGCGTTTTCCAGCCGTCCGATCAATGCTTGGTCTGGCCAGTCTAGCTATCAGGTGCAGAGCGCGTCCTACACCTTCGAGCGGTAGTTGGGCGGTCGGTTTCTCACTTCAGCTGGTTAACGCGCGTTTGATCAACTTTTCCGAGCTAGCGCCGGCGCCGAGGGCGATCTGGGCCCGGCGGACGGCCGCATCGGCGTCAGCCTGTTTGTAGCCCAGTGCGCTCAGGGCGAGAATGGCGTCGCGGAGGGTGGCATCGCCGGATGGTGTCGCGGTGATTTCGCTTCCCGCCGGGCCGGCGACAGGAGAGAGGCTGCTACTCGCGCCGACCTTGGCGCGCAGTTCTACCACCAGTCTTTCGGCGGTTTTTTTGCCGATGCCTGGGCACTTTGAGAGGGAGTTTACGTCGCCGTCTCGGATCGCGCCTTCAAGCACGGCGAGGGACATCCGGCTCATGATGGTGAGGGCTAGCTTGGGCCCCACGCCCGAGACGGTCTCGATCATGAGGCGGAAAAAATCCCGCTCCGCCGGAGTCGCGAAACCGTAGAGTGTCTGAGCGTCCTCGCGGTAGATTACCAGCGTATGGAGTTTTACTTGGGCGCTGGGTGCGGGGAGTTTTTCGGCGGTGGTGACGGGAATATTCACCTCGTAGCCGAAGCCGTTTAGCTCCACCACGGCGCGTAGCGGCGTGCATTCGGTCAGTAGGCCTTGGATGGAGGTGATCATGGGTGGACCATCACTTCAGCCCGAGCACGTCCTGCATATCGTAGACGCCGGGGCTTTGTCCGGTGACCCAGGCGGCGGCGCGGACGGCGCCGCGGGCGAAAATGCCACGATCGGACGCCTTGTGAACGAGTTCGAGGCGTTCGCCGAGGGCGGCAAACATCACGGTATGATCACCGACCACATCACCGCCGCGCAGGGCGTGGATACCCACTTCGGTGGAAGTGCGTTCGCCGGTGATGCCCTCGCGACCGTGGCGGAGGGCCTCGGCGCCGAGTTTGCGTTCCTCCAGGATGATTTCGAGTAGACGGGCGGCAGTGCCGCTGGGGGCGTCCTTTTTGAAACGGTGGTGCATTTCCACGACCTCGGCATCGTAGTCGCTCCCCAGCACGGAGGCGGCTCGGCGGGTTAGAGCAAAAAGCAGGTTCACTCCGATGGAATAGTTGCCGGACCAAACGCAGGGGATGCGCGCGGCCTCGGTCAGTAGGTGTTTTTTCTCTTCGGCGGAGTGTCCGGTGGTGCCGATTACAAGAGCTTTTCGATGGGCGACGCAGAGCCGGATAATCTCGGAGGTGGCGGTGTGAAAACTGAAATCGATGACGACGTCGGCCGCGGCTATGCCGAGGGCGAGGTCATCGCCCTGATCGAGGGCGGCGACGACCTCGGCCCCTGCCTCGCGGGCGGCGGCTAGGTTGGCTTGGCCCATGCGGCCCTTGGCTCCGATGATGGTGATTCGCGTCGGCATGGCGGGTTTACTTTTTGGAAGAGGCCTCGAAGGCCGCTAGGGCGGCGAGCACGGCGGCCTTGGTGGGCTTGGTGATAGGGCTGAGCGGGCCGCGCACCTCGGCGGAGCCGATCAGGCCGGCGCCTTGCATCGCGAATTTCACCGGCACGGGATTGGGTTCAAGGAAAAGGGACTTAAAGACCGGATAGAGGCGGCGGTGGGCAGCGGCGGCCTTGGCAAAGTCGTTGGCCAGCGCCAGGTCGACGAGGCGGCCAACTTCGCGGGGCAGGAGGTTGGAGGCGACGCTGATCACGCCCTCGGCGCCGACTGCCATGAAGGGCAGGGTAAGGGCATCGTCGCCGCTGAGCACAGTGAGGTCTTTGCCCAGCGCTTGCTTGAGTTGGTCAACGCGATCGACCGAGCCGCCGGCCTCCTTGATGTGCGCGACGTGCGGGTAACGGGCACGTAGCCGCTCGACCACGCCCACGCTGATCTCGATTCCGCACCGGCCGGGGATGGAGTAGAGGATGACGGGTTTATCGGTTGCTTCGGCCACCGCGCAGAAATAGCCAAAAACGCCTTCTTGCGACGGTTTGTTGTAGTAAGGGGCGACCACCAGCACGGCATCGGCACCCGCCTCGGTGGCGAGCGAGGTGAGTTCCACCGCTTCGGCAGTGGAGTTGGAACCGGTGCCGGCGATCACGGGCACGCGACCGCGGGCGGCGGCGATGCTTGCGCGGATCACTTCGAGGTGTTCGTCGTGTGAAAGAGTGGGGGACTCGCCGGTGGTGCCCACAGGCAAGATGCCGTCGATGCCGGCCTTGATCTGCGCCTCCACCAGTGTAACGAGGTCGTCGTAGGCGACGGCCTGTTTGCGAAACGGGGTCACGAGGGCGGTGATGGTGCCGGTCAGCGGGCGCTTTTTCATGTCAATTTGCGGAAACGTTACCTTGCGCGGCTTAGTGTGGTCAAATACTCCCCGCGTAAACTTATTCCTACCCATCCCGCATGACCCCGCACACCGAATTAATTAACGACCTCTTGAAACTTGCGGTCGATTCCGGTGCCAGCGACATCATCATAAAGTCAGGCAAACCCGGCTATGTGCGTCTCTCCGGCCGGCTTAATGCGGTCGATATGGACGCGATCTCGCCCGAAGAGACCGAAGCCTTTGTCGCCGAGCACGTGCCCAAGGTCTTCGCGCAAAGCTGGGTTGAGCTCGGCCAGGTTGACTTCGCCTACTTTACGCCTGAGGTCGGCCGTTTTCGGGTAAATGCCTTTCAGCAGCGCGGCATGGCCAGTCTGGTTTTCCGCCACATCAAGGCCATTATCCCGAGCTTTGAGCAACTCGGACTCGTGCCTGATTCGATACTCCCATTGGCCAAGGCCAAGGATGGCATCCTTTTGGTTTGCGGAGCCAACGGCTCGGGCAAGAGCTCGACCATGGCGGCCATGCTCAACTGGATTAATCAGAATCTAGACCGCCACATTATCACCTTGGAGGACCCGATCGAGTTCACCTTCCAAGACGAAAAATCGGTTTTCCAGCAGCGTGAAATCGGTCTCGACGTGCCGGACTTCGCCCTCGCGATCCGCGCCGTCCTGCGTCAAAATCCGGATATCATTTTTATTGGTGAGATGCGTGACCGCGAGACCTTCGAGACGGCTATCTCCGCCGCCGAAACTGGACACCTTGTCCTCTCCACCATGCATGCCGGCACGGTGGCCCAGTCGCTTACCCGCCTCATCGAATTTTTCCCACCTGAGCAGCAATTAATCGCCCGCCGCCAGATCGCCGGGTCGCTGCGTGGTTTTATCTGCCAGCGGCTGCTGCCCGCGCTCGAGGGCGGCGACCGCGTGCCGGTCAACGAGATCCTCGCCGCTGACGCCACGGTGCGAAACCTGATTTTGGAGGGACAACATGAGAAAATCCAGGGCCTGCTCGACGCCGGTTCCGACACCGGCACCTACTCCTTCAATCGCGATATCTACCGCCAGATAAAAGCCGGCAAGGTCAGCAAAGCCGACGGCCTCCGTTTCTCGCCTAACCCGCAGGCGCTGGAGATGAACCTCAAGGGCATCTTCACGAAGACCTCGGCTTGATTCAGTTTTAGGGTGTGGTGACCGGTCGGCTCCCCGTTTTCATCCTTGGTTTCCGAGCGGCGCTGCCGTAGCGCTTCGCCTTTTCATCTATGGCAACCGCTCTCCTCTTCGCCGGTCAAGGCGCCCAAAAAGTCGGCATGGGCAAATCGCTCTATGAAAACTCGGGCGTCGCCCGCGCCCTTTACGAAGAGGCCGACCGCGTGCTCGGCTGGAGCCTCACTAAAGTCTGCTTTGAGGGGCCGGAGACGGAGTTGACCCAGACCGGGGTCTGCCAGCCCGCGCTGTTTGTGCATGGTATGGCGCTTCACGCCGTGCTAGTCGCGCAGGGCAAACTCGCTGACGTGTCGATGGCGCTGGGGCTTTCCCTTGGGGAAGTCACGGCCTACACCGCCGCCGGGGTGTTCGACTTCGCCACCGGTCTCCGGGTCGTAGCCGAGCGCGGTCGGCTTATGCAGCTTGCTTGCGAGCAATCCCTCGGCGGCATGGCCGCCATCATTGGCGAAGATCGGGCCAAAGTGGCCGAACTCTGCGCCGCCTTCGATATTGAAGCGGCAAACTTCAACGCTCCCGGCCAGATCATTGTCTCCGGCGAGAAATCCAAAATAGAGGCCGCTGTAGCCGCCGCCAAGGACCTCGGAATCAAGAAGGTCATCGCGCTCAACGTCGCCGGCGCCTACCACTCGCGCTTGATGGAGCCCGCCCGTGCGGCTTTTGCCGCTTTTCTGGAAACCGTGCCCTTCGCCGCGCCTCGTTTCACGGTATTTACCAACACCACCGGCCACGCCGTGTCCGATCCCCTTGCGATCAAGGCTGCTTTAGTTAAACAGGTCGTCTCCTCTGTGCTTTGGGAAGATTGCATGCGTTCCGCCGTCGCCACTGGGGTGGCGGCGCAAGGGGTGGCTCCGGCTTTCCTCGAACTTGGGCCCGGCGGCGTCTTGGCCGGCTTGGCCAAGCGCACCGACAAGGCCTGGAGCGTCCGCAGTCTGGCCGAATTCACTGATTGCGCGGCCTGAGAGCGAACGCAGCCGGAGTCTACCGCACGTCGCCGGGATGTGACATCGTTCACCGCGCGGCGGCGAGCGGACGCAGCCAAAGATTACGAAACTCGATCGGCGCGCCCTCGAGTTGCAGGCCGATGCGGCCGGCGCGGACCGAGAGGTGCTCGGCATAGTTTTGCCGCACGTCGTTCACGTGGACCTCAAGCGTGTCGCCGGTCGCGTGGATGTCGCAGGTGTTCCATTCGCCCAAGGCTTTCTCTGAAGGTAAAGCGAGGAGCGGGGCGCGGCTCTGGTTGTTGATTACAGGAAAATCGGGCAGGGCGGTTTCCATGCCGATCAATTGACCGGCAGCGCCGATTTTTTGCTGAATCTGGATGCAGGCGGGCCAAACGACGTCAGGACCTCTGAGGTGGATGAGGACACCGCTGTTGCTCTTGGGCGAGGAGCCAGCAGGCCAGCGCCATTCGAGGTGCAGGTGATAGTCGGCGTAGACGGCCTCGGTGCGTAGGTAGCCGAGCGAGAGACTGTGCAGCCGAAGCACCCCATCTTTTGCGTCCCAAGAAGCGAGCGAGGAGTCGGCCGGGTTTTTCAGGACGAGTTTCCAGCCCGTGAGGTTGCTGCCGTTCCAGAGGGCGACTCGATCAGCGCGGTCGGCGGAGGCGAGCGGGCGCAGGGCGCAGCCGGCCAACAGGCAAAGCGCTAGGGCGACGGCAAGGGTGGGGCGGTGCGGGCTCATGGTGCATGCGGACCGACGGTTTAGTAGGGCCCGCGGATGTGGGCCGCGACTTCTTCGGCGTAGAAACGAGCCAGCCCTGCGTGGGTCTCAGTTCCGAGCGGGGGCAGGGTGGCGGCCAAGACGTTGGCGCAGGCCTGGGCGGCGTTGCGCGCACCGGGGATAACGGTCGTGACAGCTGGGAAATCGAGGCACCAACGCAGCGCCCATGCGGCCATGCCTACACCGGCGGGCACTTGAGCTTTCAGTGCGTCGGCCAGCTCCACGCCCTTCTCGAAGGGTAGGCCGGCAAAGGTCTCGCCGACGTTAAAGCACTGTCCGTCGCGGTTGAAGACACGGTGATCGCCGGTGGCAAAGGCGGTTTGTTTAGTCAACTTTCCGGCCAGGAGTCCGCTCGCCAGTGGCAGGCGCACGATCAGGCCGACCCGCGCGGCCTCCGCTTCGGCGAAGAGGGTTGTGATGGGCTTTTGGCGGAAGATATTAAAAATGATCTGTAGTGCGGCCACGCCTCCGTGCCGGACACAGAAGGTCGCTTCCTCCATCGACTCAACGCTCGCCCCGTAGGCGAGGAGTTTGCCCTCGGTTTTGAGTTCCTCCAGCCAACCAAAAAGCTCTCCCCGTTTCAGAACCTCGGTTGGCACGCAATGAAGCTGGGTGAGGTCGAGCGCATCCAAGCCGAGCCGGCGCAGCGAATCATCGGTGAAGCGGCGCACGTGTTCGCGGGTGAAGCCGTGCGGCCATTCGCGGCGACCGAGCTTGGTGGCGACGAAGATCCTTTCGCGCGCCCCGGGCGTGTCGCGCAGGAAGGCACCTATCAATGACTCACTGCGGCCATTACCGTAGACATCCGCGGTATCAAAAAAGGTGACGCCCGAGTCGTAGGCCGCGCGCAGGGTCTCGCCCGCCTCGGCGTCGGTCACTTCGCCCCAACCGGAGCCGAGTTGCCAAGTGCCGAGGCCGATTTCGCTCACGCTGCGTCCGGTATTTCCAAGGGGGCGGGTATTCACGGTTGCGATCCTGCCGGTTGCGGGGTGTTGCGCAAGCCGCGGACAACTCTTATCTACGGATCCCGCTCTAGCGAGGCCTTGGGCCGGGAATTTTCCCATCTCGCGGCTTGAAACGGACTGCGGGCGTCCGCACCGTGACCCTTTGCGTGGCCCCGCCGCGCCGACGCCCTGACCGCATGGACTCCACGCTCACAAGAAATTTTTGTATCATCGCCCACGTCGACCACGGCAAGACGACGTTGTCCGACCGTCTGCTCGAATATACCAACACCGTCTCGCAACGCGTGTTGACCGAGCAGCACCTCGACTCGATGGACCTGGAGAAGGAACGGGGCATCACCATCAAGTCCCATCCGGTGACGATGACTTACCCGGCCAAGGACGGCTTGATCTATAAGATCAACCTCATGGACACCCCGGGGCACGTGGATTTTGCCTACGAGGTCTCCCGCTCGCTCGCCGCCTGCGAGGGTGCCGTTCTTCTCATCGACGCGGCTCAAGGCGTGGAGGCCCAGACCGTCGCCAACGCCCATCTGGCCACCGCCCAAGGGCTAAAAATCATTCCGGTGATCAACAAGATCGACCTGCCCTCGGCCAACCTCGACCTCTGCATGAAGCAGCTCGAGGATATCCTCACCATTCCTGCCGAGGAAGCCATCCTTGCCTCGGGTAAGGCCGGCATCGGCATCCAGGATATTCTCGAGGCGGTGGTCGCCCGCATCCCACCGCCACGCTGGACGCACCATCCCGCCACCCGCGCCCTTGTTTTCGACTCCCTCTACGATAGCTACCGTGGCGTCATTACCTACGCCCGCGTATTCTCCGGCTCGGTCAAGGCCGGCGACCAGATGCTCCTGATGAGCAACAATCAAAAGTCCGAGATCAAGGAGGTCGGCGTTTTCACCCCGAAGATGACCAAGATGGCCACCCTCGACGCCGGCGACGTCGGCTACGTCATCTCGAACATCAAGGATACGACCGATATCAAGATTGGCGATACCCTTACTCTCGCGCGCAATCCCGCCTCTGAAATGTTGCCCGGCTACAAGGAGGTCCGTCCGATGGTGTTTTGTGGACTCTATCCACTTGAGAGCAACGATTACGAAAAACTAAAGGCCGCCCTCGGCCGCCTGCGCCTCAACGACGCGGCTTTTCTTTATTCGTCCGAGAGCTCGGTCGCGCTGGGTTTCGGTTTCCGCTGCGGTTTCCTTGGTCTACTCCACATGGAAATCATCCAAGAGCGTATCCGCCGCGAGCACGATGTGGAAATCATTTCCACCTACCCCAGCGTAGTTTATAAGGTTAAGCCTCACGGTGGCGACGAGATCGAAGTAGATAACCCGGTTAATCTGCCCGACCCCGGCACGATCGAGTATATCAGCGAACCCACCATCCGCGCTTCCATCCACATCCCGAACGACTCCATGGGCGATATCCTCTCCCTGATCATGGAGAAGCGCGGCGTCTGCGACCACACCGACACGCTCGACGACAAGCGCGTGATGCTCAGTTGTGCGCTCCCGCTGAACGAGATCCTCGTTGATTTTAACGATCGCCTGAAATCCATCACCCACGGTTACGGTTCGATGGACTACGAACTCGGCGACTACGTGCAGAGCGATCTGGTGAAAATGGACATCATGATCAACGGCGACCCGGTCGATGCCTTCTCCAGCATCGTCCACCGCGAAAAAGCCGAGGGCAAAGGCCGCGTGCTTTGCGAGAAGTTGGCAGAAATCATCCCGCCGCAGATGTTCAAGGTCGCCATTCAGGCCGCCATCGGCGGCAAGATCATTGCCCGTGATAATGTGAAGGAGATGCGCAAAGACGTGACCGCCAAGTGTTACGGCGGTGACATCTCCCGTAAGCGCAAGCTCCTCGACAAGCAGAAAGAGGGCAAAAAGAAGATGAAGATGATCGGTAAGGTGAATATCCCGCCCGACACCTTTATCCAGATCCTCAAGAACTGAGCGGACTCCGCCCTGCCGTCGTCGGTCTCGAATGGACCTAGTCTGGTTGCAGCCTAGGTTGATTTGACAACGCGTAGCCCTCGGTGCACGCAGAGATTGCCCGTGGCCACGGGTTTTGCCGATGCCCCCCGTCGACCACCTTTACCTCTTTTTTCCCTGCGATGCGCTGGAGCGTTTTTATTGACGCGCAGTCACTTGCATTGGCTTGGGACGCCGTCCTGTTGGGCGGGTGGATGAGTGGGGCGGTGTTGAGCGCGCGCTTCAGCGGGTTGGCGCCAAAGTGGCGTCCTTGGGCCGATACACTTAGTTTGCTCGCGGGTCCTTTGGGGTGGTTCGCGCATCTCCTGCCGCGGGCCTGGGCCTGGGTCGTCGCAGCGCGTTCGCGCGAACCGGATCCAGCCGGTTACGAGCAGACCGCCAACGATATTCTTGCCGCCGCTCTCGTGGCCGGGGCTAGCGATATCCATCTCGAGGCGCAGGAAAAAGGCTATGTGGTGCGCTTTCGTCAGTTTGGCCTCATGCAAGAACACCTGCGTTGCGGGCGCCGGGCGGGCGAGATGCTGGTCTCGGTCTACAAGGTTTTTGCCGATCTCAATACTGCGGAGCGTAATCATTTGCAGGACGGTCGCTTCCGCTGGACCGATCCCGCCTCCGGCCATGTCCTGGACGTGCGCATCGCCACCTCGCCGGCCTTGGCGG
>Ga0114979_10000611_pt1 | contig 23475 bp, 18 predicted proteins | sample S_140625_EF_Meta_FD_87315 | JGI IMG/M metagenome (GOLD analysis project Ga0114979, IMG submission 87315) | Freshwater microbial communities from Lake Simoncouche, Canada to study carbon cycling - S_140625_EF_MetaG | ecosystem: Environmental > Aquatic > Freshwater > Lake | place: Lake...
GATTCTGATGGCCGCAGAGCTTCAAATTCAACAAGCAACTTGTCATTATATCGCTAAAGGCATTGACAGCGGCGACATCATCTGCACATCGCCCTATAATGTGTTCCCGACCGACCGACCGATTGACATCTTTAAACGGCGCATTGATCTGCTCGGAAATTTGTTGCTGCAAGGATTGGAAAACTTATCTTCTCCCGTATTTAAGGCTACTCCTCAGGATGCAACCCACAGCTCCTACTTCCCTCGACTCAATACGCTTCGCGATGGTAAGATAGACTTTGTGAATTGGAGCGGCGATGAAATCGTTCGCTTTATTCGCGCGTTTTCTTATCCATATCTGGGCGCTTGGGCGTTATACAACGATCAACAATTGCACTTACTGGATGCAACATTCAGCCCTTCGAGTAACATCCACCCTTTCGCCTCCGGTTTGGCATTTCGCAAAAACAATAACCAACTACTGGTTTTCGTGCAAGATGGCATTCTAACAATTCATGCTATCGAATACCAATCGAAACCAATGGCCATTGCATCACTGAAATTGGGTAAGAAATTCTCATGAAAACAATTGCCATCATTCAAGCCCGAATGGGCTCATCTCGCTTGCCCGGCAAAGTTCTCATGGATGTAGCCGGCAAACCGATTTTACAACAACTCCTTGATCGCCTCAAACCATCGCAGAAAATTAACGCCATCATTGTAGCAACTACAACGAATTCGGAGGATGATGCCATCGAGGCATTTTGCAAAGCATACGGTGTATCCTGCAGCCGAGGAAGCGACTGGGATGTGCTTGATCGTTTTCTGAAAGCTGCTCAGCAAGGTGATGCACAAAGCGGCGACACCATCGTTCGCATTTGTTGCGACAACCCCATTCATTCATGGAAAGTGGTTGATTTTGTGATTGATCAGTTTGAACGCTACAAGGTCGATTATTTCTCCAACAGTAACCAAGAACCGAATTACCTAGAAGATGGCTTTGATGCCGAGGTAACATCGTTTGATGCACTTCAATATGCCGCTGAAAACGCAACATTGCTGAGCGAGCGTGAACATGTCATGCCCTTCATTAAGAATTCCGGAAAATTCAAACTCGGGTGGCGCAAATCCCATGCTGATTACCAATTCAAGTTATCCGTAGATACGCCAAGCGACCTTAGCATGGCACAGCGCATTTTTGAAGAGTTGAAAGACACTCCCGACTTCGCTATTGATGAAGTTGTTGATTTGTTGAGCAGAAAACCGGAAATCTTAGCTATCAACAGCGATAGTGAAATCAATTCCGGTTATAAAAAATCCCTGATTAACGACCGCAAGGTCTAACCCACACGGCTATGCACACCATGCACAAAAACGTCATCACGCGATTCACTGAAAGCGACAAGTACCGCAACAAAATTCATGATCTCATTCCGGGTGGAGCCCATACATACTCCAAGGGCGATGACCAATTTCCCATTCTTTCTCCCGCAGCCATTACCCACGGCAAAGGCTGCCGCGTTTGGGATCCGGACGGTAATGAGTATATCGAATGCCTGGGCGGACTGGCCTCCATCAGCCTTGGACATGCCTATGAACCTGTGGTGGAACGCGTAACTCAAGAACTGCTCAAAGGAAATAATTTCAGTCGGCCGTCGGTAATTGAAGGGGAAGTTGCGGAACGATTCCTGGCCAATGTAGAAGGTCACGACATGATTAAGTTTGCGAAAAACGGTTCGGTCGTGACCACCGCTGCCGTAAAAATCGCACGCGCATACACGGGTAGAAAATTAGTTGCGCGTCCAATCGACCATCCCTTTTACTCATACGACGACTGGTTCATTGGAAGCACGGACGTAAAAAGCGGAATTCCACAGGATATCGCTGCGCTGACCGTCATCTACCGATCAGACGACATGCAATCGCTCATCGATTTGTTTACGCAATACCCCGATGAGATTGCCTGCGTTATATCTGAGCCTGAAAAATTCAATGTGCTACCGGAGAATTACCTCAAAGATGCCATTGACCTCGCTCACCGTCACGGTGCACTCTGGATCATGGATGAAATGATCACCGGTTATAAAACCGCTTACCCCGGCTCCATGACAAAATACAACGTTACGCCCGATATCGCGACGTGGGGAAAAGGCATCGCCAATGGTTTTTCCTTTTGCTGCATGACCGGTAAAAAAGAGGTACTCGAATTAGGCGGTATTCGCAATACAGGCGCTGAAAAGTTATTCCTCGTGAGCACTACCCATGGCGGCGAAACGTGCAGCATAGCAGCTGCTATAGCAACCATGGATGAATTCGAAAAGGAAGACGTTATCGGACACAACCAACGCATGGGAGAGCGCTTTATCGACGGAAGTAAAGCCGTCATTGCAAGCCATGGATTGAGCAATCACATTCGTAACATGCAGTTCAATTGGCATGCGTCCCTGGGATATTTTGATCAAGATGGTCAAAATTCATTCGGTTTGCGAACGCTCTTTCATCAAGAGCTCATTAAGCGAGGTGTATTGTTTCAGGGCGTCTTCTGCCCGCACTATTCGCACCGCGAAGAAGACGTCGATTATGTCCTCCAGGCGATGGACGAGTCATGCGTGGTATTCAAGAAAGGTCTTGAAGATGGCTTTGAGAAATACCTCGTGGGAGAACCAATCAAACCGGTATTCCGCAAATACATTTAATGTCCTTAACGCAGACACAATCGGCGATTATCCATTGGGTCAGATTCGTTTGCAGTCAGGCTGTAGTGTTGGCGCATCTGTTCGGATTCTTTCATTGGGAGATAGGCCCCTTCAATGCCATGGGCAGTTATGCCGTATTGGTGTTCTTCATTCTTTCCGGATTTCTCATTGCATTTAGTATTCGCCAGAAGAGCCAAGAATTACCGGACTATGGCTTTATGGACTATCTGCGGGATCGATTCTTTCGCATCTATCCGCCATTTGTCGCAACGTTGCTGCTGGTTTTCATTCTGGACATTGCGCAATTCGAATACACACAGCAACTCTATTCATTCAAACAGTATATCGTCAATCTATCGATTAACCTGCTTCAATTACAGGAATTCCCGCTCGCCACGTACCTCAACGACCACTACATGATAGAGGCGTTTCGCTTCCGAGTGATGGGCACCAACATTCCGCTCTGGACGATTTCCATTGAATGGTGGCTTTACATCTTCTATGGCTTTCTCATTTTTTATATCGTGAAAGCACAACGGGTGAAGATGATTCATTGGGCGTTGCTGCTCTTCTTTGCGCTTTCGCCCTTGTATTATATGTTCATCGCTGCCCGCATGAACAAAGGGCTTACGCTCATTTGGTTCTTGGGCGCACTGGGTGTTACCGCACAACTCACCGCATTCAAAAACCTCAGTAAACGCACGCTCTTATTGAGTGTCTTGTTGCTGCTGATCGGGTTGACCGGCTTCTTCAAGATGGGATTGAACGGCGCTATTCTCATATTCTTCCTTGGGTTCTACTTCATTTTGGCCCATAAGAACGACCGTCTCCCAGCCATGGAAAGAAGCCACGGCATAGCAAAGTTTCTGGCCGATTATTCTTACTCTCTATACCTGACTCACTACAGCCTAATTCTATTCATCATGGCTGTTTTTCCGTTGCATAAAAACGCCGCGGAATTGGGTCTGATCTATATCTTCGTCAACCTATTTGCTGTTGGGTTTGCCTTCGTGTTTGAACGCCCTTCAGCACTTTGGAAAAAACGTTATGAAAACTACCGATCCATCCGGAATTGATTTCCGAAAAAAATTCGAACTGACTGATAAAGTTATTGTCATCAGTGGTTCTTGCGGCCTTATTGGTCGTGCCTTCTGTGAGGCTGCTGCGCAATTTGGTGCGCATGTGGTTTGCGCTGATATCCCTGCCGCCAATCCCGAAAGCATGGCCGCCGCATTAAGCGAAAAACACGGTCGCACGATGCTGGGATTCAGTCTCAATGTTGCGGTGAAATCTGACGTTGAAGCTCTCAAAGCAAAGGTGCTTGAAACCTTTGGCCACATCGATGGACTTGTGTGCGGACATCAGAATAAATCACACCTCAAGTTTGAACCCTTTGAGCAAGTAAGCGAGGAGAATTGGGATACCGTTGTAGAAATCAATCTGCGCGGCACGTTCCTACTTTGCCAGGTAATCGGCTCACACATGGCCGAAATAGGAAAAGGTAGTATTGTCAATATTCCGAGCACCTATAGCGTTGTTGCTCCCAATCAAAATCTCTACAAGGGTACTTCTCTGGGTTGCCCGGCGGCTTATAGTGCAAGCAAAGGAGCTGTCGATGCATTATCGCGCTACTTGGCAAGCTATTGGGCAGCACGCAACGTGCGCGTCAATATGATTACCCCGCACGGCGTATGGAACAATCACGAGGAGCAGTTCGAAAAGAATTTTGCGCAATTCTCACCGATGCAACGATTGAGTTTCAATCATGAAGTCGCACCGGCGCTGATTTACTTGCTGAGTGATGCCAGTAGCTACGTAACGGGGGATAATATGCTCGTTGAAGGCGGCTGGACGGTTTGGTGAGAACCGTCAATCGTAATTCATTACTGTCACGAATCCAAACTTATCGGTGATTCGTCCTCGGCCATCCTCCACGCTGAGGTAGTAATTGTAGACCCCTTCCTGGACAAACTTCCCGCCCATTGTTCCGTCCCAACCGTCGGTAATGGTTGTCGTTTGGAAGATCAAATCACCCCAACGACTGAACACGATGAGCCGGTAACTAGCGACATCGGCGAAAGAAATCACCGGGTAAAACACAGGGTTGTAGCCACCTATGACGATGCTGTTGGGCACCCAAATAATAGGCTCAAGCGTTAAGTTCACCTCGTTGGATTTCGAGCTATAGGGTTCTCGACTTCCATCGTTGCGTTCAATAGCCTCTATGCAGTATATAAAATCACCGGAGGCATCTATGTAGTCCGAAACATAGTCTTCATAAAACAAACTGCTCCCTGCGCTGAACTCATCAATCAATTCAAGTGGCCCTTCTCCAATCCTGCGATAGATATTATAATGGTCTACGCCGTTTTCCCATTCTTCATAGGCTGACCAAGAAATCGTATTCACCAAACGATCCTGGCTTGAAGCAGCATCCAATAAAATAGTCTTACCTATGTTGGTCGTGTCAACTACTCTTCCGCAGGTATTGATTGCAATGACGCGATAGCGATACGAGAAAACATCCGTTGCTCTCTCGGTATCCTGAAAGGAAAACCGAAACGTTGCATTGGTATCCTTGACCTCTATTTCTTCCCAACTATCGGTCGACGAACTGAAACGCTGCAATTCATAGCGGAAGGTTTCTGCAGTTGGACTGAGACCAACGATTATTTCTGTGGAATCCGGTGAAATCACCGTGGCTGATTCAATGGCAAAAAAACTCGGTGGCTCGTAACTACTCACCTGTGTCCCTTCGATGTTCGATTTCGATCGAAAACCCGTCAGTGTGTCGAGCGACTCAATTTGGTAGAAGTTGTAACCACCATACTGAAACGTTTCATCATAATAAAACAACGTGGTTACGGTATCAATAGAACTAAACACCACCGAAGAATAATCGTTGCCGGCAGAAAAAGCCCTGTGAATGATGTAATGTGTCGGCGTGAAGTACGGGCTGATGAACGGACTCCATTCTATATTAATTCCATCGTCACAATCGGCGTATTCTATATCCTCCAGAAACACGGAGGTAACGCAGATGGTCGTATCTATGTTTGGCGGCTTACAACCATCTTGGGCCGACACGGAATAACTAATCGCTTGATCGAAACTCGAAGGAATCAAATCCACATAACTTTGTACGCTGGTGCCCGAAATTGTAGTGACTAATTGAGTGCCCCCCCCGGATGTGCACCTGTAGATTGAATATCCCACAACATCCGGGTCCAAGCTTGGCTGCCAAGCCAACTCAACGTCATCATTTTGATTGATGGATATCGTGCTAAGAATACCAGAAAAAGGGAACACACCATCCTCAAATGTACCCGAGGCTTCATTGCTGATAAACTCACATCCCGAAGGACTGACCATGCGGATGTAGAAATTCATCTGCTCGGGATCACAATTGTAGACATAATGGAGGTACTCCGTAAGGTTGGATGGCACCATGGTGATTAAGCTCCACGTGCCCGGTGGATCTTCAATGTAGATCTCAAATGTCCAATTCAGCCAAAGCGTCGGATCAGTACCGGGCAGATTCCATTCTAACAGCGGAATACCCTCACAGTTTGGACAATCGGTAGTGGCGTCTGATGCCTCCAGATGTATGGTTTGCAGGGTATCGGACGAGACGGCATACGCACCACCGGCGCCATCATTAAACCAAGCTAGCACAGCGTAGTAATAACTGTTGTCTAGCGACAGGTTGGTAATGTGAGTATAACTGATTTGCGAAATCGGTGTCAGGTCGTTAGCCACCGAATTGAAGGTTAGAATCGGCGAAATGGAGTAGATGATTTCATAATGATCGAACTGGCCGGTTGGATCATTCGAAGGCGTCCACTGCAACGTCACATCTCCGTTCACTGCCACTTGTATGCAATCCAACTGCGGTTCCTCCTGAGCATGCAGGACGAAGACGCTCAAAAGGAGCTTCACAAGGGCTATATACTTAACTATCTTCAGTTTCAAATCAGGTTATTTCATTAGGCAGCGGGCCTAACGAAAAAGGTGAACGTTTATTACACGCTAGTTCGATGCATAAGGTTGCATTAACATCCATTTTTTACGTCCAACCTTGCGCGAGACACAAAAATTTCATGAAATCATCTGCTCCTGACGAGATCCGACAGGAGTTCTTAACAACAGACCTTGAATCCCGACGGTCCGTTTATCTCGCCAGACTTTGTATGTGGAGAATAGTCTGGATGCAGTCGCGCATCATGGAATCCACAATCTGCGCTGCGGGCAAAATTTCGCGCAAATGTGCTGCAGCCTGACCTATTTCGAGTTCTCCTTCCGTAAGATCACCTTCAAACATGCCCTTCTTGGCTCTGCCACGTCCGAGCAATTCTTTTAACTCCTCCACCGTTGCCCCCCGAAGGTAGGACGCCTCAACGGATGCAAAAAACGGATTTTTAATCAGTCTGACGGGTGTAAGTTCCTTCAAGGTTAACTGAGTGCCGCCCTCCGGCGTTTGAATTACGGTTTCTTTGAAAGCCTGATGCGCAGATGCCTCGTTGGAAGCCACAAATCGACTCCCCACCTGGACACCTGAAGCGCCGAGCGCCATGGCCGCTGCCATAGTGCGTCCGTCAAAAATACCTCCTGCCGCAATCACGGGAATACCAACAGCATCCACAACCCCCGGAATCAAACACAGGGTAGTCGTTTCCTCACGGCCGTTATGTCCACCCGCCTCAAAACCCTCAGCCACAACAGCGTCACATCCGGCTTCCTGAGCCTTTAATGCAAACTTGGCGCTGCTCACCACGTGTACGACTTGTATACCTTGCTCCTTAAACACAGGTGTGTATGTCTTTGGGTTTCCTGCTGAAGAGAAGACAATCTTGACACCTTCTTCAATGATGATGGAGATATGATCGGCTATTTGAGGATAGAGCAAAGGCAAATTCACTCCGAACGGCTTGTCGGTGGCAGCTTTGGTCTTACGAATCTCCTCGCGCAGAATATCGGGATACATCGAACCCGACCCCAACAAACCCAGCCCGCCGGCATTGCTCACAGCCGAGGCCAATTCCCAACCTGAACACCAAATCATTCCCGCTTGAATAATGGGATGCTCAATTCCAAATAACTCCGTAATACGTGTTTTCATACCCGCCAAAATTAAGTCAAGGCAGCGCCTGTAAACGAAACCTCGGGTGCTACAACTCGTAAATGATTCACACAAAAATAATTTTCAATTATCGAAAAATGATTTTACATTAGCGGCTTGGCAGCTAGAGCCTTAATTATCCAACATGAAGAAATATTTACTCATCCTTTTGCTCTTTGCCTCAGTTTCGGCATCGGCCCAGTACCAATGGGATTACGGTCTGAAATTGGGAGGTGCAAACTATCTGGGTGATATCGGTGGAAAAGAGCAGCAACGTAAAGACTATTTTTGGGATATGCACCTTGGCCAAACCCGCTATGCGGTTGGTGTTTTTGGTCGTTACAAATTTTCGAAGCGCTTTGCCGTCTCTGCCGGTGCCGACCACCTGCTGATTCAAGACGCTGATCTTTACACGACATACATTCCACGCCGCACGCGCAACCTGAATTTCCGCAACCGTATGTTCGAGGTGTCGGCTCGCGCTGAATTCACCCTTTGGTACGATAACGACGTTGGTAACCGCGGTTTCTACAATCCGGATTACAAACTTTACGCATTCGCCGGTCTTGCCGCATACTACAGCAACCCGCAAGCACGCCTCGTTTACGACCCGGCTGAAAGTGATTTGGCGGCAAGCCTTGGTGCCGACACCGCAGGTCTGAAACCGGGCGATTACGTCAATGAAACATGGTATAGCCTGCGCCCGTACCGCACGGAAGGCGCTACCTACAGCAATTTTGGAATAGCTATTCCAATGGGTATCGGAATGTATTTCACCTTCAGCAAGTCTTGGCGTTTTGGTTGGGAAATCTGTTGGAGAAAAACGTTCTCCGATTACTTGGATGACGTTTCAACCTACTACAACAAACCTGCGCCGGATAATTCAGGAACCTACGATTTAGCACTGGCATTACAATCACAGACCTACCAGGCGTTGCTCGATGATCAAAATGCATTGCTGCGCTTTGAAGAGGGCAATCCGATTTATGAGGATGTTTTCCCGATTATGTCGCTGAACGACTTCCGATACCAGCCCGGAAATGATGCCACACAAGATGCTTTCCAATCAACTCGCGGATTGCATGATCCTGCGAACCCGTTGGCTCGCAAAGACAACTACATCACCTCCCAAGTGGTGATTACCAAGTTGATTCGCGGTCGTTCTAAATTCTACAAGAGCAAATACAGTTGGGTTAAAAACAGAGCAACCGTGCGCAGATCACGTGCTAAGTTCTAATCCACTTACATACTTTTTTGAAAAGCGGCCTTCGGGCCGCTTTTTTGTAACACGAATTCACGCGAGTATGGAGCCACGAATGCACGAATGAGAAGAGGCTGCGAATTCACGGATGGGTTAATGATACAAATTCACGAATAAGAGGAGGCTGCGTATTCACGGATGAGTTCATGCCACGAATGAGTTCAAGCAACGAATTCACGAATGAGAAGAGGCTGCAAATTCACGAATGAGTTAATGACGAGAATTCACGGATGGGTGCGTGCAGAATCCTTGTTGCAGATTAAACTTGAAGAGGTGGTCGTTCGATCTATGGGTATCGTTAATTAGCGTGCACGGTATTGCAGCAACTTCGAAAGAGGCTTTCGAATGAGCGTCAAGAATCCCGGCTGCAGTCCGTTCATTTTCCAGGCTAAGCGGTCTTCCTTGTTGGCCCTCCAGCGATTTTTTAACGTAACATTACTTTGACCGCCTGCGCGCATTTTGGTGATGACCCTCGGCAAATAGGCGAGACTAATTCCATGTTTATGTATGAGGCGGAGCATCAATTCATAATCCGCTGCAGATCGCAATTGAAGACTGTAAAGTCCATGCTTCTCATAGATCGAACGCTTCACAAAGAATGTCGGATGCGGTGGCATCCATCCCCGTAAAAAATCGCCGTAACGATACGTCCCCGATTTCCAGGATCGTATGACACGATCAGTTTCCACACGATCGACGTATACCAAATCAGCATAACAAGCATCTGAATGAGCGCGCTGAATAGTTTCGACTATGTTGCTGATGACATCGTTATCGGCATAAAAATCATCGCTATTCAGAATACCAACAATATCACCGGTAGCTGCGCGAACACCTTTGTTCATCGCATCGTAAATCCCCTTGTCCGGCTCTGAAATGATGGTAGCGATTTTATCGCTGTAGCGATTGACGATCGATAGGGTGTCGTCCTTTGATGCACCATCGACAATGATGTATTCAATGTTCGGGTAGCTCTGTGAAAGCACGGATTGAATCGTGTCTTCTACAGTTTCAGCGCTGTTGTATGTGATGGTGATTATGGAAACCTTCATGATGCAATGACTCGTTCTTTCACTTTTACAGCAGGATTTCCGCTACATATACTATATGGCTCGAGTGTTCGTGTTGCCACGCTTCCCACAGCAAGCACAGCGTGCGAGCCCACGGTTACGCCTGGACAAACAGTACTCTTCGCACCTATCCAGGAACCATTTTCCAGTGTTATTGCTCCTGTCATCAAATCAAACGTTGACTTCGTGTAATCGTGATTTCCACACAGCAGTAATGCGCCTTGAGAGACGCAGCAATTGGCACCAATGCGCACTTCATCCAGATTGTCAATCCATGCATCTTCCCCAATCCAAGAGTAATCACCAATGCTCAGCTTCCAAGGGTATTTGATGCGCACGTGCGGCTTGATCACAACGCCGTTTCCCACGTGAGCGCCGAAGCTGCGAAGCAACCTAACCTTAAAACCGCTCAGGGGAAATGCACTTTCAAAAAACAACGCACTGACGAGATACCACAGGAATCGCTTCAAAGAACCTCCCGGTTTGTACCAAGAATTATCGAAGCGTTTTAGATCAGTGGTTTGGCGACTTGGCGAACTCATTTGTCCGACAAAGAAAATCGAAAAACTTGGTTGTGCCGACTTCTCAACCCTACATTCGTCGAATCCGTCCGAAATCAAGCTTGCCATGAAAAAATTCTTCCCTTTCCTACTCCTCGTTTTCACGCATTTCAGCCAATTGATGAGCCAGTCATCGGTTCTCAAAGTCCCCGATCATTTCAAAAACATGAATATGCGGAGTATTGGGCCAGCGGTGATGAGCGGCCGAGTAACCGCAATAGATGTAGATCCACTTAATGAAAATATCATGTATGTCGGAACCGCCAGCGGAGGCTTGTGGAAGAGCGAAAGTGCAGGCATGACGTGGTCACCCCTTTTCGACGAGCAAGAAATCCTTGGAATAGGAGCTGTCTGCATCGACCCCGGCAACCACGATGTCATCTGGGCCGGCACTGGCGAAGGAAATCCGCGCAATAGCCAAACCAGCGGAGCCGGTATCTTCAAAAGTCAAGATGCAGGAAAAACATGGACCAAAAGCGGTCTCGAAAGAACATGGACCATTCACCGCGTGATCGTTGATCCGCGCAATTCGCAGCGAGTATTCGCCGGCGCTCATGGCAGCGCGTGGACGCCCAACAACGATCGCGGCGTTTATCGCACCGATGATGGCGGCGTTTCCTGGAAGCAAATTCTATTCGTTAACGATACAACAGGTTGTGCCGATTTAGTGATGGATCCTGCAAATCCTAACCGACTGCTCGCAGCAATGTATCAGTATGAACGCAAGCCCTATCATTTCACTTCAGGAGGAAAAGGCAGCGGGCTGCACATCACCGTCGACGGCGGAAATACTTGGACAAAACTCACCGACAAACACGGATTGCCCGAGGGAGAGTGGGGACGCATAGGACTGGCATTTGCACCGGGCAACAGTAAAATTGTCTATGCGTTGATTGAGTGCGCCAAGACCGCTCTTTACAAATCAACCGATGGCGGATTCACCTGGAACTTGGTAACGGATAAAGGCGTTGGCGACCGTCCTTTCTACTACCATGAGTTGTACGTTGATCCCTCGAATGAAAACCATTTGATTTACTTGCATAGTACCGTCAGCGAGAGCATCGACGGCGGAAAAACATGGACCACGCTCCTCCCCTACTATGGCGTGCATCCCGATCACCATGCCTTCTGGTGGAGTGCGCAAAATCCCGCGTTCATGATTGAAGGCAACGACGGTGGATTGAACATCAGTCGTGATGGCGGGCGCAACTGGACCTTCGTCAACAACCTTCCACTCGGCCAATTCTATCATGTCGACATTGATATGCAAGTGCCTTACAATGTCTACGGCGGCATGCAGGATAATGGCTCTTGGAAAGGCCCCGGATATGTGTTTCACTCAGGCGGCATTCGCTCGGCTGATTGGCAGGAGTTGCTGTTCGGTGATGGCTTCGATGTGTTGCCCGATAGTCATAATCCGCTCTACGCCTATGCCATGTCGCAGGGTGGTGAGGTGCATTACATCCAAACAGAGACCGGAAATATGTCCTATGTGAAGCCGGTACATCCCGACGGAACACGACTGCGCTTCAACTGGAATGCGGCCATCGGTCGTGATCCGTTCAATACTGCCGGTGTTTACTTCGGATCGCAATTCGTGCATCATTCCACCGACCATGGACTTTCGTGGAACATCATTTCTCCCGACCTAACTACCAATGATTCACTTAAGCTCAAGGATCAAGATAAAACAGGTGGCATAACACCCGATGTGACGAACGCCGAAAATCATTGCACGATTCTAAGCATCACAGCAAGTGAGAAAAACAAAGGCGAACTCTGGGTAGCCACCGACGACGGAAACGTGCAACTCACGCGCGATGGCGGCACTACCTGGACCAATCTTTCGCCTTCAATCAAAGGCCTTCCCAAAGGCGCTTGGATTCCACAGATTACCCTTGGAGCTAATGCCGGTGAAGCATGGGTGGTGGTCAACAATTACCGCCAAGGTGATCGTTCGCCCTATTTGTTTTATACCGCAGACTATGGCAAATCGTGGATGAATAAAGTGAGTGCCATGCAAGTGAACGGTCATTGCCTGAGTGTTGTTCAAGATGTGCAACAACCTAAGCTTGTTTTCCTCGGCACAGAACATGGCTTGTATGTTTCATTTGATTACGGCAGTTCGTGGATGAAATGGACACACGACTATCCCTCTGTGGCCACACAGGATTTGAAAATTCACCCGCGCGAAAATGATCTCGTGATTGGCACCTTTGGTAGAGCTCTCTACGTGCTGGACAACATCGAACCACTGCGTCGTTATGCAGCATTCGGAGAAAAAGCGTTTGAACCTAAACTGAGCGCAATGCCTTCACCTACTGCCTTCATTTCTGCATGGCAACAACCTGCCGGGGAGCGTTTCCCTGCGGATACTTACTTCGCCGGTGAGAACAAACAAACACGTGGCCAACTGTGCTACTATTTCAACGTCGATAAAAAAGAAGAGGCAAAAGAAAAGGGGGCTGATAACTCCAAAAAAGGAAAAAAGGAGGAAGACAAAAAAGATGAAACGGCCAAAGAAAAGAAGGATGAAAAAGACAAGAAGGTCACCATCCATATCCTAACGCTTACCGGCGATACCATTCGCACATTGAAGCATGAGCCTGATACGGGCATCAATGTCGTGGGCTGGTGGTTTGATACGCGCGGCGTTCGTTTCCCTTCGAAAGAAGACCCTAAAAAAGATGACGACGAGGAAGGTAACGGACCACAGGTTGCTCCGGGCACCTACAAGGTGATCTATCAATTCAACGCATGGAAAGACAGCACGCAACTCCGCGTGGAGATGCAGCCTGATGTTGCCTGGACGAATGAGGACTATGTGCGCTACAACGAACTGCTCAAGCGCGCTCAGCAGCTGTCGACATCGACGGAAGAAGCCATGCAACAGCTGCGCGACGCACACAAGTCGATTGGACTGGTGCGAAGTGCATTGACTTTTGCAGAAGACAGTCTGAAAAAAGATATGGAAGCCGCCATGGATTCTCTTGACAAAAAGATGAAAGCCCTTGAGGAAAGTTTATTCGGTAAGGAAGATCAAAAAGGCATCAACGATGATTCGCACACGCTTCAGTCTAAACTGTACACTGCATTTGGCCACATCAATGAATATGCGAATGGCACCAATGCTGCCAATGCGCTAAACAATGCGGAGCGCGATGTAAACGCTTGGGTGAAGGAAGTAAGCGATTTCACCAGCGGTCCCTACGCTGAATTCAGAAAGCGGGTCGAGCAGCAATCATTCAAATACTTCAAAAAACCGTAGGACTAGAATCCCTTACAAAAGGTCAACTGCAGCGTCTGGTTGTAGTTGCCCTTTTCGTAGTAGCTCAAGGGGTTTACCTGCGAAGGATTTGGACGCGTTGGCAACACAGAAGTGGACGTCATGAGGTTCACGCTGAACTTGGGCGTTACCCAAAAAGAAACACCCGCTTCAATTCCAATATCGATGCTTTCAAATTGCGGATTTATCGGGTAATCAAATCCATTGGCTACAATCTTTTGGTTTAATAGGTAGCCTGCGTATGGCCCGAGATTCACGACCATTTTACCGGGCTCCTTCTTTGAAACCGAATAGCACAACCAGATTGGCACCTCCACGTAATTCAGGTAGTATCCAAACGTGTTGTAAGTAAGTGTATCCAGCTTGGTTCGGCTGCCCTTGTTGATGAACTTCATACTCATCGTTGCGGAGAGTTGCTCGGTAAAAGGAACCGATACCCAAGCACCGGCCGTAAATCCGAATTTGTCCCAGCCTCCAAGGCCATCGCCACTGATTTGGGAAGTGACACCACCGGCTACCAATCCGCCTTTGAAATTGCGGCGGGAAGAACCTGTTTCTTGCTGTGCAGTAAGCGTTACGCTCAACGCACAAAGAAGAGCAAAGATGAAATATCGCATCATGGGATCAATTTGGTTTTCGCCACATTTAATACGCGACCGTTATCTCCTTCGGTGATGAAGGCAACCACTTCACAGCTATCCGGATTCCACTCCGAATTCCAATTGAGCGTATAGCTATTGGTGAGCGTCTGTCCGCCCTGAGGATTCGATGCAACGACGAAACCGGTCGCCCCGGTGCCGCTCGCTCTCAGCATATGCTCATGCTCATACTCCTCGATGTATTCAGGTGTTTGTCCGTACCAAAGCTGTGGCGCAACAATTCCTGATTCGGTTAGTAGGATCACCAGACGATAATCGCCGGAGAGATTTTCAAACCACTCCGAGAATACGTGCACATTCCAGTGCTGATTCGTTGCCTGATAATCGGCATCGATCTGCATATTCATCGATGGCACTTGAGTTATTGCTTCACCAACTTTTGCGGCCCACGCTGAAGGGGAGTGTATGGTAGAGGCGCCCGGTAAACGATTGACACGCCCTTTTGGCATGATATCCTGGCCCACCTGCGTGAGCAGATAATACTCGCCTTCTTCCGTTGTCCAGTCATCGGGAAACTCCGGCGGAAGCGGTTGTGCCAATGACCCTGCGTGAACCGCGACAACAGCTAAGTCGTCATTATAGGTCTCCTGTAAATTGGCCGCAACGACGTGTCCGTTCGGGCAGTTCCCGCAATCGTGTCCTGTGAAATCTTCCAACAGTACTCGCTGATGTGGTGTTCCTTCGGGAGTGAACACCGGTACCGGACCGTATAAATCACTTCGATAAGTCCCCGACTCAATGATGGGCTGTTCAATCACATCACAACCCGTCAAAAGGAGAGCAACAAAGGCGCTAAACAAGCCGTTTTTCAAATTCGTTTTCATCATCATATCAGATTAGAAGCTCGACGTCAAATTAATTTCAATACCATTTGAAGCAGGAACAGCGCGACATACGCCGCCAATACAGAAGATACCCGCGCGGCGCTTTCCGTAACCAACCATCAAGCGGCTGGCACCTTTCGAATAGCCGATGTTACCATAGAGATAATGCACGCGCTTCTCGGGATCCTCATTGCCGTAGTTGTATTGATCCATGACGGCGAATGACCAGTGCGGCGAGAAGGTGTATTCAATCAAACCTGTAGCCCAATTACCCTTATCCTGTTCGGTGAGAAGAGACTGTAACTCCATGCGCACGCTGTGCTTGGGTTTGATTTTGTATTGGATATCCACGACATCGATGTGTGCATAGACTATTCCTTTGAAGTCTTGAGTAACCGGTGTAACGAGCGTGTTAAACTCGAAGTAGTAGTGAACGAAATTTACATTCCAACTCTTATTAATCTTCTTGCGAATCTCGAGGTTCACATCACGCACATACTTCGTGTCGCCGAAGCCATACGAATTGACTTCATAACCATTGATGAGCTCTTCGGTACCGCCCACGTGAATGGTATCCAAACTATTTACCGCTGCGACATTGAGCGAAACATAGGTTCCATATTTACCGCCCAGCAGACTTTCCTTTTTGAACGTGTAGAACAATTCGCCGCTCACACCCACCTCTCCGTTGAGTACGGTTGCGTAGGGATAAAGCGTTGCCGCAAGATTGTAGGTGTGCTGACGGGTGATGGCCGGTAAGAAGTTGATTGGAACATCAAACAACAATGCATCGCGATCACTGCGGAAGGCCATGTTGTCGACATACTTCGCGCTGGCCGTTATACCGAAACCCTTCTTACTAAAGGCCGCATTCATGAAAATGCTCTCTCCCTTCTTGAAGATGTAGCCATTGTCGGCGTTAGGGTCATTGATCTTCGTGACATACTCTCCGGTAAACTGGAAGTTCTTATACACGAGCCCCAAACGTCCGGTCGATGCAGCAACGTTATTGGGCAACGTGAACACCGTTGAATCGCGCTCAAAGGTTTGTCCTGCTTGATACTTACTGGTGAAGCTTCCACCTAAGGTAACCTTGAGTGGTTTCTCCGCAAGTGACGCGAATGCTTCATTCAAACTAATCTCACCATCAACACCGCGAACAATACCGGCTCCATTGATGATGCGGCTATCGAAATCAAATCGCTGCTGGCCGTAAATGGCCTTTAAAGCAACACCCTTGAAGGGTTTAAAGATGATGCGTATACCGTCCATCGCATTGTCGATACCCAGGTTCGGTTCCCAATACGTTCGGAAGCTTAATCCATTACCGAACTGCTCGTAGAAATTACCCACGGTGATATCGAAGTTGTCGGCACTGTAGCGCACATAACGGCTACCGATTCCTGAGCCTTTGAATCGGTTCGGGAATCCAAGAATGGCATTTTGATACGATTCAAAACGCAGACCTGCTGTCAATCCGCCATAGGTGTAGGTGAAATTACCGTAGGTATTCATGGCTGCCTTGGCGTCGGGGACTTGGGCGCCGATAGCCTCATCGGGATTGTAGTTTTGAAACAACGCCTGAACGTTGCCATGCAACTGTCCTTTATTCTCTGTCGCAGGAGGTGTTTCCTGGGCATTGGCCAGTGAACTTGCGAGCACACCAATAAAAATGAGTGTTTTGGTCCGATTCATCACGGTTTTAGATTGGCGTCAAATGTAAATCAAACCAACTCAATTCAGGGCAGCTGCCGGTGGAGTGGTGTGTTGGTTAAATCACCACGAATGCTGTAAATTCGAACCGTGAAAATGATGCGCAGTATATTCAGTCTTGCTTGCCTGCTATGGCTGGCCACAGGGCAAGCCCAGATTCAGGATGGTGAGTTGATGTTTGACTTCACAGTAAACGACATTAACGGCAACAGCCATTCGTTATACCCTGTATTAGACGAGGGAAAAACCGTCGTGTTACTCTGCTTTGCTACTTGGGACAGTCAATCCTGGGAGTACTATCAGCAACAAACACTGGAAACGTTTGCGGCCAATTACGGTCCTCAGGGTTCGAATGTTTGTGAAGTTTGGCGCATTGAAAGTGAGTCAACAAATTCGGTTGCTCAACTTACCGGTCCTGCATCGATTAGCGGAAATCCTGCCACCGACACCTATGGGAACTGGGTAGAGAATTCCAACCTTCCTGTGATTGACAGCAGTTTGATTGCCTCGGGTATCGGCCTCAATTATCTGCCGGTTATTGTGGTTGTTTGTCCCGACCGTATCGTTCGTTTTGCGGATGCGTTGAGTTATTATGAGCTTGAAGAAGCCGTGCTTTCCAACAGCTGCCAAACCATCAGCGAAGGATACGACCCCGCGTTATTTTCTCCGGTGGTTTATCGCAACTGCGGAAATGACACCATCGATCTTCAGGTGGTCATCAAAAATCTCGGCACAACCACGCTCACTCAAGCAAACATTGCGCTTACAGGAGGCGCCAACTTTGGCCCCTATTCCTGGAGTGGCGAACTCGAAACCTACGCGTCCGATACGCTCTTACTGGAAAGCATTTCGCTGGTGAACGATGATCCAATTCGCATCGCGCTGATTGATGATAACGTAAATACCACAAACGACTCATTGCTGACACAAGCCGCGCTGGGATATGCGCAAGAACTTGTTAAACTCGAACTTGCCTTGGATAATTATCCCGATGAGGTGAGTTGGGAAATACGCGACGATCAAGACTCCGTGCTTTACAATGGCGGTGGTTACGATATTCCTTATCAATTTATCTCGGGCGTATTCGCGTTACCTGCTGCGGGTTGTTACTCGTTCTTCCTGTATGATTCAAACGGCGACGGTTTGCATGGAAGTCAGTATGGCGGCTTCGACGGTTTCTGTAAGTTCTTCAGTATGTATGATTCACTTTCAACCGACGCGGAACTTTTCTATTACGACGGTTCATACAATTTGTCCGAAACGCCCAATACCCCCGCCTTCCTTCAGTTTGGATTTGAGTCGGGTTCTTCCCTCGGCATTTCTAATGAAAGCATTGGCAGATTGAATTGTTTCCCGAATCCAGCGGATCATGTCTTGCACATAGCGCGTCCGGCAGCAAACACGTTCGCCGAGCTTTCCATTACTGATGTGTCGGGGCGACTTTGCCACCGCAGGCAACTCAGCGGCTTTGAAACAAGCATCGACGTGAACACGGCAGACTGGGATGGCGGCATTTACTTAGTCACCTTAACAACGACGGAATCTATTCAAACCATTCGCGTAATGGTCAGAGAGCATTAACTTTGGTACGCTCCTTGAAAAGCGCCGAGCCCAACATAATTCCATGAAAAAAATCTTCCTTACCCTTTGCGCAGTTGCCTTGAGTGCCGCTGTTTTCGCACAAACCTCATCGCTTCCTAACACCACTTTGAAGGATATGGATGGCAACAACGTTGAAACGGCCAAACTATCCAACGACGGCAAGCCCATGTTGATTTGCTTCTGGGCTACTTGGTGCAGCACATGCAAGAAGGAACTCAACACCTATGCAGAGTATTACGATCAATGGAAAGAGGAAACCGGTGTAAAGATTTACGCCATCACCATTGATGATCAACGCACCGTCAACAGTGTTAAACCTTACGTGAACTCCGTAGCTTGGGAATATGATATCCTGTCGGACGTCAACAAAACCTTTTCGCAAGCGATGGGGGTGAATTCACCACCTCACACTTTCTTGCTCAACGGAAAAGGAGAAATTGTGTGGCAACACGTGGGATACACACCCGGCGATGAAGAAGAAGTCCACGAACAACTGTTAAAGTTGAAGTAATCTTTCGACCTTCGAAAATCCAAGAATAAATTCGTTTGCCCTCAGCTTTCGAATGGGTGCATAGAAACACGACTTACATTTAGATACTCAAATACTACACGATGAAAAAACACATACTCCTTTCAATTGGTCTATTGTCATCCATTTTTGCCTCTGCACAATTCGTTGAGTTAAGTGGTGAAACCAATACTGTTTTAGGCACATCAAGCAACACGACCGAAGTGTTGAGCGCGAATTGGGATGTGATCAATGTTTCGGGCACAGGTAGGGACATCCGTTGCACCAGAGAAATCATTTCAACGGTTGCCGGAGCCGATCATCAATTCTGCTGGGGTGAAATTTGCGGTCCCTGGGGAACAGACTATGAACTCTCAACCGAAATCGTAACGCTCGCTGATGGCGACACGTCATCATCATTCTATTGTAAGTATCGTCACAACGGAAATCCGGGGCAGAGCATCGTTCGTTACTGCTGGTATGACCCCAACGATGGCAGCTATCAATTATGCTACGATATCAATTTTTGCGTTGACCAAGCGTGCATCATCGCGGTCGACGAAATTCACACAGCAGCACTTTGGAGCATTGCTCCCAACCCAATGACAGAATTGTCGGCCTTGCGCTTTTCGTTTCCAACGAACCCTACCAATGGCCAATTTATCATCTATGATCAATTCGGTCGTATGGTAGAAAACAAAACATTGACTGCAAAAGAAGGCGTTATCATGTTGGATGGCGATCGCTTCGAGAATGGTGTTTACTTCTGTCAGCTGATTGAAGCAGGCGTTAGCTCGAATGTTCAACGCCTTGTGGTGAGTAAGTAATGACATTCATCCTACGGATGTGAGCATAGGGGACGATTATCTTCGTCCCCTATTCGTTTTTATATGAGTCAGATTCGCAAGAAAGAAGCCCTCGATTACCATTCATCCGGCCGCAAAGGGAAGTTGGAAATCATCCCCACCAAACCACACAGTTCGCAGCGCGACCTGGCGTTGGCTTATTCTCCCGGGGTGGCTGAGCCTGTACTCGCCATTGCTGAAAATCCTGATGACGTCTATAAATACACCGCCAAAGGAAATCTGGTGGCCATTATTTCGAATGGAACGGCCATTCTTGGACTAGGCAATCTCGGTCCGGAAGCCAGCAAGCCCGTGATGGAAGGAAAGGGCATGCTCTTCAAAATTTTTGCCGACATCGACGGGATGGATATTGAAGTGAAGGCAACAGACGTCGATGAATTTGTGAATACCGTTAAGAATATCTCACCCACGTTTGGCGGCATCAACCTGGAAGACATTAAAGCTCCGGAAGCGTTTGAAATTGAGGAAAAACTCAAGGCAGCGCTCGACATACCGATCATGCACGACGACCAGCATGGTACGGCCATCATTTCGAGTGCTGCGCTTATCAATGCCTTGGAAATAGCCGGTAAAAAAATCGACGATGTGCGCGTTGTCGTAAGTGGTGCAGGTGCTGCAGCTCTTTCGTGTGTTGATTTGATGCAAATACTCGGCGTGAAGAAAGAGCATGTATACATGTTCGACTCCAAAGGCTTGGTTCATAAAGAGCGAACCGACATTGACAGTCGCAAAATGCGCTTTGCTTCAGAAAATATATACGCATCGTTGGCGGATGCATTGGATGGTGCAGACGTATTTTTAGGTCTGTCTCAACCCAACCTCATTACGCCCGATACGCTGCGGACAATGGCCTCGAACCCGATTGTATTTGCCATGGCTAATCCGGACCCTGAAATCGCTTATGATATTGCCATTGCTTCGCGTGAAGACATTATCATGGCAACCGGCCGGAGCGATCATCCCAATCAGGTAAACAATGTGCTGGGCTTTCCCTTCATTTTCCGTGGAGCACTCGATGTCAGAGCGCGCTGCATTAACAACGAAATGAAACTGGCTGCCGTTCATGCACTCGCTGAGCTGGCGCGCCACCCTGTTCCCGAAGAAGTAATTGAGGCCTATAACCTCAAGAACCTGCACTTCGGTAAAGACTATATCATTCCCAAGCCGCTTGATCCACGCTTGATTGCCGTTGTTTCGTCGGCGGTAGCCAAAGCCGCGATTGATAGTGGCGTAGCGCGCATCACTATTGACGACTGGGATGCCTACAGCGCTGAATTGCAAAAGCGCATGGGCCGTGATAACGTGCTCACTCGCAGTATTGCGGAGCGCGCGCGCAAAGACCCTAAGCGAGTGGTTTTTGCCGAAGGCGATAACTACAAAATTCTCAAAGCCGCGCAGCAAGCCTATGATGAAGGTGTAGCTTATCCCATACTACTCGGCGATGAAGATAAAATTCGCCGGATGTTGGATGAGCACGAACTCGACTTACACAGCGCACAAATAATAGACCCTCGTTCCGATCAATGGCTGAAGACCCGTGAAGAATTCGGTGCGCGCCTATTCAGCAAGCGCATGCGCAAAGGCTTTACAGAAACAGAAGCTATACGTACCATGCGTGACCGCAATTATTTCGGTGCGATGATGGTGGAAATGGGCATGGCCGACGCACTCATCAGCGGCATGACCCGCAATTACAGCCGAGTAATACGTCCAGGGTTGCAAACCATTGGTCCCGCCGTGGGCGTGAAAAAAGTCTGTGGTATGTATATCGTGGAGACAAAACAAGGCCCGCTGTTTTTTGCGGACACCACGGTGAACGTCAATCCCTCTGCCGAAGATTTGGTAGAAATCACATTGCGTGTTTCAGAGTCTATTTCGAAAATGAAAATTGTTCCGCGTATCGCTCTGCTCAGTTATTCGAACTTCGGTTCTGCCGAAGGAGAAGAAGCTGAAAAAGTGGCTAAAGCGGTGGCTATACTTCATAAGGAGCACCCCAACCTGATTGTGGATGGTGAGCTTCAAGCCAACTTTGCGCTGAACAGCGCCATGCTCAACGAGAACTTCCCTTTTAGTCGCTTGAAAGGACAAAAGGTGAATACCCTGATCTTCCCGAACCTGGCGTCCGGAAACATCTCCTACAAACTTTTGCAGGAAATCGCAGAGCTTGAAGTAACGGGGCCGGTGCTTTTGGGAATGCGCAAGAGCTACCACATTCTTCAGATGGGTTGCAGCGTGCGCGAAATTCTTAATATGATTCGCATTGCGGTGGTGGATGCGCAGATGAAATAACCGCCCTCGGCTCCGCTCGGGGACCGCCCTGCGACTTCGCTCGGGGACCGCCCTGCGGCACAACTCGGGGACCGCCCTGCGACTTCGCTCGGAGTCAGCCTATCGACCACTCATATTCGTGAGCGAAGTCGAACCACGGTTGGTGAGCCTGTCGAACCATGGTTGGTGAGCGAAGTCGAACCACCCCTCGACTTCGCTCGGGGACCGCCCTGCGGCTCCGCTCGGGGACCGTTCGCCCACAGCAGGATTATTCGCATTTAGTTAACATTCAACCTGGCGGGTTGGAAAAAATATCGACATCGGTTGATAGGTTTCGCTATGACCTAAAACTGCTGATTTACCCGCATCTCTCACCTGATTTCTTGAGATTTATCAAAGAAATCAACATCCCGAATTCTCATTTTTGTCGACCAATCGAAAAAAATTCATCATTTAATGATGTTTCAAACTAAGTGATGTCGTATTTTCGCCCGCCGTTCATTTAACGCGGACTAAAACCAACTAAATACCTACCAAAAACCAAATCAATGAGCAGGTTCATCTCTACCCTTATGCGCAGCACTATCATGCGTATGCACAACACCCGTTGGATAGCCGTGGCTATCGTTTCACTTTTAACACATACAGCCATGGCACAAGGCCATCAGGATCTCGCAGCGGTTATCGCCGGCGGTAATGATGCGTTGTCGGAATCTGTTTACAGTCTGCAAACGACTGCATATGTGAACGAAGGCAATTTGCAAATTGCCGGCGAAGGCACAGCCGTTAAGCTCGATGTAAACGCATCGAACTACGCCGATGTCAATTTCTCTGAAGTTTCACTGAATGGTGTTAATACGGTTGTGATTCGATTCGAGAGTGCAACGCAAGCGGCTTCAGGAATCAATGCAAGCGCATTGAACGAACTGGAGAGTTTAGCCAACGTAGTACTTCTTTTTTCTTATGACATCTCTGCATCGGATGCTGCATCGCTCGCGATCGGCAGCCTGCCTGCCGGAGTCACATCATACTACGCAATCTCCATTCCCGAATAAAAGCCACTA
>Ga0114979_10000613_pt1 | contig 23415 bp, 27 predicted proteins | sample S_140625_EF_Meta_FD_87315 | JGI IMG/M metagenome (GOLD analysis project Ga0114979, IMG submission 87315) | Freshwater microbial communities from Lake Simoncouche, Canada to study carbon cycling - S_140625_EF_MetaG | ecosystem: Environmental > Aquatic > Freshwater > Lake | place: Lake...
TAATAATCTAATATTATATAATAATAATCTAATATTATATAATAATAATCTAATATTATATAATAATAATCTAAAAATTTAATTAATCATTTTTATTAAATAGGATAAAAATAAATTACACCAGCAATTGCGGGCGCATTATTATCGAAATTTATTTGTCCTTGTAAACTTATTGTTTGTATAGTATTTATTGAAATAACTTGAGTATTTTGATATGCTATTGTTGCATCATTAAGATCAACTGTTGAAGGGTTAACTGTAAATGAATATTTATCGATACCATTATTTATTACTGTAATCACTGGACCTAATGTTGTATCAGTATCACCTTTAATTGATAAATATATCCATGCGATGTAATTACCTGCAGGTATATCAAAATTATTAGAGAGAGCGTAATTAAATAATGTACCATCAGTAATAACAGGGGCAACAAAGGTGGATTTAAAAAATGGTAAACCTATAGTAGAGGCAGATGACATATATATATATAATATATATATATAATAAATTTAATTAAATACTTTTTATATTATATTTTTTAAATTGGTAAAAAATAGATTGTACCTGAAACAGTAGGTTCATTATTACTAAAGGTTATACTACTTTTTAAAATTATATTTGGTTGTTCTGTTGTTATACTAATAATTTGAGAAGTTTGAAATGTTATTGCTCCATCATTAATAATTGTTCCAGCTGAATTAAGAGTAGCTGGATAAAGTAGTCCATTGTCTAATATTATTACAATAGGTCCTAAATCTGTATCTGTATCACCTTTAATATACAAATAAGTCCAAACTAAATAATTACCTACTGGAATACTAGAATCATTTTCTATAATAAAATTAAAACCAACACCAGAAGTAAAAGCAGGAGCAACAAAATCACTTTTTAAAAATGGTAAGCCTATAGTAGACGCTGATGACATATATATATATATATATAAATAAAATATATATTAATATAAAATAAATTTAAAATATAATATCTTATATATTTATATATATTCATGAATCAGAATAACAATCCTGAAAAATTATATTACGACATTCAGTTAACAAATCTTGAAAATAATGGTTTAACGCCTCCTGTTTTAAATTTTATAGAAACAAGAAATATACCATTTTTATATGAACCTGATCAATATTACATGTCTATTATTAGGTTTAGTTTAGATACTCCTAATTTACCTGTTTTCATTCCTACTATACAATTAAATCAACCTGATATAAATTTAACTATTTATACTGTTTCCCTACAATGGATTAATCCATTAGATATTACTCAAGTATTTACATCATCAAGTCCAGTCATATATATACCACAATCAAAAATTGCATCAATACCCCCCGCCCCTTCAATTACTGGATTACAATATAATGGGGGTAATTATTACAATGTTTATAATTATCAATATTTTATTTATTTAATTAATGAAGCATTTATAACTTGTTTTAATCAACTTAATACAATAGTAGTAGATGCGGGTTTAGTTTTACCAACTGCTTATTATCCTGTTCTTAGTTGGGATACATCTAATAATACCGCAATATTAAATTGTGATGTATTAGGGTATTCAACTATATCAAATAATTATATTAAAATATTTTTCAATACATCATTAGCACAATTATTTTCATCATTCCCAGTTATTATAAATTCTGGTACTGGTGATTTAAATGCTCAAATTATTACTAATTCATTTAGTAGTTCTAATATTATTCAATATCCGCCATATAATCCCGAATATGATGCTATACAAGTATTTCAAGAATGCTCTACAATAGCCTTGTGGTCTCCTATTACATCTATTGTTTTTACATCTACTACTTTACCTATCGTTTCTAATCAAGTAAGTTCTCCTATAGTCTTCAATGGTTCTACAGTCTTTGGTGGCAATGGAAATAATGCATTAGTTCAACAATTAATTACAGATTTTATTAGTGATTCTGGATCATATCGTCCTAATCTTGTCTATCAACCTAGTGCACAATACCGATGGATTCAATTAATGGGACAGCGTCCGCTTACAACGTTTGACCTTCAAGTATATTGGAAAGATCGCCTAGGAACTTTAAACCCCTTCTATTTAGCGAGTGGATCAACTGCAACAATTAAAATATTATTTAGTAAAAAATTAAGTGCTGGTAATTCAAAATATTAAGAAATATTACTTTAAAAATATTATAAACGAATTAGAATTATAAAAAATCTTTAAAAATTATAAATATATAAAATAAATAAAATATTTTATATAAGTATATATATATGTCTAAACCAGATTTTAAAACGGCTTTAATTGAAAGTACTATCATATCTGACTTAACCGATGAAGAAGTATTTGGTGTCTTAAGTGGTCCATTGTATTCAACGTATACTCAGTTTCAGGCGATCAGTGCGAGTAATTCACAGATTGTTTTCAACGTGCAAGTGCCAAGTGAAAATATTGTGATTGATAGACATCTATTAATGACATCTACCGTAAATTTTACAATTAATTTAACTAATGTACCTGTAAATGAAAACTGTCTTAACTGGGGTCTTACATCAGCACTTTCAGCGTTCCCTTTACAGAGTCTTTTTACTACGATGCAAGCAACCATTAATAATGCTTCTACATCTGTAAATATTCAAGATATTCTACCAATGATTTTAAGAATGAACGATAATAGAAAACTAGCAAGATATAACAGTATGACACCATCTCTTCCAGATTGTCAATGGGGTCAATTCTCACAAGCTGTAAATACTATTGGACCTATTGCTAATTCTAATAATAATATTCTATCTAGTTTAAATAACAATGGATATGATAACGATTTTCAACCTCGTGGAAGTTTTCCAATGACTGTATTAGGTGTAGTTCATCAAATAAATGGGGCTGGTACTGATGCATCAATTGTATCAACTTCCCTTCTTGATACTTGGGCTATTGGTTTACAATTTACATGTACTGAACCATTTTTAGCACTATCACCTTTTACTAATTGCATGCCATTATCATCACAAAGTGGATCAGGATTAATTGGAATTAATAACATGTCTATTGTATGCAACGTAGATTCTACTGCTAAAAGATTACTAGGTATTGCTGATCAATATTTAACTAATAATGGACAAGGTGGGGCAATTTCATTAGGATATAATAATGGTGCCGTTTCATTACCTGCATTTCAAAATACTAAATTACTTTTTAACTTTCAAACTCTTACAAGCTTACAGTATGCTAAAATTAGTAGTAAATGTATTGTTCCATATACTGATTATCCTCGTTATTTAACTAGTTTTACAATGAACGAACAAATTGCTGCAGGTGCTACATCTACATTAACTTCCCAGAATCTCCAACTCAATCAGGTTCCAGGGCTAATCCTAATTTCAGTAAGAATTCCAATGTCTTCACAAACCCCATATAATACATCATCGTTTTTAAGCATTGAAAACATCAGCGTCAATTTTAACAGTCAATCTGGTATTCTTGCAAGTGCTACTCCGATGGATCTGTATAATATTTCGTATAGAAATGGATGTGCTCAATCATATTACGAATGGTCTGGATACAATAACAATTTTGTTAATGGTTTACCAAATGATACCGCTGTTCAAACTGGGTCTTTACTTGTTCTTAATCCTGCTCTTGATTTTAGTCTTCCTGAAATGCTTAGTTGCGGGTCCTTAGGTCAGTTCAGTTTCCAATTTAACATCAGAGTAAAAAATAATTACGAAGGGGCTATCACACCTGAAATTTGTATCATCACAAAAAATGACGGAATTTTCGTGACGCAACAAGGTACGTCTATTATCTACACTGGTATCCTAGATAAGGCTACGGTACTTAAAGCAAAAGAAGGTGAAGCAAGTCTAGACTATAATACTCATCAAAGATTAGTGGGCGGTAGACTTTCATCTTCTGGATTTGGTGCAATTAAGAAAATGCTTAAATATCATGCGATGCAAAAACATCCACAACTAGCCAATATGATGGATGGTGGAGCATCATCAGGCGGGGTAATGTCTGGCGGTGAAACTAGTGGCGGAATGCATCATGGACGAAGACACAAACTAAATAAACACCTACTTTAATTAATTTTTAATTTTTAGTTTTTTAATAAAATATATTTAACTACATATTAGATAATATATTATATGGTTGAAATAGAAAATAGATCAAAACAATTACAAAGATATTACAAAAATAAAAATGAAATTAATGAAAAAAATAAAAAATATTTTCGTCTTAAATATTATCCAAAGAACAGACAAAACTTATTGGATTATCAAAGAGTTCATCGTCAATTAATAATGGGTATATATCCATCAAAAAAATTAAATTATTTAATTGTTGATAATCCAAATTATAGAATTAATGAACCTTTAATAATTGAAAAAAATATTAGGGTATGTTTTTAAAAACTATCTAAGGAATTATTTATATTATATATTATATGAGTGAATTAATAAATGAACTACAAATTGAAAAGGCGTTAAAAACCCTTGAGAATATGAAAAAGTATCAAAAAAAATATAATGAATCTGAAAAAGGATTATTAAAACGACGTGAAGCATCTAGAAGATACTATAATTCTAAAAAAGATGATCCTAATTTTTTATTAAAACAATGTAATAAAGTTAAGGCTTATTACCAAAAAAAGAAAAATGAAACAACTGATGAACCTATTTTAATTTAATAATTTTTCAATATAATATATTATATATTGAAAAATCTATTTAAGGAATAATTTATATATACTAATATATGACGGAAACTAACCCAGAATTTTTAATTTTTCAACTTTCAAACTATAAAAATAAGAAGCAATTTTTTAAATATAATGAATTTAATGACAAACATTTTAAGGGAACTATTGATAAAATTATTGAAGAATTACAAAATGATAAAGGGTATCATATTTTATTAAAAGCAAATCAAAAATGTAAATTTTACGTTGATCTAGATAAAACTACAGAGACTAAATTTAATTTATTTTGTGCTGTCCTTTCATCTTTATTAAATATAGATCGTACAAAAATATCTTATACATCTTCATGTAATGAAAAAGGGGCATCTTATCATCTTAGTATACCGATAATTATAACAACTCCGTATAATATTAAGTGTTTCTTTCAATATTATAATGAAACTTTTATTTCTTTTAGGGTTAAAGGATTAGAAGAACTTGATTTATCTATTTACCCACATGAAGAAGATAAAATATTTACTTTTAGATTACCAAATCAAACTAATACAATAAAAAATAATAAACATTATATAACTAATGGTATTCTTGAAGATTTTATTATTGAATATATTGAAGATAATAATGATAATATTGAATTAGAAGATTATATAATTAAATGTAATGAACAAGATAAATATAATAATACAAAAAAAATAGAAATTAAACCAAAACCTAAACTAACTATTATTGTTGATGAAAAAGAAGAAGTTAAAGAAGAAGTTAAAGAAGAAGTTAAAGAAGAAAAAAATGAAGAAGAGAATGAAGAGGAATTTAATAAAAAATTAGAAGATATTAATAAATGTCTTGAATGTATTAAACGTGATAACGATATTGGATATATGGATTGGTTCAAAGTTGGTACGATTATAAAAAATGAAACTCAAGATATTAATATATGGATTGATTGGAGTAAAGAAGGGGCAAAATTTATTGAGAATACATATAATATGATGTTGACTAAATGGAGAAGTATGAGAGATGAGAAATTAAATATTATTCATTTAAGAGCCATGGCAAAAGAATACAATAAAGAATTATATGATAGTTATTTTAAAGTTATAAAAGTTATTAATCCTGATTTTATTGATGAAGAAGGAAGCGAACAATATATAGATGAATTAAATGATGATAAATTTTTAAAGATTGCTGAACATTTTGAAAAACGTCATTGTTTTATAGTTAATAAAACATTTTATTTAAAACAAACAGGTAATGATATTATATTTTTAAATGAATCAAAGATTAAACAATCTTATAATCATATTATTTGTTCTGATATAATAAATAAAAAAACAGGTAAGAAACAGTTATTTATTGATAATTACGTTAAAGGTTATCCAAAAAAACTAAGATATGAAGATTGTGATTTTTATCCTCACCCATTAAAATGCCCTAAACATATTTTTAATATGTGGCTACCTTTTGAAATAGAAAAATACAAAAAAGATTATATTAAAAATGAAGAAGCCTTAAAATTTATATTGAATCATATTAAAATACTTTGTAATAATGAAAATGATATATTTGAATATTTTATTAAATGGATTGGTCAGATGCTACAGTATCCAGCAACTAAAACTATTATACCCGTTTTAATTTCTGATGAAGGAGCAGGAAAAGGAACACTAATACAACTAATGAGAAAAATGTTAGGTAATAAGCGAGTATTTGAAAGTAGCGACCCTAAACGTGATGTATTTGGATCATTTAATAATTTAATGGCATCGGCTTATTTAGTAATATTAAATGAAGTTGGTCAGCAAGATCTAGAAATCGGTAAATTTAAGCAGTTAATAACTGATGGTTCATTAGTAATTAATAATAAGGGTATTAGTGCAATTGATACTACTTCATACCATCGTTTTATTATCACTACCAACAAAGAAGAACCAATTCAAACAAAAAAAGGTGATAGACGTAATTTAATTATTAGATCTTCTGATGAATTGTGTCGTAAAAAAGAATATTTTGAAAAAATGTATAAATTATTAGATGATATTAATGTTATTAGAACAGTATACGATTATTTCAAATCTATACCTAATTTAGATAAATTTGGTCAACTTGATCTTCCTACAACGGAATACCAGAAAGATCTTCAGGAATTATCAATAAGCCCAATAGAAGAATGTATTATTAATTTAGTTCAAGATAGTAGTATTAAAAATATTAATGGCTTCATTAAAATATCAAGTACTGAATTATTTAATTATTTTAACACATATTTAGCATCACACAAAATTGAGTATAATATCAATAGTATTAAGTTTCATGTTAGATTAAAACATTTAAATATTAAAGGTATTGAAAGCGGAAAAGATAGAACTAATAGATATAAAACAATTGATATTAATGAAGTAAGAAAGCATTTTAATATTGTTGATGTGGTTAATGACGATGTTAATTTTATTGAAGAAGATAATGAAATAGTAGTTTAATTTTTTATTTTGTTGAATCTTATTTATTAATAATACAAAATTATTAATAAAATAGATCTTGAGACAGGTTGAAATTTGTGTTTCGGGTTTAAACCCCCTTTTTTTATATATTGTTATAATGATAATCTATTATTTTAAATTAAAAAATATCTCGCCACACTCGTCCACCCGCCACCATCATACTTATTATACAATATATATTTATATATACTCTTTTTATAGTAGTAAATAGATATATAATAATAATAATAATAATAATATATATATATACCATCGGTGGCATGTTAATGGCAAGTATGATACAGGTCAAAAATAGATATAATATTATTTGTATTATATCTCTTAATAAAGTCAATTTATAATATAACTGAATGAGGGTAGACTTAGTTGATAGTTTCCCACAGTTAACCCCGCTGGTACATTTAATACTAAATTTGATGATGCATCACAACTAAAATATACTTGTTGTGATATAAAATTATCATTTAAGTTAGTATAAAAAGTAAAATAATAATCAGTATCTGTAGGAATATCAACGAGAACCGCAAAATTATATAATGATAATGCGTTTAAAAACGTTAAACTAACGGCAGATACCGAGGGTGTCATATATACAACTCCATTTTTTAAAGCTGATGTATAATATACATTAGATGTAATTACATCAAAATCAGGCGTAGAAATAACATTAATCAACGTTTTAACAGTAGGCAGGGTAATTACTGATACACCATTAAAAGTAAGATCTGATGAAGTTAATAACATATTATTTGTATTACTCAACATGTTGATACTAGAAGCCGAAGGGGCGGTTAACATCACAAAAGTATTATCATCATTTACTATTGATAAATTCCCCGTTGAATTACCTTGTGTCAATACATTAAATAAAGTTTGTTTAAAATCTGGTCCGAGATTTTGTATTTGATACTGTAAAGCTGAGATTCTTTGATTCAATACGTAATTTGATACCGACATATATATATATATATATGTATTATATTTTATAAATTAGATTATTTTTTAGATTCATCACTTTTAGGGGCTTCTAAATCTTCTTTTACTTCTGCTTCAATATTTCGTGTTATTTTTAAACAACAAATATCAATAGATGAACATTTAGATTTATAACACATTTTACCAACTGCAATTATTAAACCCGCTAATGTACTAACTAACATGGCGTAAAAAACTTCTGATAAAATTTGACTCATTATTATTATATTCTATATAATAATATAATAATGCCTATACCAAAAAATTTGGATTTATATAATTTTGTAAAAAAAGAAGCAGATAAAGTATACTCAAAAAGTAGTGCGTATAAATCAGGTTATATAGTACGTAAGTATAAAGAACTTGGTGGTGAATATATTGATGATAACAAACCTAAAAATTTAGATACATGGTTTTCAGCACGTTGGATTAATATTAATCCATTATTAGGAAAAACAGGATATCCAACATATAGACCAACTGTTAGAGTAAATAAAAATACGCCTAAAACTGTTGAAGAAATACCTTTAAAAAGATTAAAAGAACAATATTTATTAAAACAAAAAATAAAAGGAAAAAAGAATTTACCTAAATTTTAATATATATTTAAAGTAATATACCCATTATATGTATAATGGTATTATCTAGATCAGAAATTAGTAAAAGATATGATGATAAAAATAAAGATAAAAAAAAAGCAAATCGTAAAAAAATAGATGTTGAATGTCCTACATGTAAAAAAACACGATCAATAAGGGCAGATAGTAAAAGAATTACAGATTTGTGTAATCTTTGTAGTATTAGAAGAATAAGAACTGAAAACGGTGATATATTACATGGATTATCTAAACATCCATTGTATATAAGATGGTCAGGAATGAAACAACGTGTAAAAGATCCATTAAAAAGAAATTCATATTTAGATAAAAATGTTATTGTATGCGATGAATGGTCTAATAATTTTTTATTATTTTACGAATGGTCATTATCTAATGGATTTAAAACAGAATTAGAATTAGATAGAATTGATAATAATGGTGATTATTCTCCGAATAATTGTAGATGGATAACACATATAGAAAATTGTGCAAATAAGTAAAACCTTTTAAAAAAAAATAATAATCTAAAAATAAAAATAATATAAAAAAAATAATCTAATTTATATTAATGAGTATTTTAAATAATCTAAATGAAAAAAATATTAGTTCAAATTCATTAAATTTATATACAAAGAATTTAATAAGATTGAATGACGGTAAAGAAATAAAAAATTTTACTTTCTTAAAAAATATACCTACTATATTAGATAAGATCAAAGATTATAAACCTAACACACGACGCACTTATTTAATTTCTATTGTATCTTTATTAAAACAAGAACCAAAATTTAAAAAACTATATGATGAATATTATAAAATCTTATTAGAATATAATAAAAATCTAAAAACAAATACAGAAAAATCAGAAACACAAACTGAAAATTGGATAAGCCAAGAAGATGTAATTAAAAAACAACAAGAATTAATGACCATTTTACAACAAATAGAAGGAAAAAGTAAAATAACAGCCGAACAATATTATAGATTATTTGATCTTCTTGTACTATCAGTATATACATTAAACAGCCCCCGTCGTAATCTTGATTATTTAAAAATGAATGTAGTTAGTAAATATTCTGATGATCTACCAACTGATAATAATTATTTAGATCTATCTAATAAACAATTTATATTTAGAAACTATAAGACTAAGAAAACCTATACAGATCAAACTGTCCCTATCAATGATGATTTATTTAGTATTATTAAAGTATTTTTAAAATATCACCCATTAAAAAAGATGATGAAGGGTAAATTTAATATACCTCTTTTAGTTAATTATACTGAACAACCCCTTAATAATTCAAATGAGATCACAAGAATATTAAACAAAATATTTGGTAAAAAGATAGGTTCATCAATGTTAAGAAATATATTTTTAACATCTAAATACGGCGATGATATGCAACAACTACAACAAGATACAACAGCAATGGGAACATCCGTAAATACAGCGAAAGATAACTATATTAAAACTAATTCACATGTAGTTAATCTAATGTAGACAAATGTAAAAAATCCTTTAAGTACTAAAAAAATCAGTTTTGCCTTTTTCTTTAAGCCCCTAAAAATCAAAAAGACACTTAAAGGTTTATTAACTCATATATATAGATGAGTAAAAATATTGAGAAAATGGAAAGACTAAATGAAATAATGCCTCCTTTAATAGGTAAAGTGGTTTACTCTAATGGTAAACTATTTAAAATTAAAGATTATTCATTATTAAAATTATCAGGTGAAAGATATGAATGCGATCTATCAATTCAAGTAAATACGAATAGTGAACCTATAAATTATCAACATTTTAGAAATAATGTAGCTGATAAGAAATTTAAAATGAAAAATTCAGATTTTAAACATTTTAAAATAATTAATGATATTAATGATATTGATGATAAATATTTTATTATTGGTAGTACAACTATATATAAAAATTATCATACATCCCATTTTAAAAATAATAAATTACAATTTAAATATGATATTAATAATTTTATATTTTCAATGCGATACGGGCGTATGAGTGAAATAAACAATACTTATTTAAATAATGAAAGGAGAAAACACATTAAAAACCATTTTAATAGATATGCTTTTAATAACTATAAAGATGAAGTTAAACAAGTTATTAGTAGAGATAGTTTTATATCATATATTAAATTATATATAGAATATAAACAACAATTTATAAATGAAGTAAAAGAAAGTAATAATGAATCAAATGATACATTATTAACATCAATTATTACAAAAAATGAAAAACTAATAAAAGAATTAAAAGAAGAAATTACAATATTAAGAAATGAAGAAGTTGATTCTGATGATTCAGAAGATTCAGATATTGATTCAGATGATGAAGAAGAATAAATAATTTAATCATCAGTTTTTACTATATAGGCTTCTCTTTCAGATAATACACACATGGGGAAAGTTTTATTAATACATACCCATCTACTTTTAAGATTCTTTATTTTTTTTATTTGTGCTTTATCTAAGCCTAAATAAGAATCTAATAAATATTTCATTGAACGCCCGCCTAATCCATTAGGAAAGAGTACAACAGAATGTGCTTCATTCAACACTATTTTTGTACTACCTCCATTACATGCCGTGTGTGTTGTTATAATACAACTAATTTCAAAATGTCTACCAACTTGTAATATTTGGTTCATTATACTATTTACTTTAGTTCTGATTACTTTTGATGATATTACATCAGTATCGTCAAAAATAACCATACTTTCTTTAAAATCTTCAGCTTCAATATCATCATTACAGAATTCTTCTGTTAATTTAATACGTTTTAGTCCTTTTAATTGGTCTAATGTTTCATCAGATTCTAACGCACTAAATAAATAAATACATCTTTTTGGATATATTTTTTGATACTCTCTACAATAATGTAGGGTATAGTATGACTTACCTGATCCACTTCTACCAGTGATGTAAAGGATTTGTCTTTCTGTTTTTGGATTTGGAATTTGTTGAAATTTCTCATTAGGTTTTAATTTTATTTCGTTGTATGATGTTCGAGCTGTCTCACTATCATCAACAGATATTACTGGGTATTGTTTTATCTTCTTCCCTTCTGTTTTTATAATTGCTATAGGTACACCTATTTGTTCTACGTTCATGTATATTATAATTAGATTATATTTTTTTATAATCTTAAACTATATTTTATTATTTTTGTTTTATTTTAAATACTTCTCTTAATTGTTCTAACTCTTTCGGACTTGGTTCTTTATATAAATAAACTATAGAAAATTGTGAAACATCATCATCAGTTGCTCCTTTCTTTTGAAATTTAAAAAGATTTTTTGCCCCATCAGTTAAAAATTTATCACTCATTTTATCATTAAATGTATAATCATTAATTAGTTTTTTATTTGCTTCAATTTTTTTAGGATCATATACAGTTTTTTCTTTTTTAGGTTTTATTTTTTCTATTTCTTTTATTTTTTTATTAATAATATTAGTATCTATTTTTTTATTAATTTTTGTATTTTTAACTTTATTAATTAAATCTAAAACTTCTTTAATATCGTGTTGTTCTGGTTCTTCTAATATTTCAACAATTTGTTTTACTTCATTTTTTGTAGGTTGTTTAGTTATATTATATTGTTTATTTGGATTAAGTAATACATTACTATTATATTTATTACTTATTTGTTTAATTTGAGGTTTAATTGATTTTTTTTCTTTTGATAAATGTTTTTTAATATCATCTAAAATTTTTTCAATTTCTTTTATTTTTTCATCAATAAAATATGTATTAACTTTATATTTTTCTGGTTCTTTTAAGTTTTCAATAATTGTAGAAGCATTATAAACGGTAGACTCAGGAGATGTTTTTGTTTTATTATATTGTTTTAATTTTTTATCTTCTTCTTGTAATTGTGTTTTAGTATTATAAGTAATATGTCGGCGATCTACAGATAATTTTTTAAGAATTAATTTTAATTTTAATTCATCTTCAATCTGATCTCTATAATCTTCGTCATATATCATATTTTTTATTTTACTAAAATCATCATCCATGTCTTCATTATTAAACTTTAAATAATTAGATAAAAATAATAAAAATTCATTGTGTGTTATAGTTTTCTTTTTTTGTAATCTTATTAATTCATCTAATGCATCATTCAGTTCTTGTTCTGTTAACATATTACTATAAATATATTCCATATTCCTTAATTGATCATATGCAATTGCTCTTTTTTCATCTTTTGATGTCATATAATTTAATGAGATATTATTATTTTTTTCTATACTTTTTTTTATATTATATTTTTAAAATTTGTTTGTAAAAAATCTAAACTACATTTATTAATAATTTTAAATAGTTCGTCCCTAATTTTTTCTATAGATTTTTTTATACTTATTAATGATGTTTTATTTAATAAAGATAAGAATTTTTTAAAATAAGTTTCATTTAAACCAGCTTCAACACCCCATTCATTAATAACAGATATATTATATTTAATATCATTAATATCTGGTTTTCTAAATTTTTGTTCTAAAATAATAATTAAAATATCTAATTCATTTTTACATTTATTTATTAATCCAATATCAGAATTAAAATAATCCATTAATTTAATTAGTTTTGTTTTATTCTTTTTTTTATCTTTTAATAATAAACTAAATATTCGTTTTGATGCTTTCCAAAAATTGTGAGTATATAAATATTCATCTAATGATTTTTGAATACCTACATCAGGGTTTTTAGTTTCATCTTTATAATAATTAGTATCCTGACCAAGTTTAAAATAATAATTTTCTGAAAATTCAGTATATATTTTATCTATTAATACTATCATATCCATTTTAATAGTTGATTTCATTAATAAGGCTTGTTGAAATGTAATACCGTCATTAATTCCCTTCATCATTTTTTTATAATCCCATCTTAGAGGCTCACCATCAGTACCAATACCACATTTAAAATCAGTAATAAAATATCTTTTATCTTTTTTACAAAATTTAAACTTATCTTTGTAATATTTATAAATTTTAGTTAATGTATTATCATTAGATTTATCTTTTATTAATTCTTCTAAATCGTAATCTGAATTATATTTTATTTTTTCTAAAGATGCTGACCCAATTATACGATATTCTCCCGTAATAGTTAATGTATCAAAAACATTTGTTATATTTTCAGGGTATACTTTTTTTATTTTAAAATTACTCATTAATATACAATATATAATTTTAAAATATTAATTTATTTACATTAAATATTTTTTTGCTGAATATTGTAAATAAGAATTATATGGAGTTGGTAAATGTAAAAAACCTGATCCAATCATTTGACCATGTTGAATACCTGCTAAAATTTTAATATCATCATTAATTGTTGCTATTAATTCATCATATTTATTTATTAATAATTCGCATGATTGTGTAAGTTTTTCATATAATGTATCCTCAATATTTCGTATTGCATTATCGTATGCTATCATTAATTTAGTATAAAAAATAAATTTTTCAAATGCACTATCTAAATTATTTACCGTATTTGAATTTAAAAAATTAATCATTTTAATTTTAGATAAATATTTAATATTTGGTTTAATGTTATCATCCCACAAAATAATGGCATGATCAAGTAATAATAAAATTTTATTAATTTCCCTTAATAATGAACTTATTTCAGGATCATATTTATATGATGTATCTGATAATGAATCTCTTTCATATTCAGAATTAACATCAAAATCAGAATCAATATTAGGACGTCTTGACCTATTATCAAAAATTACTTCTTCATATTCAGGACTTCTACTATTTTTAGACTCTTTATTACTACCAGAAATAGATGAACGTGCAACTATATCTCTAAGTGTATCTTCTTTTTGTTTTATATTTTTTCGTCTTCTTATATCTGAAGAACTAGCACTAGCATATGAACCAAATGCCCCAAGATTTCTAATTTTATTCGCTTTTTTACTTTCTTCTTCACTTCCACTTTCTTCTTCACTTCCACTTTCTTCTTCACTTCCACTTTCTTCTTCACTTCCACTTTCTTCTTCACTTCCACTTTCTTCTTCACTTCCACTTTCTTCGCCTTCTTCTGAAGTTGGATAATAACGTATTCTAGGTGTATTTGATGTAGATGCGGATGATAATGTACTTAATGATGCATTTGATGGATAATTTTTTCTTCCTTGATTTTTTTTTATATCAAATGAATAAACACCATTTTTATAATTAGATTTCATATATTCTAAATCTTCTGATAAATAATTATTTATTGAATTAACTAATGTTGTAATTTGTTTAATATCTAAAGTAAACGCTGTTAAATTTTTATTAACATCAATTTCAGTTGAACTTGTTGGTGGAGCTGTTAATGCTTGTTGTTGTGCATTTAATGCATCTTGATCTTTTTTAAGTTTTTTATTAATTATATTTCTAACAGTTCTACTTGCTCTAAATATTGAGTTAGGGTCATTATCTAAGCCAGATTTTTTCATATATAATATATATATATATTATTTATTTTGTATATATTTATATTATTTTAAAATATTATTTAATGTAAATTATTTTCTTTAATATATTTACTTGCTTGACCTAAATTACATTTATATTTTGCCATTACTTTTTTAATTAATTCACCTCGTGCTGATCTTGCACCAGATTTTGCACCTCCGCGCATTACTGCAGGTCGATATAATTCTGATGCACCACCAACACAACGACGCCCGCCCATCTTAGATTTTACGTAAGATTTAGCCATCTCAGTACCCGCTGGTACAATTACATCATGAAATATTTCTTTAGCAATCGGTGCCCCGTAATGTCCTACTACTTTAGCCCCTTTTTTAATAGTATCCCATACTTTATTACCTCCTCTTGGTCTACCTCTTCCTGATCCTTTATTTATTAGTTTATTAGTCGCCATTACTGCCCCTGTTAATGGTGCAAGTTCTGGGGCTAGCATTGTAGCAATAGGTAATACTTTAGATGCAACTTTTGTAGTACCTTTAATACCTTGAACAAACCCATGACCGAAATCTTTCCAAAATCCAGCACCCTCAATGTTGTGTTTACGAGGTCTACCTCTTGGTCTTCCTGTTCCTGTCATCTTCTTTTTAACGTAATCCTTAGCCATACTTGTCCCAACTGGAACAATTACATCATGAAAAACGGCTTTAGCCCCTTTACTTAATCCGCTTTTTAATTCGTGTCCAACATCACCCCAGAAACCCGCACCGTGTTTTGGTGGTCTACCTCTTGGTCGTCCTGTTCCTGTCATCTTCTTTTTAACGTAATCTTTAGCCATACTTGTCCCAACTGGAACAATTACATCATGAAAAACAGCCTTAGCCCCTTTACTTAATCCGCTTTTTAATTCACGTCCAATATCTCCAAAAACTCCAGCTCCTTCCATATCTCCAATATTACCGTCATACATTCTATTCATTAAAGTCGGACCTCCAACAAATAGAGTTCCAACATCTTCACTATTTTGCGTATAACCTGGTTTTGGATGAGATCGTAAAGGTTTACCGCCTCTTAATTGGTATTGTGTAGTTGAGAGTGCTTCTGGTTGATCTGTATGTTGTAAATATTTATATTGATTGTCTCTAACCTTATTAGCAATGTAGCGTTTATATTCCTGACTCATTATATATATATATAAATAAAATAAATTAAATAAATTAAATTAATTAATATATTTTTAAATTAAATAGATTTAATATAATGAATTCTATCTAAAATATCTGTTTTAGTTTTACAACCTTTAAAAATATTTTTATAACTTGGATCCATTAAAATACATTCTTTAACTTTATCTTTTAATTCTTTTAAAGTATGTTTTATTTGTCTTCCTTGACCTATCATTTGATCGGGGTTTAATCTTTCTAAAATATCATATGAATGTTCAGTTAATGGATTATATGACTTTGATTTAATTTTAATATCTTTTGAATGAATTGGTTTCAATGCACTTACAACATCTGATGATGATTTAATATTATATTCATTTGATGCGGGTTTTTCATTTATATAAGCGGGGTTAACATTTATTATTTCTTTTGAATCTTTACCTAGGTGTCTTGATAAAATTGCACCTTGACTGTGTCCAAGAGTTGATACATTTTTAGCCCCGTATTTATCTTGGGTTGCTTTCTGTGTTTTCTGTCCTTGTTTATATCTATTTGTATATTTATATAATCCCGTTGCATATGCAGCGTTATTTAACCAATCTGACGCCCCTTGAGTTCCTTTGTGCGTTATAACTGCATGCCCCGTTTTTGGATCGTGATATACTTTAGCTGTATCATTTGTTAATGATTCATCAAGTAAATAATCATCTATATTTTGATCTGGTTTTTTTGAGTATGAATTAGATAAAAATTTTTGTAAATGTCCTATAGATATTTTACCGCCTGATAATTTTGAATGTTCTAAAACATTAATATAAAATTGGGCTCTTTTTTTTGTAATTGGTTCAAAATGTTCAGGATTATTTAATATTAAATGTGCAAATTCAGATATATTATATTTTGTATTATTTTGTTTATTAAAATGTTTTAGTTCTTTTGTTAATGCTCCCCATTTAATTTTTTTAAAGTTTATTTTTTTATCCATTATATATATTATACAAAATAAATTATACAATAATATTTAATATTTTTTTAACATTTTTGATAAATATGAAACAATTAAAGGTAGATTTTTATCTGCTCTGTAATCTTTTCTTAATCCTTCAAAATGGTCTATTGATTCTTTTAATGAATTAGTAATTTCTTTATATTCTTCATGTGCTGATTTATTCCATTCACTAACATATTCGTTAGTTTTTTTCTTTGCTTCTCTTTTAGTCAATCCTCGTTCAATCATCATTGGGTAGACATCATCATATGTTATATATCTTTTATTTGTTGATAAATATTTTTTATCCATTATATATATATACAAAATAAAATAATTTAAACTAAATTAATAAAAAAAAAAATAATAATAAAAATAAACTAATATAAAATTAATTATATAATATAATAAAAATAAACTAAAATCAATTATACGTTCCATTATATATTTTGTATTATATAATATAATGGAAAACAAAATTATAGAACATGTTATAAATAACTATAATAAAATATTACAACATTTAGAAGGTCATATTAATTCAGGTGAAGCAGATGAACAAGATTATAAACAATCTAGATTATTAAAAAAAGAAATAAAAAATTTATCAAATCAATTATTAATTAAAATAAAAGATGTTTCTAAAAATGATAATTTATATAAAATATCTAATCCTAAAAAAGCACAAAAAAAAGCATTTGATTATTTAGGACCAACCGCAATTTTATATAAATCAGAGAAACCAAAGAAAAAATATAAAATATTAAACCCTAATACAAATAAATATATTCATTTTGGTTCAGATATGGAAGATTATTTGTATCATCAAAATAAAGATAGAAAAAATAATTATTTAAAAAGGTCAGCAGGTATAAAAGGTAATTGGAAAGATGACCCTTATTCAAAAAATAATTTATCTCGTGAAATTCTTTGGTCTTAAATAATACATTTAGTTATAATTAATATATTTGTATATTATATATATAAATGTCGGTTGCAAGTGTATCACAATTACTAGCAGATCAAGGGGGAAGCGGAGGCGGTAGCGTCAATGATATAATTGCTGGTTCAGGTATTACTGTATCAGATAATTCATTTGGTGATTATACAATTACATCAAATATAAGAAGTGCACTTTATAAATCTACCACATTTCCATTTCTTTCTTATAATGTTAATACCGTCTATTCTCATCAATTTGAGTTTACTAATTTTAATGTATCAACAATAAATACATTTGTTAATATAACATTCTGCCCAGCTACTGCTATAAATGTTGGTACAGTAGTAGATCCAAATACAACCCAATTACCAATATGGGAAGTTCTTGGTATAGGATTAACAAATAGTGGAACAACTGGCATTATAACAGTTCAATTTATTGCTGTTCTTTTAAGTGGTGGAACCGATCCATATGGATTAGTATCTTTAGGTATAATGGTAATGAATAATTAATATAAAAATAATTTAGTTATAATTAATTTATTTGTATATTATATATATATAAAATGTCAGTTGCAAGCGTAGCACAATTAATAGCAGATCAAGGGGGTGGCGGAGGTGGAGGTACAAATATTTTTGAACAATTATATATAGGATTAGATGGAAATCCTCAAGTAATATTAGAATGTAATACTACTGATGAATTATTAGTAGGCACTGAGACAGTTGCAACAGTTCCGTATGTAAATAATAATTTTATTAGTAATGCAGATTATTTAACTACTACAGAATTTGAAAATTATTTGACAACTAATTATACTAATACTACAGATTTAGAAGCGGGGTACGTAGCAAATGCTACTTTAACAGATTATTCAACTACTGCAGAATTTCAAAATTATTTGACAACTAATTATACTAATACTACAGATTTAGAAGCGGGATATGTTAATAATGCAACTCTAACTAATTATTTAACTACTACAGCATTTCAAAATTATTTGACAACTAATTATACTAATACCACCGATTTAGTTGCGGGATATGTTGCTAATACTACTCTAACAAATTATTTAACTACTACAGAATTTCAAAATTATTTGACAACTAATTATTTAACTACTACAGGATTTCAAAGTTATTTGACAACTAATTATACTAATACCACAGATTTAAATGCGGGGTACGTTAATAATACAACTCTAACTAATTATTATACAACAGCTCAATCAGATGCAGCCTTTCAACCTATTGGTAGTTATATTTTAACGTCAACTTTTGGGCGTTTTAATGGTAATGTTGTTGTTGTACCTGCATTAGTTCAAGGTGCAGTTTTTGAATTAGTTAATGTACAAATTAATAATTTTGTTGATAGTAATGGTACAGCATCGTATATTTGTGGAATTTCTTCAACTCGTTATAATGGTATACCATTTAATACAAGTGCAATATGGGCATCAACAGATGGAACTAATACCTTTATTAATGTATCTTTTACAAATGCAGGTACATCAACATCCGTTGAAAATGAACCCCTTAATTTATCAGTAATTGCAATGAAATAATAATAATATTTAAATTAATATTTAAATTAATATTTAATTTATTATATTTATATATATATATATATAATGAGTGTAGCAAGTGTAGCGCAAATATTACAAAATCAAAATCAAGGAGGAGGTGATACATTTAATAATGTTATTGTTGGACTTAGTCCCAATGTAGTATTAAGTTGTACAAATACTGATATATTAAAAATTGCAAATCAACAATGTGCAACAGTATCTTATCTTGATTTAAATTATCCACAATTATCAGAAGAAGGAAATTATTCAACAGAAACTGAAACTACTGATTATATAACTGCAAATTATACAAATAACACAGATTTAAATACTAATATTGTATCTAATGCAACAATTGCAAATTATTCAACAGAAACGGAAACTACTGATTATATAACTGCAAATTATACTAATAATACAGATTTAAATACTAATATTGTTTCAAATGCAACAATTGCAAATTATTCAACAGAAACGGAAACTACTGATTATATAACTGCAAATTATACTACAGAAACAGGTACTACTAATTATATAACTACAAATTATACAAATAATACAGATTTAAATACTAATATTGTATCTAATACAACAATTGCAAATTATTCAACATTACAAGAACAAACAAATAACTATTTACCTATTAATAATTATTTACAATCAGGAATAATACGACAGACACAAATTACAATAGGTAGTGTTGGGGGAAACTCACAACAATGGTTAGAATATCCTGACCAAATAATACCTAATTTTATAGGTTCAGCTTCTTCCTCATATATTGCTTATTTAAATAATTCATCATTAACCAATAATAAAAACCCTTTTGTAATTGGGTGCGTATTTAACTCAACATCAGCAAATAATACTTTAGTATCGTTAGAATTTGTTAATGTATTACCAAATCAAATTTTTGCATCTCCTGCTGTAATTACAATCATAGCAGCTAATTAATTTATTTTTGTAATATTAATTTATATATTTATAATAAAAATATATAGAATAATATATATATGTCAGTCCCAACCTACCAATCTAACCAAAATTTAGTCCTTAATAATGCTTTTGGATCTAATTTAAATAATTCTACCGTTCTTACATCTTTCCCCGTTGCAACTACAACAGCCCAAGGACATTATCACTTTACCGATACCACTACTAATTCATTGAAATTATTAAATGCTTCAAATGATAAAATCGGAGGTCATCAGTTCTGGAATTGCAATTCAACACAAGCACCAGTTAAAACATTAGATGTAAATAAAGATAGATTATTAATTGATTCAGCTTTAACTAATAATTCAGGTAATACAAATTTAAGTTTAGCATATAATAACCTAACTTTTACTGATGATACATTTCAATGTTTATTAAATAATGAATCATTTATATTTTATTCTGGCGGTGTATCAAATTTACGTATAAATAATAGTTCAGAGAATCCAAATATATTTTTTAATAATGGTATTCATTCATCTCAATTAACTGAATCAGATTTAACTTTTGATGGTGTATCAGTATTATCACAAATAGAAAGATTACAAATTAAACAAACTAATTTAATTAATGTTTATTCATCTCCAGCAATTTACGCAGATGGACGACCGCCAGCATCAGTACCTTTATTATCTTCAAATACTTACGCACAATTTGGATGGTATTTTAAAAATATTGTAGCAGGGTATAAAATAAATTGGTACTTTTCGCCAGATACAAACCAAACTGTAGGCGATATTATAGGGATATATTTACGTCTATTTAATTGTTCAACAACATCAAATGATAATTCACCTTTTTTAATTATATATACTAAACCTACAGGAAGCGGAGATTACGCAAGCTGGTTTCATTCTTCGATGGTTTACATCTTAGATACAACTATAACACCTACTGTAAATACTAGTTATACATTCTTTAAAAATGTAAGTGGAACTTGTCCAGATCCAAAACATTACGCTTCTACATTAGCAAATATGATTCAAAGCCCTGTTAATAATCCAAGAGGGTCATACCTTCCAACTGAACAAATATTGACAATAGCGATAGGAAGCAATTCAGCGTCAGCAGTCAACAGTGTCGAATTTATTGGACAAAAACTAGGATTGATGACATCATCAGGAACCCAAGAATTTCAATTAGGTTTCCAACTCTAAACATTTTTTTATATTTTAATATTATTACATTAATTAAAAATAATATTAAAATTTATAATAGAAAAAATAATAAATAATAAAAATATATTTATCATATTAAAAGAATTCACAAATTAAAATATCTGGTGGTAAATTATATTTTTTACAATTTAATTCTATAAAATTTTTAAATTCTTCTAAATCATACCCAATGTGATGTAATAATAAAAAACAGATGCACCAGCGTCCACATGTGTTAATACCATCTCTTAATTTTTGATATTTAGTTTCATTATAAAATATTTTATTTGGTTCTCTAATTGTTTTTAATATTCTTGATAAATGCTTTTTATCTTGTCCTAATACTTTATTCATTATTGCAGAAATATATTTTAATTCTCCATCAGGTTTTTCCCCGTAAGAATCAAACCAAGTATATACATCGTTAATTCTTGTAATACAACACCAATGACCACTATTTTGTTTATTCTCAGTTAAAATAATTCTATAATCTCTTTCTTCTGGTAATAATTCATTAATATCATTTATATTTTCTAGTTGAGAATATTTTAATAATTTTTCTGGAGCATCCGTAAAATATTGATTATAATCATCATCACTAACCATATGGGCTAATTTAGTTTTCATTTTATTATAGGCTTCTTCTCGTTTTAATTCATTTAATTTATCTAAGTTAGAACTCATTATAATATTATAATAGAATATAATTATTTAATTTTAAACTAATTAGATTATTAATTTAGATTTCTATTTAAAAATATCTAAACTAATATATATTATAATGGTTCACTGGATTACATCATACCAGTATGGAGTAAAACAACAACAAATTATATTACCTATCATTAAAGAATATTTTAATAGAAACATTATTGAACATACTGAACAATATTCTAAATATGATTTCTCAGATGATAAATATAATTACGAGTTGAAATCTAGAACGAATGACCTAAACAAATACAACACAACAATGATTACATTAAATAAATTAGATAAGTCTAAACCATTAATATTATTATTTAAATTTACTGACAAGCTGACATATATTGAATACGATGAAACATTATTTAATACATTTGAAATAAAACAATTTAGTAGAGCACAAGAAAAATGGGATATGAAAAATCATATTTATATACCTATTGAACATTTAAAAATAATAGAATAGATTTTTACTGTAAAAAAATTCTAAAGAATAGAATATATTTACTGTAAAAATAAATTATAATCTAAAATTACTTATATTTATATTACATCTAGATTATTTCAGTAAATTAGATGTAAGTATATAGTAATAATTTTAAAATTATTACATTTAATAATCTATTTTAACTATTTTTATTATTACTTGTAAAAATCTATTAATA
>Ga0114979_10000614_pt1 | contig 23415 bp, 21 predicted proteins | sample S_140625_EF_Meta_FD_87315 | JGI IMG/M metagenome (GOLD analysis project Ga0114979, IMG submission 87315) | Freshwater microbial communities from Lake Simoncouche, Canada to study carbon cycling - S_140625_EF_MetaG | ecosystem: Environmental > Aquatic > Freshwater > Lake | place: Lake...
CACGCGGTGCGCGCAGACCGGGATGACGTTCGTCACCACGTCCTCGGGCACGCAGTATTCGCGGCCGGCAAGGAGCGCCGTGGCGCGCGCTGCCTGCGCAAGGGCCAGCGAACCGCGCGGGCTGATGCCAACCTGCAGCTCCTCGTGGCTTCGCGTGGCGGAGGCGAGCGCAATCACGTAGTCCACCAGCGACTGGTCCATGCGGATGCCGTCCACCGCGGACTGCAGCTCGGCCACCTCGGTGCCGGTCATCACCGGGCGCAGGTCGCGCAGCGTGGTGCGCGCGGGCTGGCGGTGGAGGATGCGGCTCTCGTCGTCGGGGCTTGGGTAGCCGAGCGACATGCGCATCAGAAAGCGGTCGAGCTGGTTCTCGGGCAGGAAGTACGTGCCCTCGAACTCGTACGGGTTCTGCGTGGCCACCACGATGAACGGCGCGGGCAGCACCAGCACGTGGCCGTCGGCGCTCACCGTGCCCTCGGCCATGGCCTCGAGCAGCGCGCTCTGCGTGCGCGGCGTGGCGCGGTTGATCTCGTCGGCCAGCACCACGTTGGCGAAGACCGGGCCCCGCTTGAACTCGAAGGCATCGCGCTCGCGGTGGTAGATGCTGACACCGGTGATGTCGGAGGGCAAGAGGTCCGGCGTGCACTGGATGCGGGTGAAGGTGCAGTCCAGGCTGCGGGCCAGCGCGTTGGCCAGCACGGTCTTCCCCACGCCCGGCACGTCCTCGATGAGCACGTGCCCGCGGGCCAGGAGGCACACCACCAGGCGATCGACCGCCTGGAGGTTCCCCATGTAGACGCTGGCAATGTTGTCACGGAGGCGATGGAGCGGGGAAACGTCGGTCATGCGCTGCCTCGTGAGCGGTTGAAGTATATCGTTGCACCTCCATGAAGCCCGCGCATCCATCCGACGACGGCCCGGTGCTCGACGTGCACGTTCCGTGCGTGCGCTGCAGCTACGACCTGGCGGGCACGCACGTGTTCGGGAAGTGCCCGGAATGCGGGCTGGAAGTACTGGCATCCGTGGCGCACAACGCCGATCCGGAGGTGGCGCACCTGGCCAGCCCGGAGACGCCGCGCGCGGCGTCCACGGCGGTGATCGCGCTCACGGTGGCGCCGCTCCTCGTGATGCTTGCGCAGGGTTCCGGGCCCGCCATGCGGACCATCGACGCGCTCGCGGGGCGCGGCACCTCGTTCCCCTCGCAGGTGGAGCGCCCCTCGTGGGCGGTGTGCGCGGCGGTGCTCGCGGGAACCGCGTTCCTCTTCGCGCGCGGATTTTCCGAACAGCGCAACCCGACGCTCCGCGCAAGCGTCGGCGGCGCGCGCGTCACACGGCTCGTCCTCGGGCTCTGCGCATGGGCAGCCGTGCTGGCGGCGGCGTTCGGGGTGTCACTCTCGGGCGTCGCGCACAAGCAGGGCTTCCCGATGATGGTGCTCGCCGCGCAGATCCTGCCGATGGCGTTCACGCTGCTCGCGCTGGCGCCGGTCCTCGGCCGCGTGGGTGCGCTCAGCCGCGCCTACCGCGAGGCGCGCCACGGCAAGCAGGGCGCGGAGCTCCTGGCCGGGACGCTGGTCGGGGCCATCGCCCTCTACGTGACGGCCGGGGCCGTCGGCAGCACCTACTCGGAAGACCTCTACACGGTGGCCACCGGCCTGGCCGCGGTGCTCCTCTTTCTCTCGGTGCTCGGGCTGGCCTACGTCACAGCCAACGGCTGGGTGATTGCCGCGGGCCTGCGTGCGCCGCGGATCGATCCGCGACGGTTGAAGTGACGCTCGGGTCCTTCACCCGAAGGGCAACCCCGGCTTCCTCCAGGCGCACAGTCGCGCGCTGAGGGGGCGGCACCAGGCACCGGCCCCCTGCCGATCTGGCAGAAATGAACTCAGTTCCCTGCTCCGCTGGCCACGGCGGCAGCGGTCAGCATGGTGCTCCGGCGGCGCCACCATGCCACCGTTGGCACCTAAATACCTCTACGAAATCGAGTTACGCAATTTCCGCCCCAGCACCCCGGAATCTGCACCAAACCCCTCCCCCTGCCACCCCCTTGGCACGCCCCTTGCATCTCCTCCCCCGCCTCGGGCCTTGGGACACCTTCCCGCCCGCGGCGCGAACTACCCCGCGACTGACCACACAGGAGACACGAAATGCCCGTAAAGGAACTCGCCTTCGACACCGATGCCCGCAAGCAGCTGCTCGCCGGCGTTGAAAAGCTCGCCGCCGCCGTCAAGAGCACGCTCGGCCCCCGTGGCCGCAACGCCGTGCTCGACCGCAGCTGGGGCGGCCCCAACGTCACCAAGGACGGCGTCAGCGTCGCCGAGGAGATTGAGCTCCGCAACAAAGTGGAGAACATGGGCGCGAAGCTCGTGAAGGAAGCCGCCAGCAAGACCTCCGACGACGCGGGCGACGGCACCACCACCGCCACCGTCCTCGCCGAGGCGCTCTTCAAGGCCGGCCTGCGCCAGCTCGCCGCCGGCGCCGACGCCAACACGCTCGTCCGCGGCATGCGCCGCGCCGTGGAAGTGGTGGTCAAGGAGATCCAGGGCGCGGCCAAGCCCGTTGCCCAGGTCGATGGCGGCATCGCTGCCGTGGCCACCATCAGCGCCAACAACGACGCCGAAGTGGGCAAGATGATGGCCGAGGCCTTCAAGAAGGTCGGCAAGGACGGCGTGATCACGGTCGAGGAAGGCAAGAGCCTCGAGACCATCGTCGACGTGGTCGAGGGCATGCAGTTCGACCGCGGCTACCTGAGCCCGAACTTCGTCACCGACGTCGAGAAGATGCGCGTCGAGCTCGACAAGGTGCTCGTCCTCGTCCACGAGGACAAGATCGACAGCGTCGCCAAGCTGGTGCCGTTCCTCGAGAAGGTGGTCGAGAGCAAGAAGCCGCTCCTCATCATCGCCGAGGACGTCACGGGCGAGGCGCTCAGCACGCTCGTCATCAACAAGCTGCGCGGCGTGCTCCAGGTCTGCGCCGTCAAGGCGCCGGGCTACGGCGACCGCCGCCGCGCCATGCTCGAGGACATCGCCACCCTGACCGGCGCCAAGCCCGTCATGAAGGACCTCGGCGTGGAACTCGACAAGGTCACGCTCGCCGAGCTCGGCCAGGCCAAGAAGATCGAGGTCGACGGCGAGAACACCACGGTCATCGAGGGCGCCGGCAGCACCAGCGCCATCAAGGGCCGCTGCGAGATGCTCCGCAAGGAGATCGACGCCACCGAGAGCGACTACGACCGCGAGAAGCTCCAGGAGCGCCTGGCGAAGCTCGCCGGCGGCGTGGCGCAGATCAAGGTGGGCGCCGCCAGCGAGAGCGAGCTCAAGGAGAAGAAGGCGCGCGTCGAGGACGCCCTGCACGCCACCCGCGCGGCCATCGCCGAGGGCGTGGTTGCCGGCGGCGGCACCTCGTTCATCCGCGCCCTGCCCGCACTCAAGAAGCTGCGCGCGCAGCTCGAGGGTGACGAGCAGGCCGGCGTCGACCTGGTGGCCGAGGCCATCGAGGTCCCGCTGCGCACCATCGCCGACAACGCCGGCGAGAAGGGCACCGTCATCGTCGCCAAGGTCAAGGAGCTGAAGGGCAACGAGGGCTTCAACGCCCTCACCCGCCAGTTCGGCGACCTCATGAAGGACGGCGTCATCACCCCGGCCAAGGTCGATCGCTGCGCGCTGCAGAACGCCTCCAGCGTCGCCAGCCTGCTCCTGGCCACCGACTGCATCATCACCGACAAGCCGCAGCCCGCGGACGAGGCCGCCGGCGGCCACGGCCACGACCATGGTGGCATGGGCGGTATGGGTGGCATGGGCGGAATGGGTGGCATGGGCGGCATGGGCGGCATGATGGGCATGTGAGCCCGCCGCGACGAATCGAATCAACGCCACGAATCAAGAACACACGAACACCAGCAACAACCAGAAACACGGAGAACCCAGCAATGTCCACCACCCAGGTCCGTCCGCTCGAAGATCGCGTCCTCGTCAAGCCCCTCGAGGCGGAGACCAAGACCGCCAGCGGCCTCTTCCTCCCCGAGAGCGCCAAGGAGCGCCCGATGCAGGGCAAGGTCGTGGCCACCGGCCCCGGCAAGATGCTCGACAACGGCACGCGCATGACCATGCTCGTCAAGAAGGGCGACACCGTGGTGTTCGGCAAGTACGCCGGCACCGAGGTCGAGATCAAGAACGTCAAGCACATCATCGTCCGCGAGAGCGAGCTGCTCGGCGTGCTCGACTCCTGAGCCGGGATTCCTGAGCCGCACCCGCACCGCACCAACGCACACCAAAGGAAGGCAGTCCACACATGGGCAGCAGCAAGCAGATGAAGTTCACGCCGGCCGCGCAGGCCGAGCTCAAGAAGGGCGTCGACGCGATCGCCCAGGCCGTGGCCGTCACCATGGGCCCCACCGGCCGCAACGTGGTGATCGCCAAGAGCTGGGGCAGCCCCCACGTCACCAAGGACGGCGTGACCGTCGCCAAGGAAGTGGAGCTCACCGACCCGTTCGCCAACATGGGCGCGCGCATGGTCCAGCAGGTTGCCAAGAAGACCGCCGACGTCGCGGGTGACGGCACCACCGCCGCCACCGTGCTGGCCGCGGCCATCTTCAACGGCGGCCTCCGCTTCATCGCCACCGGCGCCAACGCCGTGGCCGTGCAGCGCGGCATCAACGACGCCGCCGAGGTGGCCTGCAACGCCATCACCGAGAGCGCCAAGAAGTGCGCCGGCAAGGGTGACCTGGTGAAGGTCGCCACCGTCAGCGCCAACCACGATGCCGCCATGGGCGAGCTCATCGCCGAGGCCATCCACAAGGTCGGCGCCGACGGCGTCGTCGAGGTGGAGGAAGCCAAGGGCTACCAGACCACCCTCGACTACGTGGAGGGCATGAGCTTCGACAAGGGCTACATCTCGCCCTACTTCATGACCGACCCGAAGAAGGCCGAGTGCGTCCTGGAGAACCCGTACATCCTGATCTACGAGAAGAAGATCGGGAACCTGGCGGACCTCCTGCCGCTCCTCAACAAGATCGCCACCGCGCAGAAGCCGCTCCTGATCATCGCCGAGGAAGTGGAGAACGAGGCCCTCGCGGCGCTCGTCGTCAACCGCCTCCGCGGCGTGCTGCAGATCTGCGCCGTGAAGGCGCCGGGCTTCGGTGACCGCCGCACGGCCATGCTCGGCGACCTCGCCGTGCTGACCGCGGGCACGTTCATCAGCGGCGACACCGGCCGCACGCTGGAATCCGTCGAGCTCAACGAGCTCGGCCGCGCGCGCAAGATCGTCGTCACCAAGGACGAGACCGTGGTGGTCGAGGGCGCGGGCAAGAAGAAGGACATCGAGGCGCGCATCGCCCAGATCCAGGCTGCCTACGACCGCTCCACCAGCGACTACGACAAGGAGAAGCTGCAGGAGCGCATGGCCAAGCTCGGCGGCGGCGTTGCCATCGTCAACGTCGGCGGCGCCACCGAGGTGGAGATGAAGGAGCGCAAGGACCGCGTCGACGACGCGCTCCACGCGACCCGCGCTGCTGCCAAGGAGGGCTACGTGCCCGGCGGCGGCGTCAGCTTCCTGCGCGCCATCGAGGCGGTGCAGGCGGCGCGCTCCAAGGCCAAGGGCGACGAGCGCTACGGCTTCGACATCATCGCCGAGGCGCTCCGCGCACCGGCGCGCCAGATCGCGCAGAACGCGGGCGTCGACGGCGACCTCGTCTGCGAGAAGGTGCTCGAGGGCAAGGGCGGCCACGGCTACAACGCGGCCACCGGCGAGTACCAGGACCTGGTCAAGGCCGGCATCATCGACCCGGCGCTCGTCTCCAAGACGGCGCTGACGAATGCCGCCAGCGTGGCCGGCCTGATGCTCACCACCGACGTGCTGGTGACCGAGCTCAAGGAAGACGCCGAGCCCGTGACCGGCGCCAAGAGCTGATTGACGTGATTTCCCCGAGGCCGGGTCCGTGCGGCATGTGCCGCCGGGCCCGGCCTCGGGTCCTTCCGGCCACCACCGGCCGGCGCGCCCGGACCGCCGGGCAGCGGAAGCCACGAGACGGGAAGATGCGCGCATGAGCACCTCGGCCGACTACTACGAGATCCTCGGCGTCGCGCGCGATGCCAACGGCGACGAAGTGAAGCGCGCCTACCGGCGCCTCGCCATCAAGTGGCACCCCGACCAGAACCCGGGCAACGACGAGGCGGAGGTCCGCTTCAAGGAATGCGCCGAGGCCTACGAGGTCCTCAGCGATCCCGAGAAGCGCTCCGTCTATGACCGCCACGGCCACGCGGGCCTCCGCGGCCGCGCGGGACACGACTTCAACTCGATGCATGTCGAGGACATCTTCTCGATGTTCAACGACATCTTCGGCGGCCAGGGCGGCGGTGGCGGCCGGCGCCAGCGCGGCCCCGCGCGCGGCTACGACCTCGAGACCGAGGTGGAGATCACCTTGGTCGAGGTGCTCGAAGGCTGCGAGCGCGAGATCCCGTTCAAGCGGCTCGAGGTCTGCAGCCCCTGCAAGGGAAGCGGCGCCAAGCCCGGCAGCAAGCCCACCGAATGCACCACGTGCGGCGGCCAGGGCCAGGTGGCGCAGAACGGCCTCGGCGGCCTGTTCCGCATGGTCACCACGTGCCCCACCTGCCAGGGCCGTCGGCAGATCATCAAGGACAAGTGCAGCGAGTGCTCCGGCGCCGGACGCACCAGCGTGCAGCGCAAGCTCAGCGTCAAGATCCCGCGCGGCATCTCCGATGGCCAGGTGGTGCGCGTGGCGGGCGAAGGCGAGCCGCCGCCGCCCCAGATGAGCCCGGACGGCACCGGCGTGCGCGGCGACCTCCACATCGTGGTGCGCGTGGCCGAGGACGAGCGCTTCGAGCGCCAGCAGTCGGACCTCATCACCGCGCTCGAGGTGTCCTTCGCGGACGCCGCGCTCGGCGGCACCGTCACCGTGGAGACGCTCGAGGGCCGCTCGGAGACCGAGATCGACCCCGGCACGCAGCACGGCGAACTCTTCCGCCTCGATGGCAAGGGCGTGCCCGACCTGCGCACCGGCCAGCGCGGCGACCTGGTGGTGGTGGTGCACGTGGTGGTGCCGCGCAAGCTCACCGCCAAGCAGAAGGAGCTCATTGCGGCCCTTCGCGACACCGAGCGCCCCGCCCCGCCGGCGGCCAAGGACTCCAGGAAGGACGGCTCGAAGGGCGCGAAGCAGGATGATTCCGCGAAGAAGCGCGTCGGGTTCTGGGGGAAGATGAAGGACTCGCTGGGGAACTGAGACAGCCACGGACGCCGGAACGACGCAGAAGCGCACGCCAACGCACACGCAGCACGGAACACGCCATGACCGACCACGAAGAATCCCACCACCGTCCGCACGGGCACCACCACACCAAGGACAGCTCGCCGGACGAGGCGCGCCAGCACCGCCAGGCGGAATCGCAGGCGCAGCCGTTCGTCGATGATTGCGCGCCCGAGCGCGAGGAGATGCGCAGCGCCATCCACGCGCTCGAGGCGGAGCTTGCCGCGGCCAAGGCCGACACGCTGCGCGCCATCGCGGACTTCCAGAACCTCCAGCGCCGCACCAACGAGCAGGAGCCGCGTATGCGGCTCAACGCCACCGGCGCCGTGGTGCGCCACGTGATCCCGGTGCTCGACCACTTCGACCTCGCACTCGCGCAGGACCCGGCCCGCATGACCGTGGCCGCGGCCGTGGACGGCATCCGCATGGTACGCACCGAGCTCATCAAGGCGCTCGAGCGCTCCGGCGTGGAACTCATCCAGCCGCAGCAAGGCGATGCGTTCGATCCGCACCAGGCCGAGGCCATCATGCATCGCCCCGCGGACGGCATCGCGAGCGGCTGCGTCAGCATGACGCTGCAGCCGGGCTACCGCCTCGGCGAGACGGTGCTGCGTCCGGCGAAGGTTGCCGTCGCTCCCTGACATCACATGCCCACCTACGACTACGAATGCAGCAAGTGCGGCCACGGCTGGGAGCTCTTCCAGTCGATCAAGGCGCCGCATGAAACGCACTGCCCCAAGTGCAAGCGCGCCACCGCGGTGCGCAAGATCGGCATGGGCGCGGCGATCCTCACCGGCGGGCGAGCAGCGGAACCGGCGGAAGCGCCGGCTGCAGCGAGTGCGGTGAAGGACGCGGCGAAGCCCGCAGCGGACGCGAAGCCTGCTGCTGAGGCGAAACCCGGCGCCACGAAGGACGCACCCGCGACCCCGGCGGCCGCTGCGCCCGCACCCGCACCGAGCGCCCCCACGCCCGCGGACACCGGCAAGGTGAACTCCACCCACCCCGCGCGCGACGGCCGCGGTGCGGGAAACCTGCGTGACGCCATCGCGCGCCAGCGCGCGGCATCGGAGCGCGGCAGGAAGAATCCGGCGAAATCCCCGGCAAAGTCCATGCGTTCGAGCTCCAAGCGCGGTCGGCGATAGCACGCGCAAGTACCCTGCCTGCGTGCCCCTCCGTTTCATCCAGCGCATCCAGGACCACCTCGCGTACGACAACTACCGTCCCACGGACATCGACGAGGTGCGCCGCCAGATGCGCGTCGACGCCGATGATGCGCCCGCGTTCCAGCAGGCCGTCGAGATGCTGGTGGCCGAGGGCAAGCTGCAGCTGGCCGCCGACGGCAAGCTGCGCCTGCCGCGCTACGAGGACGAGCTCGAGGGCCGCCTGAAGCTGAACCCCCGCGGCTTCGGCTTCCTGGTGCCCGACCATCCGATGCGCGAGGGCGACCTGTTCATCCCGGCGGGCATGACGAAGGACGCGCTCAACGGCGACCGCGTGCGCGTCAAGGTTGTCCGCAAGGGCGCCAGCCAGTTCGGCGGCAAGCCCGGCAAGGGCGCGCCCGAAGGCCCCACCGGTCGCGTGCTGGAAGTGCTCGAGCGCGGCCAGCAGCGCTTCGCCGGCACGCTCACGAAGGACGGGCGCGAATGGCTCGCCGTGCCCGACGGCCGCGCGCTCCGCGACCCAGTGGTGATCCGCGACGCAGGCGCCAAGGGCGCGAAGGCCGGCGACAAGGTGGTCTTCGAGATCATCCGCTACCCCACGGAGCTCGACTTCGCGGAAGGCGTCATCCTGGAAGTGCTCGGCGAGGCCGGGCGGCCGGACGTCGAGACGCGCGCGGTGATCGACGTCTTCAACCTGCAGACCGAGTTCGACGAGCAGTCGCTCGACGAGGCGCGCACCGCCACCCGCCGCTTCGAGCTCGAGTCGAACGGCCCGTGGGAGGACCGCGAGGACCTCACCGGCAAGCTGGTCTTCACCATCGACCCGCCCGACGCGCGCGACTTCGACGACGCCATCAGCATCCGCCACGATGCCGACCGCGGCGAGTGGGAGCTCGGCGTGCACATCGCCGACGTGGCGCACTGGGTCCGCCCCGGCAGCGCGCTCGATGAGGGCGCCAAGGAGCGCGGCAACAGCGTCTACCTGCCGCGGCTGGTGATCCCCATGCTGCCGGAAAGCCTCTCGAACGGCATCTGCAGCCTGCAGGAGGGCGTGAACCGCTTCTGCAAGAGCGTCTTCATCACCTTCGACTCGGGCGGCAAGCCCGTCTCGCACCGGCTCTCGAGCACGGTCATCAAGAGCCGCAAGCGCCTCACCTACATCGAGGCGCAGGCCGTGATCGATGGCGACATGCGCCGCGCGCGCGAGCACGCCCGCACCGAGACCGAGTGCGATCCGGAGGTGATCGACGCGCTGCGCCTGGCGAACCGCCTCTCCACCATCCTCCGCGAGCGCCGCCGCGCGGACGGCATGATCGCCCTCAACCTGCCGGACGTCGACCTCCTCTTCGACGATGCCGGCAACGTGAAGGGCGTCGAGCGCGAGGACACGAGCTTCACGCACACGCTCATCGAGATGTTCATGGTGGAGGCCAACGAGGCGCTGGCGCGCACGTTCAGCGACCTGGGCCTGCCGCTCCTGCGCCGCATCCACCCGGAACCCACCTTCGGCGACATGGAGATGCTCCGCACCTTCGCGCGCATCGCCAAGTTCCGCCTGCCCGAGGAGCCCACGCGCCGCGACCTGCAGGCCCTCCTGCAGGCCACCGCCGAGGGCGAGGCCGCGCGCGCCATCCACTTCGCGGTGCTGCGCACGCTCTCGAAGGCAACGTATTCGCCGGCGCTCGTGGGCCACTACGCGCTCGCCAGCGAGCACTACGCGCACTTCACGAGCCCCATCCGCCGCTACCCCGACCTCACGGTGCATCGCGCGCTCGCCGCGTACCTCGACGCCACCGAGAACGGCACCGCCACCGGCGGCAAGAAGCGCCGCGACCTGGCCAACCGGCTGCAGGCCGACGACCGCGTGGTCGACGAGAGCTCGCTGGTCAAGATCGGCATGCACTGCAGCGAGACCGAGCGCAACGCCGAGGAGGCCGAGCGCGACCTGCGCAGCTTCCTGGTGCTCAGCTACCTGAAGGAGCACCGCATGGCGGACACCTTCGACGCGCTCGTCACGGGCCTGAGCGGCACCACGCTGGTGTTCCTGAGCCTGGAGGAGTTCCTCGCCGAGGGTGCCGCGCGCGTCAGCGAGCTGCCCGCCGGCGCACAGCGCGCCGATCGCTGGATCCTCAACGACCTCACGGGGCGCCTGATGGCGCCGCGCAGCGGCATGTCGATCGGCCTGGGCGACCGCGTGCAGGTGACGATCGCCATGATCGACCTGGCCGCGCGCAAGATGGACCTCACGGTCACGAAGCTCTCGCCGCGCAAGGACCTCGACAACCTGAGCCCGCGCGACCTGACCAACGTCCGCCAGACCAAGGCCGGCGCCTCCCCCCGCGAGGGCGGCGGCTTCGCCCCGGGCCAAGGGGAGCGCGGCCGCAAGGGCCGCGACCGCTCCAAGTACAAGCAGGGCCGCCGCGGCAAGCGCAGCTGGTAAATCGGTGTCGTATGCATCTGGCACCTATTTCCCAGGAAATAGGTGCCAGATGCATACGACACCGATTTCGTGGGCGCGCGCCTCGCAGGGCTACCATTCGCCCCCATGTTCCACGCGACCGCCCTGCTCCTCCTCGCCCTGCAGAACGCCCCCGCGCCCCAACCCGCCGCGTCCCCGACACCGGTGGCGCCTCCTGGCCAGTCGACCACCCCCGCCGAGAGCCAGCCCGACCTCGCACGCTCCCTCGAGCGTGCCGGCGACAACGCCGCGGAAATCAAGCGCGCCATCGAGACCATCGAGCCCGCCTTCCGCGCCGACATGGAATGGCTCGTCGCCACCATGCCCGAGATCGACCTCAAGGCGCTCAAGGCCGAGTTCCTGGTCAAGAACGTCCGCCTCGCCGAACGCGCGCGCGCCGAGGCACCATGGGGCAAGGCCATCCCGGAATCCATCTTCCGCCAGTACGTGCTGCCCTACGTCAACGTCAACGAACGCCGCGACGACTGGCGGCAGGACTTCTTCGATCGCTTCACGAAGGAAGCGTGGAAGTTCAAGGACCCCATCGACGCCACCAAGTGGATCAACGACCACCTGCCGGACGCGCTCAACGTCCACTTCCACGCCACCAAGCGCCGGAAGCCGGACCAGTCACCGTACGAGAGCATGGAGCTCAACTACGCCAGCTGCACGGGGCTCAGCATCCTGGTGATCGATGCCTGCCGCGCCTGCGGCATCCCCGCGCGCATGGTGGGTTGCCCCGCGTGGAAGAAGGTGCAGGGGAACCACAACTGGGTCGAGGTGTGGTGGGACCGCTGGCACAACGTCGGCGACTCGGGCAGCGACCCGCGCGGCGTCGACTGGGTGGAAGAGCGCTGCAGGACGGAAACCGATCCCGACGACTGGGTCCACGCGGTCTACGCCGCCGTGTGGCGCCCCACGAACACCAAGTACCCGCTCGTCTGGGCCTTCGAGATCGAATACGTGCCCGCCGTGAATATCACCCGCTTCTACACCGATCCGGTGACGCACGAAGTGAACGTCCCCGGTGGAGGACCGGCAGAGATCACCGTGATGTGGGCCGGCGAGCTGGTGGCCCGCGCGAAGGCCGGTACCGACGGGAAGGCAAAGCTGCCGCTTGCACGCGGCGGGCAGTTCGAGGTGACCTTCGCGAAGCCGGACGGGAGCGTGGTCACGCAGGTGGTGAAGCCGTGATGACGAAGGACTGAGTGCGCAAGAACGAGACCGTGCATCGAAGGCTCGAGAGATTTGCGCGTGAGGCCAATCCCGCAGGGGACTGGCCCCATCGCCTTGCGGGGCGGTGTGGCGTTTGCGACGTTCCACTCGCGCCGGCGTACTGGCCCCATCGCCTTGCGGGGCGGGCGGCATGGCGCCGCCACTGCCCCTCCGGCGAGGGGGCCAGGCACCCGATGCGCCGGTGGCGTCGGTTCGGCAATGGCCTCACCGCCGCGCTTGAGTCTCATGTTGCGCGTGCATTCACTTGACCGTGTTCGTCACGCTTGCGAGCACCCGCAGCGAGCACGGGACCGCTGGCCCGAGGCGTCGACAAGCGCGGAGTCCGGCAGCTGCGGTTTCGAATACTCCCGGGTGCCGCCCGGACGAGCGGTTGTCGTCGAGGCCGAGAGGAGCCGGGTGGAGCGAGGCCGTCCGCGGGCCAGGGGTCCCGCGCACAGCGGAGGGTGCGGTCGAACTTCAACCGCACATGCGAACAGGCGTTCCTGGCAACAAATTCCGGCGATTCAGCTCGGCCACGGGCAGTTCGTCACCTTCGTCGCCCACGCGGGTCCGAAGACCTCGGCCAGATGATCCTTCACCATCGCGAAGCTGCGCGCATCGGCAAGCGGGCTGTACTGCATGCCGCCCTTCGCGTCCTGCGCACCGGGGTTCGTGAACGCATGTCCGCATCCACCGAACGCGTGGAGCTGCCAGTCGGCGCCGTGGTCGTGCATCTCGCGCGCGAAGGCCAGCACCGAGTCGGGCCGCGCCATCGAGTCGTTCCAGCCATGGAGCGCCAGGACGCGCGCGGTGATCTGCGCGGCGCTCGGCAGCTTGGCGGCGTCCGGTGCCCCCAGCAATCCGTGCAGGCTGACCACGCCGCGCACGCCCGGCATGGCCGCGCGGGCCACGTCGAGCACGCAGAGGCCGCCGAAGCAGAAGCCAATGGCACCGATGCGGTCGCCGTCGACCATCGGCAGCGACTTGAGATGACGCAGCGCGGCCTCCGCGCGCTTGCGCAGTTCCGCACGATCATTGACGAGCGGCGTCATCAGTGCGCCGTTCTCGGCGGGGTTCGTGCCGCGCTTGCCCGTGCCGTACATGTCGACCGCGAGCGCCGCGTAGCCGAGGCCCGCAAGCCACTCGGCCTTCTCCTGCTCGAATGCCGAGCAGCCCGACCACTGGTGGAACACCAGTACGCCCGGGCGGCGCTTGTCCTTGGCGCCGTCGAATGCCAGGTAGCCCTCGAATTCCGTGGATCCGTCGCGGTATGTCTCGTTCGCTGCGTGCATGTCATCTCCTGTGGAAGCGTGGCCCGGAACGCGGCGCATCGTATGGAAGCGGCGGCGCCGGGGGCGATCTGAAAAATGCGCAGGAAAAAAGGCGGCGAGTTCCGGTGCCATTCCGCAGGCGCCGGACGATGTGCCTCATGAGACACCGAATCCTCTCAACGGCCGCGCTCACGGCCATCACTCCCGTCCTCCTGGCAGCGGCGCCCGCCGTGCACTCGGGCGAGGCGCCGCGCTGGCGACCGGTGCGCACGGAAACCCCGCTGCGCCCGGTCGCCGGCACCTATGGAACCGCACTCGCGGCGTCCGACGGCCGCCTTTGGATCGGCCCGGCGCGCGACACGGATGTCGGCGACGGACCGCCGCAGGTCACGGCCGTCGGCGTGCGTGCGGGATTCGGTCTTCCCTCGTTCGGTACGGCGACGGTCGGTCATCCGTCCGCCGACCGGACGGCGGGGTTCGGGCTCGCGCTCTCGGCGGCCGGCGGCATGTGCATGGTGGGATCGCCGCATGCAGGCTGCCGTGAGCGCGGCTGCGACTCGGGGCAGGTGCACCTCCTCTTGCCCGATCACGACGGATCGTGGACGGTGGAACAGGTGCCCTGCCCCGAACCCGAGCCGGCGTCGGAGTTCGGCGCCGCGGTGGCCACGGACGGCCAGGTGCTGGTGGTGGGATCACCCCGCGCGGATTCGCCCGAACGCGATGCCGGCGCGGTGGACGTGTTCGACGTCGGGCCGGCACCCGAGCGCGCCGTCACGCACGTGGCACGCATCCGTCCGCCCCTGCCCGCCGCCAGCGCGCGTTTCGGCGCGTCGGTCGCGGTGGACGGCGACTGGATCGCCATCGGCGAACCCGGTGCCGGCGCCCTGCCGACACGCCCCGGCGCCGTCCACCTGCTGCACCGCACCGCTGCCGGATGGCAGCTTGCACAAACCTTGCACGCACCCGCGAGCGCGGTCGGCTGGTACGGAGCCAGCGTCGCGCTCGCGGGAGGCGTGATGATCGTGGGTGCACCGGCAGCCCGCAGCACAGAGGCCCGCGTCAGCTGCGGCGCCGCCGTCATCCATGCCCTGCGCGGCGGCACGTGGCGCGCGGAGCGCGTGATCACGGACCCCGCCGCGACGCCCGGCGACGGCTTCGGCATGTCCGTTGCGCTCCACCAGGGCTGGGCCGCCATCGGCGCACCCGGGGACGACACCCGCGGCGAGGATGCCGGCTGCGCGTGGATCACGCCGGTGCGCGGTGAAACGCTCGAGCGACTCGATGCACGCACGCCGCGCCCCGGTGACGGCTTCGGCGCGGGCCTCGCATTCGGCTCCGCTGCGGGTTCCGCACGCCTCGGCCCCACGCGGTTCCTGGCTGTCTCCTGCCACGAGGATCCCGAGCGCCCCGCCACCCCGGGTGCCGTCCGGCTCTTCGCTCTCTTCGAACGTCAGCCCGTGCTGCTTGCGCAATCGGCCGGGCCGCAGTCCATGTCCGCATCCTCCATCGCCATGGCGGCGGATGCGTCGGTGACTACGGCCGGCGCCCAACCGGCGGACTGCGCGCGCGCCTCCACCTCGGGGCCGTAATGGTGATCGATCACCGCTGCCCACTCCGCGGCATCGTCGCAGCGGATGAACGCCGACTTCACCTGCTGCGCGTACGGATGATGCTGCGCGAACTTGATGCCGAACTTCCGCATGTGGCGGCTGGTGCGCCGCGCGCCGTGGATGATCTCGCTGAATCGGTAGTGCGCCAGGAGCGTCTCGCGCTGCTCCGCAATGGACGGGCCCACCGGCGGGCGCCCGGCCATCATCTCGCGCGCCTGCCGGAAGATCCACGGATTGCCGATGCATCCGCGCGCCACGCTCACGCCGTGCACGCCGCACATGTCCATCATGCGGAAGATGTCGAGCACGGTCCAGATGTCTCCCGAACCGAAGATCACGCGGTCCGGCCGCCGCGAGACCAGGTCACGGAGAAATTCCCACCGGCCCGGCCCCAGGTACTTCTGCTCCACGGTGCGGCAGTGCACCGTGGCCCACGCGTAGCCCATCTCGTACGAGGCATCGAAGATCCGCTCGAAGTTCGCGGCCATCTCCGGCGTGTCGTTGAACGAGCGCCGCAGCTTCACGGTGCACGGGATGTGCGCCGGCACCGCATCGCGCACCGCGCGCAGGACGCCGATCGCATCCTCCGGGAACGCCAGGAAGTGCCCGCCGCGCGCCTTGCGCTTGATCTTCTTCACGGGGCACGCCAGGTTCACGTCGATCACCTCGTGCCCCATGCCGGCCAGGATCTCCGCGCCGCGCGCGATCTCGTCGGGCCAGCTGCCCATGATCTGTCCGGCAAGCGGATGGTCGTCCAGGCTTGCCGCGCGGTTGTCCTCGATCTCGCCCATCCCGATCTCGCTCGCGATCAGGTCCGGGTCTTCCTTGCGCCTGCCCTTGCCGCCGTTGATGAGCGTCCGGTCCAGCAGCGCCTCGGTCACGCAGAACGGCGCACCGTGCATGCGCGCTACCAGCCGCATGGCACCGTCGGAATAGCCTGCAAGCCCCGCCTGGAAGAACGGCGCGTCGAACCCAGGCACTGCCGCCGGAATGCGCGGGTCGATGCGCACGGCGCGTGCCGTCTCCTCGACGGGCCGGGAGAGCTCGCGCGGCGGGATGCGGGATGGATTGAGTTCGACGCCCATGGCTGTGCGGCCCGGGCACGCGGCTCCAACGGCACGGGCCGCGCGGCGCGCCCAGCACCGATTTCGTGGATACTACGCACGCGATGCGCGCTTCCCGCCAGAGACTCGCCAACTGCCTCCCGCCCGCGGCGGCAATCGCCATGGCCGCGGCAGCCACGGTCACCACCGGCTGCCAGCGCTACCCGTACGACCCGGAAAAGGCCACGCGCCCCTACCCCAGCCAGCTTGCGCAGGGCTCGGTCGCGGACATCCAGGTCATCCCGAACATCAACGGCGGCACGCTGAAGCTGGTGAACGCCACGGCCGTCTCGTACTCGAACTTCGACCTCTGGATGAACCGCCGCTACATGCGCCACGTCGACGCGTTGCCCGCGGGTCAGACGGTCGAACTCCCCATCGACACCTTCTGGGACGAACGCGGCGAAGGCCCGTTCCCCGGCGGCTGGCTGCGCTACTACGACCCCACCCCGGTCATCCTGGTGCAGATCCAGTCCGGCCCCGATACGCCCCTGGTGGGCCTGATCGCCAAGCCGCCGGACACGGACAAGCGATGATCGCGCAGTCGGTGCGATGAACGTACGCACAAACGATATGAAACCCAAGCGCGGCGGTGAGGCCATTGCCGAACCGACGCCATCGGCGCATCGGGTGCCTGGCCCCCTCGCCGGAGGGGCAGTGGCGGCGCCATGCCGCCCGCCCCGCAAGGCGATGGGGCCAGTCAACGAGCGTCAATGAAATGGCGCTCCACGCGACAGCGTCACCCCCGCACACCATCAATCTCATCTGGTCATCAGGGCGTATTGCCAGACAGCATGTACGCGCGCCGCAGCACGCCCATGGCCAAGTCCGCAATGAACGGATCCGGCGCGAACGTCATGCTCGACCACGCCTTCACGATCACCTGGTGCGCGCCCAGGAATCCGGCCGGCTCGTTCGAAGCCGCCGCTCCGTTTGCTGCCACGGCCGTGCCGCTCGCAGCGCTCCCCGCGGTGTTCGGGCTGATCTGCACCTCGACCACCGTCGGCGACATGGTGTCGCAGTAGTAGAGGAACTCCAGGCGCCCGGCGCGCGGGTTGCTGCCTTCGGTACCGGCCACGGCGCCGCCACGACCGACGGGATGGAACCCCTCGCTCAGGAGCGCTCCCTTGGCCTCGGCCACCAGTTGCTCACGCGTTCCCTCCACGGCCATGCGCTGCGAACAGCCGCCCATCAACCCGGAAACCAGGGCGAGGACGGACAGCAGGAGGAACGCAGGGCGAAAGAGCATCGATGCAACTACCGCCCACCCCTCCAGAGGTTGCGCGCACGTTGCCGATGACCAATAACAACAGCGACTGGCAGCCCGCCCCCGTCACTTCAGCCCAAGTCGCTCCCGCTTCGCTTCCCACTCCGCCTGCTCGCGCTTGTTGTCGGTCGCGAGCGGCTTGCCGGAGCGCACGGCCTCGATCTCGAGCCGCGTGAGGTGCATCGACTCCAGGCGATAGTCCTCGAACGCCTCCGCGCTCACGGGCACGATCGGCTTGAGCAGCTCGTACATCGCCTTCGCGAAGACCTGGATCTCCCACTGCGCGTGCGGGTCCATGCGCAGCGAGAGGAAGTGGAAGATGTTGTGCAGGTCGCACTTCCAGTACCACTCGGTGTAGACGCTCACGGGGAGCGCCGCGCGTGCCAGCTCACGGGCCACGCCCTTCTCGGTGAGCGAGAGGTAGTCCTTGTACAGGTGCTCCGCGTTGTCGAGGAGCTTCATGAACTCCTCGGCGGTGCCCACGTCGATCGGCTCGTCGCCGCCCTGGCGGTTCGACTTCGACTGCTTGCGCACCGACTCGAGGTCCGGGCGATAGAAGCGGTCCGGCACGATCGAGTAGCGCGCCGAGTATTCGTTCACGTTCGCGGTGCGGTGGCGGATCCACTGACGCGCAATGAAGATCGGCATGGCGATGTGGAACTTGAATTCCACCATCTCGAACGGCGTCGAGTGCCGGTGCCGCATCAGGTAGCGCACCAGGCCGCGGTCCTCGCTCACCTGCTTGGTGCCCTCGCCGTAGCTCACGCGCGCGCTCTGCACGATGGCGAAGTCCGCGGTCTTCCCCTCAGGAACCAAGCGCGGCATGCAGTCCACCAGCGCCACGAAGCCGTGGTCGAGGCACGGGATCTCCATGCGCCCGGCCCCGTTCATGACATCGCGGAGCGGTGCCTCCGGCGGCACGATCTTGATGGTGGGCGCTGCGTGGGCGGCGGCATGGCCGTTGGTCTGGATGCTGGTCACTTCGAAGGACTCCTCTCGCCGGTGGATGCGCCGCTGCGCATCCGGTCGCGGGCGTACTCGGCAAACCAGCCGTTCACGGCTTCCACCGCGCCGAAGGTGCTCGGACTGCCCTTGGTATTCAGGTTGGGCACCACGTCGGGCGTTGCGCCCCATGTGATGCCGACGGTCTTGACTGCCTCTGCAAGCGGCGTCGGTGCCAGCCCACCCAAGGCGGATTCCTGCGTCGAAGGCCACGGCTTGCCCGCAGGGGGCATCGACGCCGCCGCGGCCGCACCGGCCATGAGCGCCGCGTCCGACGTGGGGAACGCGCCATCGTTCGAGCTGGCGTAGCAGAGGATCGACCACGCCACGCTGCGCAGCGCGGCATCGGTGACCCGCGCCTGCGCGCGCGACTCCTGCGTGACCACCCGGCTCCAGATGATGATCGCCACGCACATGGCAACGAATACCGCCGCCACCACCAGGATGATCCGGCGGTTGCGCGCCGCCAGCTCCGGCGTCATCGGCTCCGGCATGATCTCGTTCATCGCTCGATTTCCTCGGCCAGCATTCGCTGGCGCTCGCGGCGCTTCTCGGCATCCACGCGCGGATCGCACTCCGGCACCGCCAGGAGCAGGCGCTTGGTGTACGGATGCTGCGGGTTGCCGATCACGTCCTCGCGCGAACCCTCCTCCACGATCTTGCCGTCCTTCATCACCGCAATGCGGTCGCAGATGTGGTGGATCACCGCCATGTCATGGCTGATGAAGAGGTAGCTCAGGCCGAACTGCTGCTGCAGGTCGGCGAGCAGGTTGAGGATCTCGCTCTGGACGCTGACGTCGAGCGCGCTGGTGGGCTCGTCGCAAACGATCATCTTCGGCTGGAGCGCCAGCGCGCGCGCGATGCCGATGCGCTGGCGCTGGCCGCCGGAGAATTCGTGCGGGTACCGGTCGGCCGCCGCGCGCCACAGGCCGCAGCGCTCGAGGAGCGCCTCGACCCGCTCGCGCAGCTCGTCGCCCGACGCCATGCCGTGCACCTCGAGCGGCTCGCCGACGATGCTGCCGACGCGCATGCGCGGGTTCAGGCTGCCGCCCGGATCCTGGAAGATGATCTGCATGTCCCGGCGCAGGCGGCGCATGCTCGCCGAGTCCTGGCGGAAGACATCCTTGCCCTCGAAGAGCACCTCGCCGCCGGTGGCCTGCTGCAGTGCCAGGATGGTGCGACCCACCGTGGTCTTGCCGCAGCCGGACTCGCCGACCAGGCCAAGCGTCTCGCCACGCCGGATGGTGAAGCTCACCCCGTCGACGGCCTTGTGGTGGCCCACGACGCGCTGCAGGAACCCCTTGCGGATCGGGAAGTAGGTGCGAAGCCCGCGGACATCGAGGATCACCGGCTCGTCGCTGCCGGGCGTCGGGGATTCATGGGCGTTCGCCACCATGGGAACGGGATGCTATCCGGCCCACCCCCACCGTTCCCGCCGTCAGCGCAGCGGAATCTCCACGTCCCGCTCGGTGCCGTCCGGGCGGACCACCGTCACCTGCACGGAAGGCGGTGCGGTCAGGCGGGAGCGCCCGATGGCGCTCCGGGTCAGCCGCACCCAGAGATCGTCCAGGGAGGTGACGCGGAGCCCCTCGAGCGCCACGATCAGCGAGCCCGCGGGGATGTCCGCCGCGACGGGCCCCTGCGACTCGCGCACATCCACGCCGCGACGCCCGTCGCGCTTGCCGTCGGTCAGCGCGGTGAGCCCGGCGCGCTCGAATGCGGCGACGAAGAGCCGCGCGTTCACGCTCGGGTCCAGCGTGCCCAGCACCGCGCGCACCTTCAGGCGCGCACCGCTCGGGTCCGTCGCATCGCCGCGCCACACCTCGAGCGGCAGTTCCGAGCCCGGCCGCTTGGTGCCGATCTCGCTCATCACTTCATCGCTTGCATTGATGCGCTGGCCGCCGATGGACGTGATCACGTCGCCCACGCGGAGCCCCACCGCCGCCGCAGGACTGCCGGCAGACACCGACGTGATCACCGCGCCCTCGCCCGTGAAGTGCTCTGCCACGGTGCGGAATGCCTGGTCGCGCGCGGCGAGCGACGCGATGCGCCGCAGGTCCATCACGCTGACGCCGAGGAACCCGCGCTTCACCGCGCCGTGCTCGATGAGCTGCGTCACCACGTTCTCGGCGATCGCCATGGGAATGGCAAGCCCGATGCCCGCAAACTGCCCGCTTCCCACGGAACTGCCGCGCCCGGTGGCAATGGCCGTGTTCATGCCGATCACGTTGCCATGCGTATCGGTGAGCGGCCCGCCGGAGTTGCCCGGATTGATGGCCGCGTCCACCTGGATGAAGCTCTCGTACTCCACCTCGGCCAGGCCCGCGCTGCGGCCCACGCCCGAGACGATGCCGCTCGACATGCTGAAGCGGAACTCGAACGGCGAACCGAACGCAAAGATCATGTCGCCCTGCGCGGGAAGCGCGGAAGAGCGCCGCGCCGGAAGCAATCCGTCGGTGTTCACCCGCAGCACGGCAATGTCCGTGCGCGGGTCGAGCCCCACGAGCGTTGCCGGGTGCAGCGATCCGTCATGGAGCTGCACCTCGAGCGCCGTGGCACCGTCCACCACGTGCGCGTTGGTCACCACGTGCCCCGCGGTGTCCCAGATCCAGCCCGAGCCCGACTGCGTGAACTGCCGCACGCCGAGCCGGCCCTTCGATTCACCGGCCACGCTCACGTGCACCACCGCGGGCTCCACCGCATCGCCGATGTCGCGGATGGCCGCGCTCATGGCGTCGAGCACGTTGGTGCCGGCCAAGCGCGTGGATGCCGCCTCCATGCTGCGCGCCGTGCGCTCCACCTGCGCCATGCGCATGAGGGCGGGCACGGTCCACAGTGCCGTCGCCGCCGCCGCCAGCAGCAATGCCGCGGGGAGCGCGCGGACAAGTCGTGATTCGCTCATGAGACGTGCCCGGCCAGCTGCTGCAGGCGGGCCAGTTCGTCCGGGGCAATGGTGTACGGGTGCTCGCCCAGCGCGCCGTCGCGCACGCGATCGCGCCAGCGCTTGGCGGCGCGCTCGATCTCGGTGCCCACCGCGGCAAGCGGCTTCGCGAAGGCCGGCTGCCAGTGCGTCAGGCCAAGCAGGTCGTTGAGCACCACCACCTGCCCGTGGCAGGCGGCGCCCGCGCCGCAGCCGATCACCGGCACCGTGGCGCGCTCCACCACCATCTGCGTGACTTCCGCGGGGCACGCCTCCACCAGGATCATGCTCGCGCCGGCGGCCTCGAGCGCCGCGGCATCGTGCAGGACGCGCAGCGCGGTCTCCGCGCTGCGGCCGGTGCTGACGTAGCCGCCCTTCATCTTGGCCTGCTGCGGACGGCTGCCCACGTGCGCCACCACGGGAATGCCGGCGCGCGCCATCTTCTCGACAAGCGGCGCAAAGGTGCGGTCCGCCTCGATCTTCACGCAATCCGCGTTGCCCTCGGTCATGAAGCGGCCCGCGTTGCGCAGGGCCTCGGCATCGTCGGCCTGGTAGCTCATGAACGGCATGTCGGCCATCACCACGCGCGAAGGCGCACCGCGCTTGACGGCGGCGGTGATCATCACCATGAAGTCGAGCGGCGCATGCACCGTGGACGTGTGGCCCAGGATCATCTCCGCCGCGGTGTCGCCCACCAGCAGCACTTCCACGCCGGCCTTCTCCAGCCAGCGCGCCGTGGTGGCGTCGTAGCAGGTGAGGCACGAGAAGCGCCCGCCCGCCTTTGCGGTGCGGAACAGGTCACGCAGCGTGATCGCCGTCGGGGAGTCGCCCATGGCGCAAATTGTAGGAGGCCGTGCTCAGCGCCGCATCGGGTTCATGACCACGTTATCGCGACCACAGACGATCAGGTCCGCGATCTCGATCGCTTCCTTGAAGCTCTCCTGCGCCTGTTCCAGGTTGAAGACCGGCGAGATCACCTTGCCCTCGGAGAGGTGCTCGTGCGTGGCCACCGCGTCGCCCGCCACCAGCACCGTCACCGCCGGCTGCGGCAGGAGCAGCCCGCACGAGCCGGGCGTCACGCCGTAGAGCGGGAAGAGGTCAACGCCTTCGGCAAGCCGATCGGGCGCAGGCTTGCAGCGCTGCAAAGTGGCAACCTCTGCGCGCAGTGAAGCGGCCAGATCACCGTCACCGGACTCCTCGGCCTCCTGGTACTTGCCGACAAGTTGCGCGCCGATGGCCTCGCGCTCGAGCTCGCCCACGTACCACTGCGCATCGTCGAAGGCGGCAAGCCCGCGGCGGCGCATCGGGTGGAAGTTCGTGAGGAAGACGTGCGTGATCGCCTCGGGCTTGAGCCCGCTGCGCTCGGCAAGCCGCGGCACCAGGATCTGCTCGGGAAGCGACGGGTCAACCAGGATCTTGGCGTCGCCCGCATCGATGAGCACCGTGGTGGCATGCGCCGGCCGCACGTCGCCGCGCTCCCCCCACAGCGGATTGTGCGCGAGCGTGCCGATCGAGATGACGCGGAAGGTGGCCATGGGACGAGGCAGTCTACGGACCCGCCGACGTCACCCCTCCCCGCCCCCATGATGCTCCGCCGCCAGCATCCCCAGCGGGTTGCGCGGGTCCGCCTTCTTGCGTGCCAGCGCCTCGATCACGCGCTTGGGCACCAGCGGCTCCAGCTTGTCGAGCGTGCCGCCGAAGGCCGCGATCTGCTTGATGAGGCTCGAGCTGGTGTAGGCGTAGTTCTCGCCGGTCACCACGAACACCGTCTCGATGTTCGCCACCTGGCGGTTGGTGATGGCCAGCTGGCACTCGCTCGCCAGGTCGCTCACGTTGCGGATGCCGCGGATGATGGCCACCGCACCCACCGAGCGCGCGAAGTCCACGGTAAGGCCGGAGTACGTCTCCACGCGCACGGGTGCGCCGCCCGGCGCCGCCTTCATCAGGTCGGCCACGCACGCACGCGCCAGGTCCAGGCGCTCCTCGAAGCTGAAGAGCGCGGGCTTGCTCGGGTTGTGGCCGATGGCCAGCACGATCTCGCTGAACATGCCGCGCGAACGCTCCAGCACGTCGAGGTGACCGAGCGTGATCGGGTCGAAGCTGCCGGTGTAGACCGCAAGGTGGTGCTTCATGGCTCGTGTTTCCGGTTGGTTC